>Ga0207159_1251_pt1 | contig 10006 bp, 9 predicted proteins | sample Alteio_BWMinHeat_23_FD_153511 | JGI IMG/M metagenome (GOLD analysis project Ga0207159, IMG submission 153511) | Enriched cells from forest soil in Barre Woods Harvard Forest LTER site, Petersham, Massachusetts, United States -... | ecosystem: Environmental > Terrestrial > Soil > Temperate forest >... | reverse complement strand
CTTTGGAGTTTACTAGTTAACAAGCCCGATAAAACGGAAGACAAAACAAAAATTCGTGAGACGTGAGACGTCAATCGTGAGAACACTCATGTTTCACGATTCACGGTGATCACACCGCCATAATTTCCTTTTCTTTTGAAGTCAGGTGTTTATCAACAGCTTCAATAAATTTGTTGGTCACATTCTGAATATTTGCTTCAACATCTTTTGCAATATCTTCACTCAAGCCGTTTTTTTGAAGTCTTTTAATATTCTCAATCGCATCTCTCCGGATATTTCTTATCGCCACTCTTGACTGTTCCCCTTCCGTGTGGCTTTTTTTTACAAGTTCTTTACGGCGTTCCTCTGTAAGAGGAGGAAGAAAAAGACGTATCTGGTTACCATCATTTTGAGGATTAATCCCAATATTGGCAGCTATGATCGCTCTTTCTATCGGCTGAAGCATATTTTTTTCCCAGGGTTGTATGCTTAATGTTCGTACATCCATTACACTGATATTACCAATTTGGTTAATAGGGGTAGGTGAACCATAATAATCTACAACAATGCCATCCAGAATTTGCGGATTTGCTTTTCCAGCACGTATCTTGATCAATTCTGTTTCCAGGTGAGTAATAGCCTTTTTCATATGGTCCTCTGTAGAAGTGACTATATTAGAAACATCTTCTGCCATATCTATTCATTTTTAGGGAAGCAAAGCTAATAAAAAAACAAAGGACAAGAGACGACAGAAGAGGGAACTGGTTTCTAATCCGTACCAATTAAAAAGAAATGATTATTGTTGCTCAGCTACAGCAGCTTCCTTTGTGATGGTAACAACTTTAGGCGCAATTGAGGTAAAATCTTTCTCATCTAAATGCTTTGCAACAAACATTTGCGGTTTTGGCCTTTTATAAAAAAACAATAACCCGAGACCTGAAAAAGACATTGCAAGCATGATCAATAACAAGTAAGTAGGACCAAGTGATCTTCCTAAATACGCAACCGCTATGAATAAGAGAGTAAGAAATACGCAAAAAAATGTTATCCCGGGGTGTTTAAATCCACGCTCCAATAATAAATGATGTACATGATTTCGATCTGGTGTAAAAGGAGAATTCCCTCTATAGATCCTGATACTGAAAACCCTTAATGTATCTACTAACGGAATAATTAATATAGCCATCCCAATCACAACAGACGATTCGACAGGAATAGCAATAACTGGTGAATCAGCAACTGTAATAAATTTGATTACAAGGATCGAATTAATAAGGCCGATCATCAGGGAGCCTGAATCCCCCATAAAAATTTTGGCGGGATGATGATTAAAAATCAGGAATGCCAAAAGGCTGCCTGCCATGGCAAAGGCCAATAAAGAATATGCCGGCATTTGTATTGCAAAGAAATAAATTCCAAAAAGGAGCATAGTTACCAATCCTAACGTACCGGCAAGTCCATCAACCCCATCGATCAGGTTAAAAGAATTTATAACAACAATTATAGTAAGATAGGACAACGCAATACTGACTCCATCGGAAACTTCATTGAATCCAAACAAGCCATGCATACTGGCAATGCGAATTCCGCCGAGATGAATAAGGATTGACGCAGCTACCACCTGGCCCACAAATTTTTTCGAGGCAGACAATACTACGAGATCATCCTTCAAACCGAGAAAGAAAATGATCACAGAGGCGGCAAAAAAATACTGGAATTCAGAATTTTGTTTGGAAGATATAGATAGAAGAGAAGCTAAAAGGAAGCCTCCAAAAATTCCTACACCACCTAAAGAAGGTACAGGGACTTTATGAATTTTTCTTTCATCAGGGACATCAAACAGCCTTTTTTCCTCAGCGATCTGCAGCACAATCGGAATAGCTAAAAAGGTGATGATGAACGAAACTGAGCCTGTCAGTAATACATCCAGCATTAAGGTGATTTTGGCGGTACAAAAATAGTTGTATTATATTAAGTTTATTAAACTCTTTTAAATTTTTTAATGAATTAACTAAAATCAATGTACAAAGGATAAGGAATTGAAGACAGAAACTCTAAGGTGGAATCATTTAAAAGATTACACTTTTGCAGCGTTAATCAGGAATTTGAAGTGATAAGGTACAAAAAGTTTAAACATACAAAATAAATATTTATGCCGGAAATTGGATAAGGGTCAACCCCGGGAAGCTATTATGACACAATTACCGGAAACACCCGGTGATTATTAGGAAGAAGACCGAATTCCAAAGCTCGAAATTCGAATTTTTGAATTCGGGCGTTCTATCATTCGCTTCTCAGTGAAAATTCAATCAATGCAGCTTTGCGTGAGGGAATCCATGATGCAAGCAAAGCTATAATCACCACCGTCACACTCACTAAAGCAAAGTCTCCGATCTTTAGCTGTATGGGAAAATAGGCGATCAAAAACGAACCGCCGGCCAACGGTATTAATTTAAAATGTACCTGGAACCACGCAAGCAGTAAAGCCAACATCATTCCGAGAACACCGCCAACAATAGCAAGTAATAAACCCTCGCTTAAAAATATTCTTTGAATGAAATTCCGATTACCTCCCAAAGCATGCAGCACACTAATATCTTTTTCCTTTTCGATAACAAGCATAGTAAGCGAACTGATAAGTGTGAAAGAAAAAACGATCATCAATAAAACCAGGATGGCATAAATGACCCATCTTTCAGCCCTCATGATGGAGTATAAACTTTGATTTTGCTCATACCTTGTCTGTATTCTATAATTATTTCCGAAAATTTCTTGCAACCCTGGCTTGATGTTTTCAGCATCAGCGGCATTTTTTAAAGCGATCTCAATGGCTCCATACTGATCATCTTTGAGATCAAGCATTCTTTTTACAAACTCAAGATTGGTAATAGCATATTTATTATCGAAATCCTGCTGTATCACAAAGGCGCCTGCAGTATTTATCGAATCTTCACTTATATTTTGTAAGGGATCGATCAATTCGGATGAAGACCTTCTCGGCAGGTAAATATTTAAGGCTAATAAATTTTTATCTGTCTGTACGCCTACAGCATTTTCTACACCTGCGCCCAATATTATAAAGGGATCATCAGCAGTACCAACTTTGTAATTGCCTTTTACAATATGATCTGCAACCCCGGTCACATACTTGTAATTCTCATCAACTCCTTTCAAAGAAACCATAGATTGGTAATCCCCATTCTGTAACAAAGCCTTTTCTTCAGCAACCAATGAAAAATTTCTCACCCCTGTCAAACCCCTCAACTTTTGCAATTGCTCTTTTGTAACGGTAAGGATTTTACCTGCGGAAGGAGAAATATTGATATCCGGATAGAATGAGGAATACAGCTTTTTTACCAATCCTTCAAATCCATTAAACACACTAAGTACAAGAATCAGAGCCGCCGTTCCTATAACAATAGCGACAATACTGATCCATGCAATAATGTTAATAGCATTCGTCGATTTTTTTGCTTTAAAATACCGCCATGCAAAAAGAAAACTTAGATTCAAATTTGAGGTTTATTATTTTGTAACCAGCTTCGTAACCATATCCTTTGTCTTTTGCCGACTGCCGGCACGCAGATGTCACTCTCCAAAGGTCAATTAACTCCATTGGAGAGTCTGCTCAGGTAGTCAATTGACCTTCGGACACTTCAAGGTTCTGAATTCTTATCATCTTTTCTTTCACTATTTATTTGTTTAAACAATTCTTCCATTTTAAAAACATGGTCAAGTGTTTCATCCCTGAAGTATTTTATTTCCGGGATACGACGCAATTGCTGCCGCACACTATTTCCTAATTCCCTTTTGATCTCTCCTGATCTTTCCTGGATCTTTTTTAATGCTTCCTTTGCATCAGCCACCTGGAAAAAACTCAGGTAAACCCGTGCCTCCAACAAATCTGTAGTTACTTTTACGGAAGAAATGGACACCATACCTCCATGAATCATATTCAAGTTAAACTTTTGAAATATTGTGTTTAACACTTCCTGCACCAGCCCAGCTACCTGCTTTTGCCGTTTACTTTCCTGCATAAAAAAATAATTAAATTATGGTCAATACAATTTAAGACTAAATCGTTCGTCTTCTTTCAAAGAAACTTACCGCATCGTTAACTTCAATCGTCCGTTGCAATGGTGTAAAATTAGTTACTTTGCGCTTTTTATGAGAAGTCTGGCTACAATCTTTCAATACATCAAACGTTATCCTGCCTTAGTTAGTCTATACTTCTTCTTCAATATTTTATCGGCAATTTTTTCACTTGTTTCTCTGGTCATGCTTGCTCCTTTTTTGCAGGTAATTTTCAAAGTCAGTGGTACGGTCAATAATCAAATTACAAGCCGCTTTGCTTTTGGGCCCATCGGAACATTTTATGATTGGTTAACACAGCTCGTAAATACGGATGATGGTAAAGTAAAAGCATTGGCTGCTATCTGCGTTGTGGTTGTCATTGCCATTACCTTAAAAAACCTATTCGCTTACCTGTCTTTATATTTTTTAAATCCCATCCGCAACAATATCATTAATGATATACGTTCAGACATGTTTCACAAGATCCTCAATCTGCCGATCGGGTATTTCAGTGAGCAGCGAAAAGGTGATTTACTGAGCCGCCTTACCAATGACCTTAGTGCTATTGAGTATTCCACAATTAGTTTCCTCGAAGTTATTTTTCGGGAACCCATTACGGTATTGGTTCTGATAGCTTCGATGATAACGTTAAGTCCCGAATTATCACTTTTTCTTCTTTTCTTTTTGCCCATTATTGGTTTGGTAATAGGTCGTGTAGGTAGATCTTTAAAAAAAGTATCCGGAAGAGTCCAGGAAAAATTGGGCTCTATCCTGTCTATTATTGAAGAAACGATCGGTGGCATTCGTGTGTTAAAGGCTTTTAATGCGGAATTTCATCAATCAAAAAAGTTTGATGATGAAAATCAGAAACTGTTTTATGTAAAAAATAAAGCCAACCGCAGAAGAGACCTCGCTTCGCCGGTTTCAGAAACGATGGCGATTGCAGCGGTTTGTTTTGTTCTGTGGTACGGAGGACGTATGGTCTTGCGCCAAAATGGTTTTAATCTGAATGGAGGTGATTTTTTGACCTTCATTGCCATCTTTACCCAGATCATTCCTTCATTAAAAATGTTTTCCCAGGCATTTTATAATATTCGCAATGGTGCAGCCAGTATTGATAGAATAAACGTTTTATTGCATGAGCAGGAAACGATCAAAGAAATAGATCAGCCAAAAATTCTTTCGTCGTTCAATCATTCCATTGAATTTGATCATGTTGGCTTTGCTTATTCGGAAACGCCGATACTTTGCGATATCAATTTAAAAATCGAAAAAGGAAAAACCATTGCACTTGTTGGTTCATCAGGAGCAGGAAAGTCTACATTGGCTGACCTTGTTCCGCGTTTTCATGATACAACAAAGGGTGAACTATTGATCGATGGAATAAATATCAGGGAGTATTCATTGAACTCTTTGCGCAGCCAAATGAGCATCGTTACACAGGAACCTATTTTGTTTAATGAAACCATTGCAAATAATATCAAGCTTGGAAAAGAAAATGCCACGGATGAAGAAGTGATCCACGCGGCTAAGGTTGCCAATGCTCACAATTTTATCATGCAAAAAGAAAATGGTTATAAAACAAATATCGGTGACCGTGGAAGCAAATTAAGTGGCGGAGAAAGACAACGACTTACTATTGCGAGAGCCGTTTTAAAAAATCCACCGATATTAATTCTCGACGAAGCAACTTCTTCACTGGATACCGAAAGCGAAAGACTCGTACAGGATGCAATCAATAATATGATGCAGAACAGAACGAGTATTGTGATTGCACACCGTCTCTCCACCATCCGCAATGCAAATGAAATCGTGGTATTACAAAAAGGAAAAATTGTAGAGCGGGGCACTCATGACTTTCTTATGCAACAAAATGGATTTTATCGAAAACTTGTGGAATTGCAGGAAGTGAAGTGAACAGATGATAGTTTTAAAGATGACAGGTGATAGTTAAAGATTAAATCACTGTCCTCTGTCAGTTGTCATTTATCATCTAATCTTTCAACACTTCTCTTGCAATAACGATCTTCTGTATCTCACTCGTTCCTTCACCAATCGTACAAAGTTTGGCATCACGATAATATTTTTCAACGGGGAAATCTTTTGTGTAGCCATATCCCGCAAATATTTGTACTGCATCGTTTGCAACTTTGACAGCCACTTCAGCCGCATAATATTTTGCCATGGCTGCTTCCTTTGTAACATTCTCTTTCCTGTTTTTTAAATCACAGGCCTGAAGTATCAATAGTTCTGCAGCCTGTATCTCTGTAGCCATGTCGGCCAGTTTGAACGAAATGGCCTGGAAATTTGAAATAGGCTGGTCAAACTGGTACCGTTCTTTTGAATATTTTAATGAAGCTTCATATGCTCCTTTGGCAATGCCCAGCGCCAGGCAAGCAATAGAAATTCTTCCACCATCCAGCACTTTCAACGCCTGGCGAAAACCATCACCCACTTCGCCCATCCGGTTTGCATCAGGAATACGACAGTTATCAAAGATCATTTCCGCGGTTTCACTGGCACGCATTCCCAATTTATTTTCTTTCTTACCTCCCTTGAAACCAGGGGTACCTTTTTCAACGATAAATGCAGTGGCATTACTGCTCTTTCTTGGTTCACCCGTTCTGCAAATCACAACAGCCACATCTCCGCTTTTTCCATGAGTGATCCAGTTTTTCGTTCCGTTAATTATCCAATCATCGCCATCTTTTATTGCTGTACATTTCATATTGCCTGCATCACTTCCTGTGTTTGGCTCCGTCAATCCCCATGCACCGATCCACTCTGCCGTTGCCAGTTTGGTCAAATATTTTTTCTTTTGCCCTTCATTGCCGAAGCTCATGATATGACCTGTACATAATGAATTGTGTGCTGCCACACTCAAACCAATCGAGCCACAAACTTTCGATATTTCTTCAATAACAGCTTTGTATTCGTAATATCCCATTCCCGCGCCGCCATATTCTTCCGGTACCAGCACTCCCATCATCCCGAGTTTTCCCAATTCCTTAAAAACATGAACAGGAAATTCCTGGCTTTCGTCCCACTGCATTAAATAAGGCCGTATATATTGTTCTGCAAAATCTTCTGCAGCATGGGCTATATGCTCTGTTATTTCAGATGTTTGAAAATTCATAAACAACTTAATTAAATTATGATGCCATCTCACCCAATATTGGCAGAGATGGCATCATTTTATAAATCACATTAGCAAGCAACCATGTTTCGAAATATGGCAATCGTTAAAGGCTATGCAAGGTAAAGCAATTTTCCTCAAGCGAACAAGTGTTATTGAAAATTTTTTTATTGCTTAAGCATGCCATAGTTCGTTGGAGGACTTGGAATTTTAAAATCTCTTCAAACTATGGCATGCTTGGCATATCTTTCTAAACATTCAGAACCAAACCATCATAAGCCAGGTGTATATTCGGCGGCAATTCCGACTCAATCACCTGGTGTAATCCCAACTGGTGAGAAATATGAGTAAAATAAACCGTGGGTATTTGCAGTTCCTGTACCAGGTCAATCGCTTCACCCAAACTGAAATGAGAAATATGAGTTTGCTTCCGTAAAACATTTACAACAAAGATCCCGCTCCCTCTTATTTTTTCTTTTTCTTCTTCATCGATCTTATTGGCATCGGTGACATAGGTAAATTTTCCAAAGCGAAAACCCAGCACCGGCATTTTCATGTGCCAAACCTGTATCGGGGTGATTGAAATATCACCAACCGAAAAAGGGTCGTTCGTTATCGTATTCAAATTCAAGTCTGGAACCCCCGGGTACTTTTTATCGGAAAATGCATATCCAAATTCTCTTTTTAATGCTTCTTCGGTAAGAGAGTTGGCATACACGTCCATTTTTTTCTTATTAAAAAAATTGAAGGCTCTTACATCATCAAGACCGGCAATATGGTCTTTATGAGGATGAGTAAACAGAATTGCATCTACATTTTTCACTTTTTCTCTAAGCATCTGGCAGCGAAAATCAGGGGTAGTATCAACAACTATCGTTGTATCTGCGGACTGAACCATGATACTTGGTCTGAATCGTTTATCTTTTTTATCAGTTGAAGTACAAACCTCACAATCGCATGCTATCATTGGTACTCCACTGCTGGTTCCTGTACCAAGAAAAGTTATTTTAAGAGAAGGATAACTCACGATTAAAAATACGAAATAAGAAATCAGGAGGCTGAAATCGGAGATAAAACAGAATTCTAACCATCATTTCTTTCGATTGTCAACTTCGATCTGATTGCTTCAAATAATTTATTCGATTCTTCTGAAAGCATCACTGGTTGAATATCCAGTTGGGGCATAAGATCAATAAGTGTATTAATGCGGCCTTCTGTTTGCAAAAATTTATTCAATACCACCACTTTTTTTTGTTCCAGTATGCAATAACCACTTTGGAATGTTCCCCGCTCATAACGGATGACATAGCCGGCTTCGTCTACAATTTTCTCCAATTTATCAAGAGTGGTTTGTGTGTATTTCATATTGTGAGTTGTGAATTGTCAATTGTGAATAAAATAGGCCTTGCAAAAATAACTTTAAGTATTCAGTAGAAGCTTTTATTAGTCTCTTAATTTCCACATCCCACTCACAATTCACCATTCACCACTCATTTATTTACTCTGCATTTTTATAACCGGCACAATCATTTCTTCAAGACTTACCCCGCCGTGCTGAAAGGTATTGCGATAATAGTTTACGTAATAATTGTAGTTATTCGGATAACAGAGATAGCCGTCTTCTCTTGCAAAAATGAATGATGAGTTTACGGTTGGTACCGGCAAACCCGCCAGGCGCGGATCGCGAAAGGCAAGGACGTCCTTTGGTTCATAATTGAGATTACGGCCATGTTTATAACGAAGATTGGTCGTAGTTTGTTTATCACCCACAACCTTATATGGAGTCTTTACCCGTATACTCCCATGATCGGTTGCCAATACGATCTTAATATTTTTATCAGCAATTTTTTTAAACGCCTGGTGGAGTGGTGAATGTTCAAACCATGAAGCGGTAATACTTCTATAACTCATTTCATCCCCGGCCAGTTCTTTCAGTACTTCCATTTCCGTGCGGGCGTGGCTGAGCATATCCACAAAATTGTATACGATCACATTTATATCATTGGTCAGCAGGTTATGAATATTATTCACCAAATCAAGGCCCGCCTGGTTATTCACAACTTTTGTATAAGAATACCTGAGATTTTCTTTTCCCAATCTTTTTAATTGCGCTTTGAAAAATTGTTCTTCGTGTAAATTCTTTCCTCCTTCCTCGTCATCATTTTTCCATTCGGCAGGAAATTTTTTTTCAATCTCAGTGGGAAGCAAGCCGGCGAAAATAGCATTTCTTGCATATTGGGTTGCTGTTGGTAAAATGCTATAAAAAGTATCTTCTTCCAATATCCGGAAACTTTCTGAAAATATGGGTTGTATAGCCTTCCATTGATCAAACCTCAGGTTATCTATCAGCACAAAAAACAGCGGTGTTCGTTTTTCAATATGCGGCAACACTTTAAATTGAAACATGGTATGACTCATCACAGGGCCTTCCCCGCTCTTAGGATTTATCCACGAAGCATAATGCTTCGAAACAAATTTGAAAAATTCAGTATTGGCCTCACTCTTTTGTTGCTGCAATACTTCCTGCATTTCGGGACTATCACTTTTTTGCATTTCCAGCTCCCAATACACGAGTTTTTTATAAATATCCATCCACTCATTATGATCAGGATTGCTGTTCAGTGCCATGAACAAATTGCGGAACTGTTGCTGATACGCCGTTGTTGTTTTTTCCGCGACCAGCCTCCGGTTATCGATTATTTTTTTTAAGCTTAGCCAGACCTGGTTAGGGTTTACCGGCTTAATTAAATAATCACTGATCTGGCTGCCGATCGCTTCATCCATCAGGTTCTCCGTTTCATTTTTTGTGATCAGGAC
>Ga0207159_1250_pt1 | contig 10021 bp, 5 predicted proteins | sample Alteio_BWMinHeat_23_FD_153511 | JGI IMG/M metagenome (GOLD analysis project Ga0207159, IMG submission 153511) | Enriched cells from forest soil in Barre Woods Harvard Forest LTER site, Petersham, Massachusetts, United States -... | ecosystem: Environmental > Terrestrial > Soil > Temperate forest >... | reverse complement strand
CCTTTTAGCCCTTTTCTTTGTCTTGCCAGTATTGGCGTTTGCAGATATCACAGGCACTTATACTGTTATGGGAGTAGATCCCCTGTCAGGTCCCTATTCAGGAACTCTTGTGCTCGATAAAAATGGTTCCGTCTTCACTGGCCACTGGACATTCCAAGGAGGGGGAGAAGATGATGCAACAGGGGTACGAAAGGGCGATAGTCTTTCTTTAGTTTTCAATGAAAACCACTCTTCTTCGTTTGGCACACAATTGTATAAAATCGATGACGGGACCCTTCAAGGCCCATGGGTGCGATTCGAAGCCACTTCACGAGGTGTTGAAACCGCTGTAAAAGTGAGCGATGGAGTGGGTGATTCACAAAGAAGCTGGTAAGTAGACCTAGGGGTTTGTTGCATAAATGAACCACTGAGGCAGTGAGATCAGTGAGAGGGTTGGAGATAGAGAGAAAGTAAGACCGCTCTCAGTGGCTCGGTAGTTATTAAAAGAGCAAAGCCGTTATTATCGTTAAGGTCGTTATTGTCATTTTATCCTTTGTGTGTTAGAATGTTGGGTAAAGAATTTGCTCCAGGATTATGTTATTGTGATGACCCGTTTTCTAAGACAACTAAGGTACTATCTTCAAGAGTATACCCCTAAAAGCTTCATTTGCTTTAGGGAAGGATACTCCACCACTCTGTTTTTAAACGATCTCTTCGCGGGGATTACGGTCGGGGTTATCGCCTTACCGCTTGCCATGGCTTTTGCAATTGGTTCTGGGGTTCCCCCTGAGCGAGGGCTATTCACCGCCATCATAGCAGGCTTTCTGATTTCATTTTTAGGCGGCAGCCGGGTGCAAATTGGGGGGCCTACCGGCGCCTTTGTCGTCATCGTCTATGGCATAGTCCAAAAATATGGCTACGATGGCTTGGCGGTGGCAACGTTGATAGGAGGGGTCCTAATCATCCTCATGGGGCTGACCCGATGCGGTGTTCTGCTCCGATTTATCCCCTATCCTGTGACGACAGGGTTTACCACAGGGATCGCTGTTTCGATCTTCTCCTCTCAGATCAAAGATTTCTTCGGATTGCGCATCGAAAAGCTTCCCGTCGATTTCATTGACAAATGGTCATCGTATACTTCCCATATGCATACCTGCAGCCTATGTGCTGTTCTATTAGCTGGCGGTACCCTTACACTCATTTTCCTTCTCCGCCGCTTTTTTCCGCGTTTTCCAGGGGCCATTTTGGCTGTCATCTTAGCCACTGTTGTGGCCTATGTGTGGAATTTGCCTCTTGAGACCATCCAAAGCAAATTTGGCGGAATCCCCAGCATGCTGCCGGCTCCTAGCTGGCCTTCTTTTAACCTCGAGAAGGTGCAGGAGGTTTTTCCCGCAGCGATCACCATTGCGCTGTTGGGAGGGATCGAATCGCTCCTTTCAGCCATGGTCGCCGATGGGATGATTGGTCATCGCCATCGCTCTAATACCGAACTTGTGGCCCAGGGACTTGCCAATATTGGATCCGTTCTCTTTGGCGGGATACCTGCCACCGGAGCGATTGCGCGTACGACTGCGAACATTAAAATGGGTGCTAAGACCCCTGTGGCAGGGATGATTCATGCTGTCACACTCTTGCTTCTCATGCTGTTTTTAAGTCCCCTAGCTGCAATGGTGCCTCTGGCTGCTCTTTCAGCGGTGTTGATATTCGTGGCATGGAATATGAGTGAAATTCCGCATTTTATTGAGATCCTCAGGAGTGATCTGAGCGATGCCATTGTGATGGTCTTAACATTTCTTATCACAGTTTTGATCGATTTAACGGCTGCAGTGCAGGTTGGGGTGATCTTATCGGCCGTCCTCTTCCTGAAGAAAATGACCGACTCTACAACGGTACAAGCCTGTCGTATCTTGATGATGGAAGAGTCTAAGCAAGGGCTAGAGGACCCTGATTCAGATATCCTCCTGCGTGAAGATGTGCCCTCAGACGTGATCGTCTTCGAGATAAGGGGTCCTTTTTTCTTTGCTGTAGCGGATTTGTTGAGCGAAGCGTTACGACGACTGACGGAGAAACCTCGGGTTTTCATTTTGCGTATGCGGCAGGTTCCCATGATTGACACGACAGGTTTAAAAGCCATGCGGCATTTTAATTCAAAGTGTCAGGAGCAGGGGATTCTCTTCCTCGTGTCAGGGGCACAGCCTGCCGTGTTATCCCTGTTAAGAACTGCAAAATTAGATGAGGCGATTGGTAAGAATCATCTCTTCCCTCATATCGATGCCGCTTTAGCCTGTGCTCGTCGACAGACCTTGATGGAGACAAGCCCTGTGCCGTTAAATTAAAGGCGGCGCAGAGCGCCGCCTTCCCTTAGGCGTAAATGTTCCCTTTCAGATGAGCTTTATTTAGAAAGAGGTCAATATGTTGGCGTCCCACATATGATCGATTGATAAGGAGAGCTTCCCTTAAAAAATTTGTTAAGTCTGTACCTTTGAAAAATTTCTCGTTGGCTTTGTCGATGATTTTATTGAGAGTTTGAGGATCTACGTCATCTCTTACTGTCAACTTTTCTATCTCCTTAAAACAGTACTCTATGCTTTCAGGAAAAACATCATGCCATTCCTTAAAGTGGCCTTCTTGATATTCCTTGATAACCTCATCGATTTCATCACGATTGGGGTTGAGAGTTCCTCCTCCTCTTGCCTTAAGCCAGGAGTCTCCATGCACACCAGGCATCTCCATAATGGATACATCGGCTTTTCCATTTTTGGTCAAAGCCTTGTAATTGTTAAAAATATCTCTGTCCATTTTCATTAGAAAGTCATCGGTTGTGAATAGCAGGCCCACGTTGCCTTCGACTTTCTCGATGTCTTTGTACGTTTTCCAAGCGGGAGCCACCAATTTGGCTATTAAGTGTGTGATTGCCGTTATACTTCCCTCTGACCATTTTCGAAGATCATTCCTAAATGCTGTGAGATTCTTAGATTTGAAATAGTCATCGAATTTTTTCCCATAGGTGTTCAGATACCCATCGAGTTGATCTTTCATTGTATCTGCAACAGTGTCTCTAAAATCAGCATAGGATTGATCTAAGAGCAGATTGATCTTAGGATGGAGCGAAGCGAGATGTGTGGCAGGTCCACCGCTCATGCACAGGGCTTTGCAGAGGATTTTGTTGTCCTCTATTTCGGGATATGTCGTTTTCAAGTGATGGTAAGCGGCCTCCATATTGCTCTTAAGATGGTCGCCAGTGGGTTTTCCTGTACTTTGCCCATATCCGGAGAAGTTAAAGAGCATGACATTCATTCCCTGCATAAGAAAAGATAATGTCTCCTCTGTTCCAGCTCTTTCAAAAACGCCTTTGGTGCCAGTCGTGAGGATGACGGTCCCACCATTCGACTTGTGGTTTACGTCGATTTCTTTCTCTTCAATATTATAAAATAGGTCGTACCCGATTTTTTGCTCGTCCTTCTCTGGTATGAGTACTACCCGATCTCCGAGTGTGCGTGTCTTCCATCCTGCTTCGGAAATCCCTAATTTCTCGAGAGCTTTCGTTACAGCAGAGGAGTCAAAATTTGATTTGGGGAATGAAAAACCGGTAGTTTTGACTTCGGTCAATGTTTCTTCTGAGAAGCGTATTTTCATATTTTGTTTTTCCCATTTTTCAACCTTGTCCATCTCTTCGTCAGGGTAGATATAGATAGTACCGCGCTCTTCCCATGTGTACCAGCCATTTGCTGTTAAGGTATCGATTACTCCCTGGATAGACGATCGCTTGTCGGCTGGAATGCCAAAACCGTGGGCCGTATTTGCATTCGTTAATTTTTTTCCTACCCGATCTGTCGTGATGAAAGCATCTGCGGCTGTTAATTTTGAAATGATCTGTTTGTTCTCTTCAGGTGGTAGGTTGTCATATAATCTTATAGGAACATTGTTGAAACTAAGATTTGCGATTTTACCATCTGCTTCTTTGAATTTTGCACGGAGTTCATCTGCGGATAGATACATGCCATCTAGCGTAGAGTGGCTAGCTTTATCGACAATTTTGGTTGAGATTCCACCTATCGTATTCATATCGATTCTTGTTTGTTTAGATCCTTGTTCTATATTATCCATGTTTACAAACTTGTCTTGGATGGTCTTAATTTCTTTTGTAAGTTCTTCGATCTTCGCTCTTGCACTTGTGATCTTATCAATCTCTTTTTGAACTGTTTTAATTTCTTTTTCTAATTTTGCTTTATCTGCAGGGGTTGCAGTCGAGATGTTTCCCTCTAGAATTTTGACTTGATCTTGATAATCTTTTAACTGCTTGTCCGTGGCTTTTGCTTCAGGGGTTGCTTCTAGTGCACTCTTCTTCTTTTCTAAGGATTCTAGTTTGGCTTCATAATCTTTACGCTTCGTTACAAAATTGGCCGACCAGCTCTGAAAAAAATGGCCCAGAACTTGATCGATGAGTTTTGAGATGAAGCGAGGGATAAAATGTTCAAAGATCTCTTGCATCTTCCCTGTAAATGGCGAATGACCAATGAATTCGGAAACGGCTTGTTTTTCGATCCTCACCATTTCAAGCTCTGTCTCCAATTTGCCTAGCATCTCATGGGCGTTATTCAATGCATCCTGCTCCATCTTTTGGTTAGCTGGCAAAAATAGATATTTGACTTGGCTCTTAATCTGCGAGTCCACTTCTTTTTCCAAAGCCCTCAGTTCCGGCTGGACGATGTCTTTGAGATGGCGGATCTGTAACTCTCCACCTGCAAATTCGGTGGTACTGCGGATGTCTTTCATGAGAGTTTCTATTTTCCCAACTAGAGCCGCATTTAATTTATCTAGACCAAATTGGGATGTCTTTAGTTTTGGTGATGAAGTTGCTCCAGGACCCTGAGTGGTAAATTCTTTAACGATAAAGCTAATATCATGGACTGGGGGTGTATTCATCATATCTTTTACCTGTTTTATTAAGTTACAAAACTAATTATAACACTATATATAATTTTGCAAACTAAGTATTTGTAAAAAGTATTACTACACTTATTATTATAACATTAGTATAATTATTTTAAACAAGAAAATAAGATGAGGTAGGCGTAGTTGCATAAATCAACTACTGAGCCCCTGAGATCACAGAGAGCGTGTGAAAAGATGGAGATGCGACCTTTCTGCCGCCCTTTCAGGGCTCAAATATTGTTCACGATCCGTTCCCAGGCCTCACGGCCTGGGCTATCTTCTTCCGACCCTTCGGGCCTAGGAAGATCCGATGATGGATCTTTGTAGGTTGCTTAAAACCAACATGTTTCAATAAATATACAATTATATAGATAGACCCGAAGGGTCGGAAGAGGATAGCCCAGGGCGTGAGGCCTGGGTCTGGCAGTATGTAGACCTGAGCCCTGTAAGGGCGGTATAAAAGATGTAGTTTCCTATTTTTTCACAGCCTTTGAGAACATGTGAGAAGGAGAGAATTGATTTTATGTTTTTTCTCAATTTTCTCAAAACTTCTCACTGATCTCACTGCCTCAGTGGTTCATTTAGGCGACGAAGGGCTTAGGCTGCCTTTTTGGTTTTGGGTTTAGTCTTTGGGCCTTGATGCTCAATGAGATATTCCCAATATTTGGCCATGTCTTTGGAGAAGTATTTTGTAAACTTGTAATAGGGTACTGGCCACTTATGATGGTACTCTGTATCGACGAAGGAGAGCTTATTATCCGCCTTTGAGAAGGGGATGTTGAAAGCATAGCAAGAGTCCCAAAGTCCTTCCTCTTGGATAATGGTATAAATGGCATCTAACAGTTCTTTTGTCATCTTCTTTTTGTACAGATCATTATTTCTTTCATGCTCATAGATTTGCATATCTTCAGCGACGAGGATAAAGTTCTTGCGCAACACTTTCTCTGTGGTTGGTGGGGAGGGTTGGGCAGGCAAAGGATAGATCCATTTCTGTGGGACCTTAAATTTATTCTGATAACCATGGCGGTGGATGCAAGCATGCACCGATTTCGCTCCTTCAATGCGATGCATCCATTTGAACCAATCCTGGGTGATATGGAGTTCCGTGTCTGCGAAAGCCTTAATGAAAACTCCGGGGAGTTCCGGATTGCCCGAAGCCATCACGCGGCTAAAGCGTCCGATTCGATTCCTCTTGAATCCGGCCTCTTTGAAAGACTGGTTCGTGAAGGTGACACGAGTTCTTGCGAAAAGTCTATCGAGTTTTGATTTGACAGGGTGGTTTTCCGGAAGCAGGTAGGGTTGAACTTTTTCCCAGATTTCAGGTGTCACGAATCTGGTGCGCACATAACCTGTATCTGCATGTCGCGCGATGAGGCTTGTGAGATCCCTGAGGCTTGGTTTTGGAACAGATGGGAGGAGGAATGGGTTCTTCAAGTCCACTTTGGAATACGTTGTGGGAATCATGACCCTTGTGGCCACTTCACGTTCATCGCTTAATTCCACGACTTGCAGGACATTTCGAGATTGGATGACATCATTATCATAGACATAGATCAAGTTGGAGGGCACCGATAACTGATTGTGCCTTCTGACAATGATACGGTAGTAGGCTAAGGTGCCATCTACAAGGCATTTTGTTTCACGTGTGATAGCTTGAAGATTTTGACGCTTCTCATCCGCAACCACATCGCCATTGACGACAGCGTTCACGATGCTGTTGTCATAGATTGAGGGGATAAAATCGAGAGAATTGGATCCAAAAACCAAAAATTCGGTATTGGCATCGGCATCGCCTTCCCAGCTCAGTTCAAAAACGCCATCCCCTAATTTCGTAAATTCGACATCAACAATGGGGTCTGGTTTACGAATCACAAAGGAGAAGGTTTCAGACCAGTCGCTCCATAAGCCGTGGGAGCATCCTTTCACACGGAAATAGTAGGTGTCATCGGCATTGAAGAAGGTGTCTGTAAGGATAGGAAGGATCACATAGTTGGAATTGTTCTCAATCTGTTCGAAACTGGGTGGAATGAAACTGAAGTCGGGTTTAATCGAAATCTGCCACCAGATTTTTTCATTAGGGAGCTCTGAAGTCAGCTCAAACGAGGGAGTGCGATGATCAAAGGTGTGTGAGCTGTTTTTGACTTGAATCGGCTTTGAAAGAAATGTTTCGATCTCTTCATTTAAATCATATGTCACTTCAAGTGTGGAAGGCGAGCTCATCAAGAGCTTTCTATTTTCCTCTGCGCGAAGAGGGAAGTGAAGTTTGGAGCATCGGCTACAAAAATGAACTGTCCCTTCTTGGCATGAGCCAGCCACCTCAATGTCAACAGTAAATACATGGGGATTGGTAATGGCAGTTTTGGTGCCGGGATTGATTTCAAGGTTAAGGGGTTCGACCCATAGTTTGGCTTCGGTATCGTTGAAGATCTCTCGAATGGGAAAGGGTGATGTATAGTGAAAAGAGCCTCCTCGGACCAGGGGATTCACACTATGCTCCACTGGGTAAACGTTGCATGAAGAAGCAGCACTATAGGTGATCTTTTCTTGGGGATAGAGATCGAAACCATGGGTGATGTACTCAGTCTCATCAAGATCGTCTCTGCAGGCTTCAGGAGCATATGTCGAATTGACGATTTCAAAACGGGCAAGCTCCTTCCACGACTCCTCGAGGTTGGGGTGTTCTTTCCTGCTATGTTTCGTTCTCAGGGCTATAAAAGGGTCATCTAGGATGTCGTCTGACGCGACAACTCGTTGGTTATCGAGCCCAAGGTACATCTGCTCTGCCAAAGGGTCCAACATTTCCCATCGACCTTGGAAGAAGAAGTCATAGCACTTTCTGCCCTTGTGAGAGACGAGGCGTGTGGAGATTCCCAGCTGATGGCATAGCGTCACAAAATGGTCGACATATCGATCCTTACGGCAGTAGCCCATGAAATTGAGAATGTATAAGGGGTCGTCACAAAGGTCGTCAATGTCATCGGCAGGGCAGATTGTATCTGTCCATACGGCATAAAGGGCATGAAGAGGATTGTCTTTTTCGCGAAGGGAGTTTGCCAATCCATCCAAGTTACAATAGGGGACTTTAGTGCCTCCAGGAAGGCAATTTTCGAGGACTTTCTCGCCGCAATTTTTGATTTCGATCTGTTTGACATAGCATTGAGGGGACTGTTTCGGGGTATCCAATGCACCCTTGTTAAGATAGCTATCGAGTTGGGCTTCCTCATGGGTGCTAGAATTGACAGTTAGTTTGATCTGTTTGGCATCTGCATCTACGGTAAATGTAGCAAATGCTAACAGAAGAAATGCCTTCGAAATAAGTTTCACGGTGACCTCATCGATTTATTTGGTAAAAACTTGAACAAGCCAGCTCAGGCCGAGAAAAGTCGCTAACACGAGACATGCGCTCAGGGCGGCGGCGACAAGACTCCCGACTGGTTCTTGGGTGTCGGTATAGAACAACCAGAAGCCAAAAACTAAAGTCCCCAATGCAATAAAATATCCTATTGTCCTGGTGCGGGCTCCTGCATTCATTTGTTTTCCTTTTTCGGTCGTTCGGGCGAAGTATAAAAGGACTTGCCATTTTGTGCAAAAAAGTTTTATACCAACGACCATGAAAGTCAGAATCTTATCAGTATTAGCGATCCTCATTCTTTTGGCGGGTTTAACGCTATTCTTTGAGAAGAGGGACCCTCTGTTCCATCAGCGTGACCTCCACCATGAGTTTGTGTTGCTACAGGGACACCATTCCTATGGATTTGACCTTGTCGATCCCGTGCAGGCTCCTGCTAGCATCAGAAAAAGTGTGATACGGGGGTATCAGATCTTAACGGATACCCACTCTTATGCGCCGCAGTATGCGAGCTCCCAGCTCTCCTGCACCCATTGTCACTTTTCGGAAGGGGATACCATCGGAGGGAAGAATAACGGTTTTTCTCTGGTCGGAGTACCCACAGCCTATCCGAGATTTTCATCACGGGATGGAAAAATCATTACCCTCGCGCAGCGGATTAATAACTGCTTTGAGAGAAGCCTCAATGGCAAACCTTTGCCCGTAGACTCCCAAGAGATGAATGACATCCTGGCCTATTTAGAATGGATTTCAAAGGAAGTCAGCCATTTGAAGAACCTTCCCTGGCTTGGCATCACCCCCTTAAAAAGCACTCACGAACCAGATTCCATCAAGGGAAAGCAAATCTATCAGTCGACATGTACTGCTTGTCATGGTGCAGATGGGGCTGGAGGTGGAAAGTTGCCGCCGCCCGTGGGCAAGACGATTCCCCCTATCTGGGGAAAGGATTCATTTAATGAAGCTGCTGGCATGAGCAAGCTTGCGACGATGGCGGCATTCATTTATTGGAATATGCCCTATCAGCAGGCTTCGTTGACAGAGAATCAAGCATGGGATGTGGCTGCATTCGTTCTAGAACAGCCCCATCCTCCAAACCAAAGAAAATAGGATTTATTATTTATGAAACAGATTGCAACACGATTTTATGAAGGTTTGATATTTTTGGGCAGCCTCATACAGTCGCCCTTACTCCTTGTCTGCCGTCTCTATTGGGGCGCTCTTTTCATCGCTGCGGGTTTTGCCAAACTCCAAGACGTCACCCCTTTTGCAGAATATCTGGATAGCATTCATTTTGTCTACCCGACGGTGCAAGCTTATCTTGCAGGGTTAACCGAATTCCTAGGGGGCTTTTGCCTGATGGTAGGATTTGCTTCACGCCTTGTCGCCATTCCATTAGCGACCGTCATGATCACAGCCTATTCAACTGCCCATGTCGAAGCTGTAAAAGTCTTCTTTAGCGACCCTTCTCAGGTGGTGGCTCAGGCCCCCTTTAACTTTCTCCTGGTCACTCTTTTAGTATTAGCTTTTGGTCCTGGTATTTTTTCGGTTGACTATTTTCTTAAGAGAAGGTACTTCAACAAATAGACAGGCCTTGAACTCGAATGTCGAGTTATGATAGAATCGTTTCAATACACCTTGAAATTAGGAAGCTATGGCAGACGACAATAAGCAAGATTTTAAGAAAGGCATCTCGAACAGCTTTATCTGGTTCTTGATGGCTGCTTTTTTATTTGCACTCATGGTACAGAACTTTATCGA
>Ga0207159_1249_pt1 | contig 10037 bp, 10 predicted proteins | sample Alteio_BWMinHeat_23_FD_153511 | JGI IMG/M metagenome (GOLD analysis project Ga0207159, IMG submission 153511) | Enriched cells from forest soil in Barre Woods Harvard Forest LTER site, Petersham, Massachusetts, United States -... | ecosystem: Environmental > Terrestrial > Soil > Temperate forest >... | reverse complement strand
TTTTTTGGTCTTTTTTAATATTTTGAGGTTCATTTAAACCGTCTCCTGAGGTCGAATCAGCGGTACTGGCACTTACTTTAAAGGCACCTTTGAGAGTATTTAATGCTTTATGTATGCCATGCGCCCAGGTGTTTCCCAACTTAAAGGCAGAGCGAGCTTCTTTTTGATATTTTTTGAATTCAACTGGTAGTTCATCAGATATAGGTTGTGTTTCTGTTTTTACCTTTTCATTTTTTATCCTGTTAAAATATGCTACAACATTTTTGGTCATTTTAACTGCTTCAACAAGTCCCTTATTAAATCCCATCACAAAAATTAATCCCGAACTTGCATCTCCTACTAAAGTTACTACTTTACCCTTTACCATCTGTGCTGCGTTTACGCTTCGGTATACAGCCATTGGGATGACAGTGATTTTTTCGTTGAAACCAGCCTCATTCAATGGTTTACCACCTCTCTGTTCAGCCCCTTCGAGATAACGGCTCATGATTTTTACATACTTTCCAAGTTTTGCTTGTTGTTTTGGATCGGTCATTGTTTCTAACCGTGCTTTTAAACCCTTTAATTTCCAAGGATTTATAAAATCTCCTATAGGATTACCCTTCTCATCTTTTGTCTTAATCAAATTAAATGTCTCTTGGTCTACAAGAATGTGTAGGGTTGCAGGCTTAATATCGCCTCCTTTTCGGCTCGCACCATCCATTGTCACTATCTCAATCTCACCATGTCTGCCGCCATCAAAAAGCAAGGCTTTAGTTCTATCTGATTTTGTCGAAGCATTTACATCAAATTTCAATTCAATTAAATGTTGTAGGGTCTCCTCATCGGATTTTTCCATTTTCATCATCTTACTTCGAACAACGCTGTGTGCTCCATCAGCACCAACAATAACCTTTGCATCTCTGAAAATATCCTTAAGTTTGTTCTCCCTTTCTATGGAAGCAGCCTCTTTTTCTGAGTGTTCATCGGTGATTTCTTCTTCCTCAAAATTCCCTTTTTGAATTGATTCAATGGTTTTATCTGTGAGCTTATACTGCTCGCCCCGCAATACAGTTACTCCAATTTGATTAGCAAGAGTGGCTAGGGTTCCTTCGATTCTACTTGTGCGGACCGCTCTTAAGGTCCAATTTAAGAAAATTTTTCCTAGTTCTTTTGCGGCTTGAACATTAACTTTATTATCAGGGAACAGGATAGCTTTCGCAACTAAAGAAGTGATCGCAAAAACAGCGGGTATATGGGGGAGAAGAGCATGGTGCCTCGTGGCCTTTTCTCTCCCGTCGATAACGACAATATTTAATTCTTTATTCAAGGCTTTTAATGCGCAAGCTGTAGTTATTCCCACAGGACCTGCACCTACGATGACTATATCTGGCTTCTTACCGGAATCAACCCCTTTTTCGGTGCCTGGTTCAGCGAGCTTTTCAAATTGTTCATCTACTCCACGTAATTTCAACTGAAGAGATCGCAATTTATCTTGACGCAAACTAACCTGTTGCTCGCGTTCTTGGGGTGAATCCGCTATTTCCTTTTTTGGATTTTTTGGATCTATCCAATTCAGTTTTTCATTACTTGTTTTAATTGATACTATATCATCTGCGAGTTTTATAATCTTTTTTTCCAATTGTATTTTTTGTTCGGTAATATTCTGTATTGAATTAAACGAAAAACTTTTTTGGATGGAGACAAAAGCACGTGTTAATAGAGATTGAGGAGTACTGCTGACAGCTTTCATACGTTCAAAGGAAGGAGTAATAATTTTGTTAGTTACAGTGCTTAATAATTTATCTGTTTTTTGATCAGAATCAACAGTAACTTCTTTGTTTTTTAAATCCACATTTATAGGTTGATTAAATTCACCTTCACCGAGTCTAGTACTTGCATCCATAAAATACCCCTTAAATATCCATTTCCTATTATATCACACTTACAATTTAACAGAATACATAATAAAAAATGTATAATAACATTATTTGTATTTTAACTTGACACAATATGATGTTAAACACAAAATATTCACGTTTTATTATTTGCGTTTCATTTGTGGAATTGGGATCCCATATGATTGCCGAGAACGGTACGAAGGTTCCGAATGTATACGCCTAGGGGAGAAACACTTCAGTAAAGCTTTTGTGGAGATCTATTTTCCACAAGTGTTAGCAAGAAGCAGCATCAAATTTGTTGCTGATTGGGTTGATACGCTCAAAACACTCTGACTGACAAATTGACTATCTTTTCGATTATGCTTTTGCCACTGATGTCTAAGTCTACAGCCATGGCATTGCAGAATTCATGGACTAAGTCATGTCCTTATATTTCTAAATTCAACGGCGGCGCGTTGTCAAAAGCTTCAATTATTTTTCGGCAATCATCATATGTTGATTTGCGTATCGCCTCACGATAAGCATTCGCTTTTCGATCGAGCTCAACCAGAGCTTTTGGGTCATAACTCTCTCTTACCGAATGACAAAGATTTGGGAGGGTGAAGGAATTTTTACTTGCGTTCAGTCGATTTTCAGCTTTTTTATGTAAGTTTTGCATTAGCTGGAATGGTTCACATATTAAGTTTTGGGGAGCTGGTTTAGATTTGGGTTTCTTGTCATGATTTATCAAGACGCCATGATGAGGCGAGAACGGTGGGAGGTTCCTCCAACCAGGTGCTGACAACGCCTGTGGGGTTTTATAATGGAATCAACAAGCTGCCATTGAGCGCCCAAGACAAGTCACAGCAAGTCACGCATGATGCTAAAAGTCATATAGGCGCCTATGACATGAGCGGCAATGTATGGGAGTGGGTAGCTGACGGGAGTGAAAATAGATCTATGAAATATACCAAAGGCGGCTGCTATGACAGCCTTGTCGACGGCGTACGGGTGTCGGAACGCGTTCCCATCCCCCCAGATTATACCGACATCTACAAAAAAATTAATAATTCCTCAAAGAGTTATGACACTGCCCATTTTTTGGCGTGAAGCGCCAAAAAAATGGGCAGTGCCATAACTTTTTAAGGATTTACCATTGCTGATATAGTCTAACTAAGGCATTGACACGTCAAGTTCAACTTGCAATCTTGCAAGCCTGACCCCTACTCCGTCAAGTTCAACTTGCAATCTTGCAAGCCTGACCCCTACTCTTTGCAAGCCTGACCCCTACTCTCTACTCCTGATATTGCAGAAGTTCCCAAAGCTGTATCAAAAGTTTTCAGAGATGTTGAGGAATTATCATCTGATAAAGTATCCGAATTTTCTAGGGGAGTCACTGAAACATCCTCTCAAGTGAATGCGTGGACAGACATGACTGGTTGACTTATTCAGAATAAGTCAACCAGTCATGTCCCTCGCACCTCTCGCAAGAAAGTAAATTTGATCCATTACAATAAATATGGTTTACATAAAAGTAGCCCATACGCTACAATTAGGTTAGAAAGGCACCTATGATCAACGCATTCGAAACTGAAGTATACAAGACGAGCACAGGAAAAGAACCCTATACCGAATGGGAGGACACCCTCGATTACAGTGTCCTGAGTAGACTTGATGCTCGAATTACAAGAATTGAAAAGACAGGAAATTTCGGAATTTGTGAGCCTGTTGGGGATGGTGTTTTTGAGCTGAAACTTGATTTTGGTCCTGGTTATAGAGTGTATTTCGCGTACAAAACAGATAAAATTCTTGTGTTGCTTTTGGGCGGTTATAAAAAAGGTCAACAAAAAGATATAGACAAAGCGAAAGAATATTGGAACGAATATCTTACGCCAAAAAGAGGTAAAAAATGAGAAAGCTTAGAAACCACAATGAGCGGTTAATTAAAAGACTTAAAGATCCCGAGTATGCATCTGCCTATTTAAAAGCATGTTTAGCTGAAAGCTTTGAAGCAAATGATATCGGCATCTTTCAATTAGCTATTCGTTATGTTGTTGAAGCCCATGGTGGGATGGCTAAAATATCTTCTGAATTGGAAGTGAGTCGAGAAAGCTTTTACCGAAGCTTATCTCAAAAAGGAAAAGCAAAATTTACTACTCTTATCAATGCTATAACAGCTTGTGGATTAGAAATCGATTTTCACCCAAGATCTGTTTAATGGTGAACGCCAGGCCGAATGGGGTCAGGGCCTGCAAGTCTGCAAGTTGCCATGAACAACTTACAGGCCCTCACACTGACATCAAACTGGACGTAAAGGACTTAAAGGACCAACAAGACATAAAGGATGGAGCAAGATATGTCCTTTTGGTCCTTTCAACCTTCAGCAAACATATTAAGGGTGCTCAGAATGCTGTGACGGCTAAGGATTCACATGTTTACCTCAATGGCGTGCAATTATTCACACGCCAATTAGCGCTTTGTCTGATCCCATGACCGAGGCAGAACGTCAAGAGAAAATGGAAAAAAATGATGGAAAACGTCTCGCACCCTTGCTTGAAGCGCTCCAAAAAATTCATTGGTTGAAAAATCTAGTCACAATTCCTCCGGGAATTCAGGTTTAATTCGCTCTCTACTTGAATTGAATGGGAGGTTTTCATATACTGATGTCAAAAGGGAGGGCAAGCGATGACATTTTCAATTCCATACCTCACAAATTATCAGTCTCAATTAGTCCAGGAAACGGCCTTATGGTCCACGATCGGAGCTGTATGGACAACGGTTAGTGAAAAGGACCCCGTGATTGGCTTATTCTCAGGGGCTGTCACCGTTCTTGTTCTGGATATGTCTCGGAGTGGTTGGCTGCATAATAAATTGCAAAGCAACCATCAAGCTGCTATTGCCTTGCTTATTAGCTTGATATCCGTCCCTTATTTTCTTTGCCGCGCCGTGGGCAGCACCTGCACTTTTGAGATAAGCTTCAAGAGCACGATCTCAATCTTCGCTCTGAGAGCCATCCAATTTATCTTCTACCGCGCCACCGTGCAGGAAGCGACGACAACCAGAGTCTACCGCTGAGCATTTTGATTTCGCTGGCGCTCTTGGGCTTTCAAGCGCTCGTAATACTGGGCCTGGTTCTCCCCACGCAGATAGGCACCCCTTGAATACTGCCAATTTTCACGATAATCCCAACTCCCCTGATCTTCTGGGGGCGGAACGTATTCATATTGACGGGGCATAGAGTGACTCCCCCCACGTCCTGGGACGTACTCATATTCTTGACGAATGGGTTGACCATTTTGATTTTGCTGCTGCTGAGCTCGGCGCTCATCATATTGAGCCTGGTCTTCTCCCTTTAGGTAAGGACCTGGCTCATACTGCCAATTTTCCTCATAATCCCAATCCCCATGGGCTGTTGGAACCACAGGTCTGTCTGCTGAGGGATTTTGATGGAAAAAAGGATCATCCCCTGAGTACCATGCTGGGGGGTTTTCATCCCAATTGGTTTTGTAATCCCAATCTCCTTCGAATTCCTTGTTCTTCCATACTTTTGACTCCCTCTGTCTGTCTCGGAAGGCGACCTCTTCCTTTCCAGTACTCTCTCTCTTAGGAGGTGCCTTTGCATCTTGGGCTAACATCGGGGAACTTTGCCATAACATGATGGCCAACAACAATGGTAAAGATAACCTCTGCATAAAACACCTTCCTTTTTTCTTATTATTAAATCCTTTGTTGCCTTAATGTCAAGTTAGGAGTAAACCTTCGACGAACCCCGCAGTTTACCGCAGAGCCACAGAGCACGCAGAGAAAACGCAGAGACTTTTTTTGTGAAAAAAAGTCTCTGCGTTTTCTCGGCGCTCCCTGCGGCTCTGCGGTAAACTACGGGGTTCGTCGAAGGTTTACAGTTAGGAAGTGTAGGAGTAATCTATGCCAACACAAGATGTGGTTTCGGGTCCTCAGTTACATCTTCAGGCCGATCAAAAGCAAAATATGACCCAGCGGCTGATGATGTCGGCGCATATGCAGCAAGCCCTTCGCTTGCTTCAAATCCCTCTCATGGAATTGGAACCCTTTATCGAAGAGCAAGTCGCCAATAATCCCGTCCTTGAAGTTTCAGAAGAGTTTACCCCGTCTTCCGAGGATTCCACACCAGAAGAACCTAAAGAACAACCCGAACAGGAGCTCTCCATTCAAGAGGGAGATTTCTCACTATTAAAACAGCTTGAGGAGGACTTCCGAGAACATTTTGAGCAATCCGAACCGATTCCCATCAAACGCAGCTCACAAGAAGACAAATACAAAACCTATATCGAAAGTTCCATCTGCGCACGCGAAAGTCTCTACGAACATCTCATCCATGAAATTCACGAATCCTTGGACGATCCAAAAGAATTAGAAATCGCTGAACTCCTCATCGGCTATATCGATGAATATGGATTTATGAAGACTCCACTGGATGAAATCGCCGCTCTACATCAAATCGAAATCGATGCCCTAAAAAATGTCCTAAAAGTCATCCAAGGATTTGAACCCTATGGCCTCGGGGCCTCATCAATTCAAGAAGCCCTCCTGATCCAGCTGCGATGCCTAAAAAAAGAGGAGTCTCTTGCCTACCAAATTGTGGAGTCCCATTACGATGAGCTACTCCATCACCGTCTACAACAGATCCAAAAAGGCTTAAACTGCCCCTTGAGTGATATCCAGAAGGCGATCGATGAAGATATCGCAAAGTTGGATCTTCATCCCGGCACCCACTACTCGCGTGAGGAGGTTCAATCTGTCGTCCCCGATGTCATCCTTAGACAAGACGAAGACAAATTGTATGTCGATGTTAACCGCGAATACACACCAGGTCTACGATTCAATCGGAAGTACTTCAAGATGCTTGACGACCCCGAGATCTCTGCCGAGACAAAGCAATATATCAGGCGGCATATCCTTTCAGCCCGTTGGCTGATGCGCAATCTGCAGCAGCGCTATTCTACAATTGAACGTATTGCGGCATCGCTAGCAAAGAGGCAGGAGCCATTTTTCTTGCAGCCCGACGGCAAATTATTGCCCTTGACTATGAAGATGCTGGCAGAAGAACTCGAGGTCCATGAGTCCACTATTGCACGCACTGTGGCAAATAAATATATCGATACCCCCCGGGGCTTGATGCCTCTAAGGGCTTTTTTCACGACGGAATACACCTCAGACGCTGGCGAGCAGCTCTCCTCAAAAACCATCAAAGATGCGATTGTAGATTTAATTGGCAAAGAAGACAAACGCCACCCACTTTCAGATGAGAAGATCTCAGAACTTCTGAAAGAGAAAGGTATCCCCTGCGCACGGCGTACCGTCGCAAAGTACCGTACCCTCCTCAAAATCGGCAACACCCAGCAGCGCCGAAAGTATTCGTAAAACAGGCGTCGCAAAATTAACCACTGAGGCAATGAGATCAGTGAGATTATATGAGATAAGGAGATTGTAGATTCTTGCGGATTCATTACCTGTGGTGCTTTTTTAAAGTTAAAGATTTAATATAAAAACCTCTCAACTTTCTCATATCTCCTCACTGATCTCACTGCCTCAGTGGTGGTAATTAGGTACAGTCTGTCAGAAACGTTTATTGGTTTCAGGATGAACTGGCGGGATGGCGGCCAAGAGGGCTTGTGTATAGGTATGCTGCGGGTCTGAAAACAGCTCATCAGTGGGGGCGCTCTCCACAACCTTGCCCCCATAAAGAACGACAACATGATCTGAAATATGCCGAATGACCGAAAGATCATGTGAAATGAAGAGATAGCTTAAATTAAGCCTCTCCTTAAGTTCAATCAACAAATTTAAGATCTGAGCCTGAATGGAGACGTCAAGGGCCGATACAGCCTCATCACAGACGATCAATTTGGGATTCAGGGCAATGGCACGTCCCACACAGATCCTCTGCTGCTGCCCACCCGAAAACTCATGGGGATAGCGGTCCATTACGTCAGGTGAGAGCCCAATCTTCCGTAAGACATCGGCCACAACTTCGGTCTGTTCCTCTTCACTGGAGACCAACCCATGGTAAAGAAGGCCTTCTCCAACGCTCTGTCGAATAGTTTTGCGCGGATTCAGAGAAGCATAGGGATCCTGGAACACCATCTGGATATCCTTTCGGATCTTCTTGAGCTCCCCCTTGGAAAACGCCATCAAGGAATTCCCCATAAAAGTGATCGATCCCTCTGTCGGTTCGATCAGACGTATCGACGCCCTGGCAGCAGTACTTTTTCCACAGCCAGACTCACCTACCATGCCAAGGACCTTGCCCTTGGGCAGCGTGAAATCGATTCCATCGACAGCTTTAATCTCTCCCACCTGATGTCTGAACAGCCCAGAATACACTGGGAAGTACTTTTTCAAACCTTTAACTTCCAATAAGGGTTGGCTCATATCTCGCCCCAGTGGTTGGCCAGAGATTTAGCACTCTCCTCGGTATTGTCATAAAGCCAGCATTTGGCGCGGTGCGTCATGCTCTCGTCGATCACAAAGTCGGTTACTGCCCCCTCTTTGCATTTAGGCATCGCGAAGGGGCAACGTGGATGGAAGCGACACCCCGAGGGAAGATTGTTCAATGGGGGAACGGTTCCCCTAATCGATGTGAGCTTTCCCTTTTTCAACTGGACGGAAGGGCGTGAATCGAAAAGTCCCATGGTATAGGGATGCGCCCTGTGGTCAAAGATCTCGAGGACGGAGCCTCTTTCGATGCTTTGCGCTGTATACATGACAATCACATCATCGGCCATCTCAGCTACAACTCCCATATCGTGGGTGATGAGCAGCAAAGCCATTCCCTTCTTCTCTTGCAAGCGTCTGATGAGATTGAGGACTTGGGCTTGGATCGTCACATCCAAAGCCGTGGTGGGTTCATCGGCTATCAGGACGTCAGGCTGGCACATGAGAGCCATCGCTATCATCACTCTCTGTTTGAGTCCCCCTGAAAGCTGATGGGGATAATCATTCAGTCGTTTTTCAGGATTTGCGATTCCCACCTCCGCTAACGTCTCGCAAGCCACAAGCCTCGCCTCTTCGCCATATAAATCTAAGTGCAGTTCCGCCACCTCCGCCAACTGTGATCCAATCGTATAGACAGGATTGAGCGAACTCATCGGATCTTGGAAGATCATGGCAATCTTGGCGCCACGAATTTTCCGCATCTCCTTTTCACTGATGGTGAGGAGATTTTGTCCCTTGTAGATGACTTCACCCTTTGGTGGGAGTGCGGGCGGATGGGGTAGGATGCGCATGAGGGAGAGTGCTGTCATCGATTTACCGCATCCCGATTCCCCTACCAGGGCTAGGGTTTTACCATGATGAAGATCGAAACAGAGATCTTCGACAACGGTGATGATCTCATTGCCGAACTTCAACTGGGTCTTCAGATTCTTGACTTGTAAGATAGGAATTTCAGTCATACCGGAGATGATACCGCAAGTTTTTGTTGTGGAATAGCAATTTCTCGTTCTCTTATACCCACCTATCATGGTATATTCTTATTTAGATTTTTTTCAGGATTGGAGTTTATGTTAACGATACTTCGTTTATTTGGCCGCTCGCCTTTTGCACCGTTGCAGTCTCATATCGAGAGTGTAGCCCACTGTGTGCACCGGCTTCCTACCCTTTTCAATGCTCTAGAAAAGAGCGACACCGCCGCCGTCGAAAAGATCGCCGATGAAATTGGGGAGTTGGAACATGCTGCCGATATCATCAAGAACGATATCCGCAACCACCTTCCAAAAAGCCTATTCCTCCCTATTGATCGAACAAATCTGTTAAATATTCTCTCCATTCAAGATAATATTGCGGATAGAGCTGAAGACATCGGTGTGATACTTACTCTGAAACCTATCCCTCTTCTTCCAATTTTCAAAGATGACTTTTTCCTCTTCCTTCAGAAGAATATCGAGACCTTCGATAAAGCTTTCCTTATCATCAAAGAGTTAAACGATCTGGTTGAATCCTCTTTTGGGGGCATCGAAGCCGAAAAGGTTAGAAAAATGGTGGATGAAGTCGCCTTCAAAGAACATGAAGCAGATCTGCTCCAACGTCAACTCTTGAAAAGTTTCTTCAAAGCTGAAGATCAGATCACCTATGTGACTTTTCATCAGTGGGAGCGTATATTTGAATGCATAGGTGCCATCTCAAATCTCTCTGAGAGCC
>Ga0207159_1248_pt1 | contig 10060 bp, 6 predicted proteins | sample Alteio_BWMinHeat_23_FD_153511 | JGI IMG/M metagenome (GOLD analysis project Ga0207159, IMG submission 153511) | Enriched cells from forest soil in Barre Woods Harvard Forest LTER site, Petersham, Massachusetts, United States -... | ecosystem: Environmental > Terrestrial > Soil > Temperate forest >... | reverse complement strand
AGCGACGCCCGAAGGCATATGCCTCTCTGGCCGTGACTGTGTTCGTCATTACGGCCAGCACTGCCGTCTGGCTGGTTGCACGCTCGCATCTTGGCGCGATCGGAATGCTCGAGGGAAAGCTCACTGGGGCCGTTGCGAGCTTTGTGCTGGCGCTGTTTCTTTTGCGGCACGCGATGACCTATAGCTTCAGGTGGGAGCATGTTCGTGCAGCTCTCAAGCTCGGGGTTCCGGTTGTCCCTCACATGCTGATGGCGGGAGGCTTGATCGCCGCCGACCGGTTTATCCTTGGACACTACCGCGACCTTAATGAAGTAGGCCTCTACGCCGTCGCTTATTCATTTGGCATGATGATGTCTCTGGTAACGATGTCTATGCAGCAGGCGTGGGCCCCCGTCTACTACAGCCTGGCGCGAGACGGCGAACGCGCTTCCGCAATCTTGGGGAAAGCCTGCTCGACCCTTGCCGTCGGCTTGGCCACGATCGCCTGTCTGGGGGCCTTGGCCTCTGAGGACTTCATAAAGCATTTCCTCAACGTTAGATATCACGCAGTTTCCCGCATGGTCCCCTGGATCATAGGTGCCTATCTCGCACATTCGTTGTTTTCGCTTTTCAGCCTGTCGGTCATGCAGGCAAAGAAAACACATTGGCTTATGACCGTCAGCTTCGTCGCGCTGGCGCTTAACCTTGGACTGGATTTTGCCGTCATCCCGCGCTGGGGAATGTATGGCGCGGCCTATGCAACGGCCGCAGCCTATGTGGTGGAAGCGGCGGTCATGTACTTCATCGGGCAGCGAATGTTCCGCCTTCGCTACAACGTTTTCCAGATAGTCTCTGCGATGGCGGTCTTCGTCGTTGCACTCGTTGTGACTCAGCTTCACTGGAGTGCGTCTCATCGTATCTTCGTAATGGCTGCTACGGCAGCCCTCTGTGTTGCTGTTCTTCTTGGGATTGGTTTCTCAGGTATCCGTCTACTTCTTTCGAATCGACGTGTGACCGTATGACATTACATCTGGGAGACTTGGCCAAGGGTCTGCCGTACCCCGTCTTGGTGCGTCTCTACCATCGGCATTTCCTTCGCAAACAAGCTGAGCTAGCTGCACAGTTTTCGCAGGCTACCGGCTTGCCGGATGCCGACACACTGAAGTTATCCCAGCACAAATCAAGCGATACCGTATTTATCTTGGGCAGCGGATCATCCATCAACCAAATTACCGATGCGCAGTGGAAGGTGATAGCACAGCACGACACCATCGGCTTTAACTTCTGGCCTGTTCACTCGTTCGTCCCGCGAATCTTCGTGTTTGAGAGCGTTGTGGAATCGAGAAGCAAACCAATTTTTGATGCTCTTCTTGATCTGCTTCACTCTCGCGCAGACGCCTATGCCAACACAATAAAGATCGTTACTGAGTTGAAGCGGCCGGGAATGAAACAGCTCGTAACCGAGTTAAGCGGTTCTTTTCGAGAGAATCTCTACCTTGGCTACACCTTTCCCGTGGTAGCCCGCAGTGAAGAGCAGCTCGCGAGTGGCCTGAAATTTCTGTCTGCAAAAGGCTACTTTGAGCCCAGCGATCAGATGGGACGCTTGTTCAAGTATGGCGGCTCCGTGATAGGCATGATCAGCCTCGCTCTCAGAATGAACTACCGCAGGATAGTTCTCTGTGGCATCGATCTCGGCGATCAGAATTATTTCTACCAGGACGCGGATAAGTATCCCGAAAGCGCACATTGGGAGTTTGTTCCGCGCGGCAACATTCACTTGACCGCACGGCGTTTGCCGTGGATGGTACCCGCCCAGCAAGTAATCTATGAGTTCAAGCAGGTGGTCCTCGATTCACGCGGAGTAGAGCTCTTCGTCCAGAACAGCAGCTCTACACTTTATCCAAAGGTGCCTGTGCTGCCGGAAGAGTTCTTCCTTCAAAAGCCCATCGCAGATCCCATCGCGAGCATGACGGAGTAGTTATGACCGGCCCTCTGGGCGATCCCGCCATCACCAGCAATCATGCAGCGTGGGAAGAGTTGTTTCGCGCCAAGGAGTGGGGAAAATATCCTCAGGAACATGTTGTTCGCGGGATCGCGCGTAACTTCTACTCCGCCACAAACCGTGGCGCCATCAAGCTGTTGGAGATCGGCTGCGGCCCCGGCGCCAATATCTGGTTTATGGCGAGAGAAGGTTTCTCCGTCGCTGGAATAGACGGATCGCCTACAGCGATCGGCTTGGCCACAGCGCGTCTGGCCAGCGAATCCCTCGCTGCAGATTTGCGAGTTGGTGACTTCACGAACCTCCCTTGGCCAGACAGTTCCTTCGACGGCATTTTGGAAAATGTAAGTCTTTACGCAAATCCATGGACCGCGATCCAGCAGGCACTCGGCGAGGTGAGGCGCGTGCTGAAGCCGCGCGGTGTTTTCCTCTGCTCGTTCTTCACCGAAAAAACCTGGGGCTACGGCACCGGCACGATGGCCGAGCCAGACGGCTTCGTAGACATACCCGAGGGCCCAATGGCAGGGACGGGTTTTGCGCTCTACCTTAACAGGAAGCGTCTCGACGAATTGCTTAAAGACTTCACCAGCGTCCACGTCGAACGTGTGTCCTGGACGATGGGAGGCGAACAGCACCTGGTCGAGCAATTCGTCATCGAATGCCGCAATCCATAGGCTTGACGCCGCAACATACTCCACCTCGCATCAAACGGGCCGCGAATGGACATAAGTGAAGCGGTTTTTCAAGCGCAACAGCGGAGCTTCCAGCCATCGATAAGAAACGGCAGCAAATAACACCGTCAACGCAAGTGACGCAAGAAAGTATGCGATGAAACCCGGGACGGAAGTGGCGCCCGGATGCAGAAGGAGCCCCACAAGATAAGTCGCGAACATGTGATAAACGTAAAGGCCGTAACTAATCTTTCCGAGATAGGGCAACACTTTTCCCCGCACTGGCGCGCCATAAACAGCCAGAAATATCGCGAGCGCTCCAGCGGAAATCGCGGGATAACCAAAAATAGTGAAGCGTGTTCCCGCGTCCACAAAATATCCACTTACTGCCCACATGGACAGTCCCGCCAACGCCAGCAGCGCTCGGGCCGATATTCGCGGCCGAAAAATCTCCGGAAGTAAGAAGGCGCACAGTATGCCGTAGCCTATCGAATCCAGGTGAGCGAAGGTGTCGTCCCATATCCCCTTGTCCCAATGAATCCAGGCAAGCCCTACCCTGACGACGTTGGCCAGCACGACAAACCCCACAGCGGTATAAATCAGGGCCCTTCTTCCGAGCTTCTTCGCAAACATCGGCCAGAATAAGTAGAACTGCTCTTCGACTGACACGCTCCATAAGGGCGACTCAAACGTCGTCGTTGGTCCGAGATGAATAAGCATCCAATTCCCGGCAAGCAACAGATATCCAGGTAAGTAACTTGCCGGCAGCCGGTCAACCTTGATCGGCCACAAAGCGGCGATTCCTAACATCAGAAAATAAAGCGGCCAGATCCTAAGAATGCGCCGGATATAAAATGAGCGTAAATGTATGTCACCCGTCTTCGCCTTTTCCCGCATCAGCAATGAGGTAATCAGGTAAGCGGAAAGCAAAAAGAAAAGCGGCACGCCAAACGTACCTGCGGCAGCACTGGAAACGATGAAGCGGGCGACTGCCTCCGACACATGATGTTTTACGTATACCGCCGTCGTGGTCGGCATTACGTGATAAAAAAACACGCCGAAAAACGCAAAGAACCGAAGCGCGTCCAGCTCTGGCCGGTAGAACCGCCCGGAGTCAACCCTTTGTGACCCGCTTCTCAATGCAGGACTGTCATCGACGTGCTTAGTTTCCGTCGTCATAGGTCGTGGCGGCCCACTTTAGTTTCTGCCTGCGCAAATGTACTTAATCACATCATTTCCGGTGCCGGTAAAAGTCAGCGTTGTAGGCGACTCAGAAACGCTTGCGGTATTTGCAGGGGAGGTTGCATCCTGTGCGATACAGTTTGGCGCAGTGTTATAGGTTCCTGTCAGCTTATATGTCGCTCTCCCGCCCGCCAGCGTTATGCGCCCGGTCAAGTCAGTGTTATCGGCCGATCCCGATCGCAAACTAAACGACCGCGAAATCCATGTTCCCGGTGTCCCACTCGCCGTGTTCTCCCACAAAAACACACTGTCAACGCTAGTCGCGCCCAGTCCGTTGTTGTAGATGATGTCCCCCTTCTTCCATGATCCACTCGTCGGAGCCGCCGAGCCCTGCCCAAAATACTGAATACCCGAGTCCGGCAATCCCAGGTAGAAGCCGCCAGGGAAGAGGCTCGCGCCCCATCCCGTCCTTCCGCTGCGGCCTGTAGCAGTCAGTGCGTCAGCTTCGCATATGTCAGAAGTGAATAAGTTAGCCCCGGGATTACCTGCAATCTGGTCGCACCACCAGCCACTTACATTCCCCCACGCCGAACGCCGTTTAGATATCAGGCTCGAATAGTTGCTTACGCCGGCACCGCCGAAAGGCCCCGGTTTCTTGTTGTAGAAGGTCATGGCTGAGCCACCGAAGTGGTCCGTGTTTCCGCCAAACCGCGTTGCCGCAGCTGGAGCACCACTCGAAGGATTGCCCGGCTCGCTGATAATCGTTCCCGAATTGATGAGCAGATTTGTATACCACGTGCCGATACTTATGCCATCGATGGGGGCGCAGCCTTGCGGGTTGATAGAAATACTTCCGAAGAGGCCAGCATTAAAAGTACCCATAGTATCGGTACACTCTGAATATGGGTTCAGATATAGCTGAACACCTCCCAGACTGCCATAGTTTCCGCCGCTGGCAATCGGGCCGGCCGCGGCCCATATTCGGTACCCTGGGTCGTAACTTACAGTCCCGCCTCCACCTATTTCTTCCGCTACTCCATAGGGAAAGGTAAATGTCGTTCCGGTTCCGCCCTTAGTTACGACAAATGCCTTCCCATTGAGCGCCGGATCACCACTTACACCAGAGAAGCGAACTCGATCGTTCGAATAAGTGTAATTCGGCTCGGTCATCGTAACAGTGCAAAGCCCGTTAAGCTGGATCGCTGTGGGTGCCACACAACTCATCTTCCCCACCGTCCCCGCCAGCCTGACTCCGGGCAGACCCGGTGTGTGGTGATTGGCTTGCGTATTTGGGCTTATGATCACGTTCCCATAGCCCGCAAAGACATCTGTGCGAATCCCGTAAAGTTGATTCGCCTGCGAGCTGACAACATTAATGGTACCTACCTGGCCGTCAGCGCCGTTGTAGTTGATACCGTCGCCGCGACAGTTACTCACCGTAATATTCTTTAGCGCGGTCGCATCAGAGCCTTTGGTTTTCACCGCGTCCATAGTTATGCAGTGCCGTGCAAATCCTTGCACTGTTACATTGGAAACGCTCGTTTGACCGGCCACCACCAAGCCATCCGCCGCTGGCCCGGCCCCCCCAAAACCGGTCGGCAGCACATAAGTTGCCAACGCCGTGGGAACGAACCAATCCCCACCTTCGATTCTTACGCCGTCCATACGTGAGTAGCCGCTATTTGCTTCTGCATTTATCCCGCCCACCCCGCTAGCAAAACATATAGTGGCAGGCGTCAGAATGTTTGCCCCGCCTCCCTCTATGTTCACCCCTGAAGGCCAATAGAGCGCGATCGAGCTGTAGTAATCGCAACGTTGCGTGCTCCCGGTTGTGGTCGTTCCAAAAAAAATGTTTCTACGCTTGCCGGCGTTCAGAATCCTCTGAATCGCCGGACCCTCATCGCGACAGCCAGAGTGGTCAGGGTGGCCCTGCGCATCCACAGGGTGATAAACACACTTGTCGTTGTTTCCCGCCCCCTGAAGTCCGCCATCTGCAACCACGTCAAACGTGTCGGCGCGCCCAACCGGTTTCTGATGCTCCAGAATCTCCCTGTCGGCAATCGCGGTGGAAGCGGGTGCCCGCACCTCCTGCGCAGCCGCACACGCTGCGGATAGCACAAGTACCAACCAGATTCGTTTCAAGAAAACTTGCTTTGCGCTCATGGCTGCCTCGCTAAAGCATTCAGATAATAGTCTTGCCGAACTAATGTAATAACCAGAAAGCTATCTTCGACTTGTGAAGCAGGAAATTGGCGTAATCCTAGCTGACGGGCACTGGCATCGGATTCCGGCGGCAGGTGATTTGCACCCCCGCCAGTTAACTTATTCGCGACACATACTTGAAAGTATCCGTCACCAGGAAACGCTCACTCAGAGACAGCGTGTGCGTCCTTATACTCCCATTCCGCGTCCACTCGGGAGTGATCTCAGACACCACAGTCTCTTTATAGTCATGAACTGTTAAAGTCTCCACCTTGTTGAGGACGATACTTCTGCCGTACACGATGGAACAGTTCTGCGACGGCCGGTAGAGCGAGTCTCCTATCCGAAATAATCCCCCCGCAGCTCGCGCCTTTCTGGTGTCTGTCATGACCGGATTACTAGGGTGCGCAAGCCAGGGCCCACGAATCGACTCTGCGTGAAACAAATGAAGCTCGTCATGGCTGGACGATCCAGTCGGTGACAAATTAACAAACATCCAGAACCGCCCGTCCTCCCAATGCAGAGTGTTATCGACCGCATTCACGCCGTTCATCAGCACCGTATCCAACGTCCACTTCCATGGAAATTCCACTGCCCGATAAAGCCGGATCGTTCTATCTTCCCCCGTCTCCGGAACCATGAACCAGGTTCCATCCACCTCAAGAACGCACGGATAGGACATGTGAAAGTCCTCTTCCAGAATTGTGCGATTGTTTAGGACCTTGCCCGTTTGTGGATCGAGTTCCAGGCAGCCAATGCGCCCTCGTCTGGCCCGGAAACCATAATCCTCGAAGAAAATAAATTCTCTGCCGTCGCGACTTACCGCGAACGGATCAGCATAGAAGCGTCCCCGCGGCGGTTCGATCGTACGGAACTGTCCTTCCTTGCCCGGCAACTGTTCTTCATCCCGCGCCCGCGCCGTAAACGCCATCGACCAGCGTTCATGAAAAAAGCGTGTACGAAACTGTCGCGTTATCAGCTGAAATGTCACCGACAAAACGAACTTTGAAAGTTGCACGAAAGTTGGTATGTGGCGCGTTCTAACCTCTGCCGGGCTCGAACCAGTGTTTTCGAGCACCCGAAGACTCCCATCCCGCAATTTCTTTACCTGGTCGATAAACATCGCGGCCGTTTTCCAATACACCTCGGTTCGATTCACAAACAGCGAATAAGAATGAGTTCTGGAATAAGACCGATAAAGCAGGTTACCTTCGCGAGAGGTCCCGTCGAAAAGTCTCAACGTCGTCGCAGAAACCGCATTTTTTTCGTACATCTCCCAGAACAGAGCCGGTTCGCCGCGATATACATCGTCGTCGCCGGGGACAAATAACATCGCGCCGTAGGTCGTCCGCAGAAATGAAAGATCTCCCGGGCCCGCCAGCCTGAAATCCAGTAGAACGTCTATGCTCGCCTCGGACCGGGTTGATCCCGCATCAGACGGTGCCGTGCTGTCCGTTGTGGACATCATCGCGACGTTGTGCAGAAGGCTGCGAGCATCCACCAGGCGGGAGGCGTCGTTTGGCACCTTGCTTGCAAAAACGAGCCGGTCTAACCGGCAATATGCTTCGAATGCCCACTCCGTCAGCCCTCTTCGTGCCCTCTTCTTGGGCTCAGAAAGCACCACCAGCGCCAGGGCAATCCCATCTGTCTTTTTTAGGTTCGCCAATACCTCATAAACCCACGCCGGCACCGCCATAGAATTCAGTAATATGCCAATGCGCAGGGTGCGGGCGACTCGCTCAGACGGCTGCGTGCGAACTATGTCCTGTGGCATCTTCTCGACGGGGAACTCGCTCACCAAGCCGCGGTAGGGAAATTGTTCAACATCAAAGGATGAAATCATTGGCGCTCAAGTTCATTGAGTTACGCGAGCTACCCTTTCTTCCAGCAAGTCCAGCAATATCCTCATCAAAGTCTAAATCATCGGCAATTTAGGACAGGACCGCCGCGCCCTGCACCTCCATCCAGAAATGGGATGCATGATTTGACACTCTTCGTACGCATTTCCTCGACATCAACCCATACGGATACCCCAATCCGCCTCCCGATTCGATGCCTCTTGCCCCTTCGAAGAACACTCTCCACGGCGAAAGATAGCCCTCTACACCGAAAGATAGCCCTCCACCGCAGGCCGGCTTTACAATGGTTCGTTTCCCGAGAGAGGGCATGACACTTTCCGCTTCCGCGCTTGCCAGCAAACTTCAGGTCAGCAAAATATCCGAGGGCCTGGCCCAATCTGAAATCCGCGCCATGACCGTCGAGTGCGACAACATCGGCGGCGTTAACCTCGCGCAGGGCGTCTGCGACACCGACGTTCCACCAGCGGTCGCCGCCGCCGCCGTCAACGCCATCCACGAAGGCCGCAACATCTACACCCGCCTCGACGGAATCACCGTTCTCCGCGAAGCCATCGCCGGTAAACTCGCCCTGCAAAACGGAATCCTCTGCGATCCACAAAACGGCGTTCTGATCACCAATGGAGCCACCGGCGGCATGATGGCCGCCGCCATGGCCTTGCTCAACCCCGGCGACGAAGTCGTCCTCTTCGAGCCCTTCTACGGCTACCACCGCAACACCCTCGCCGCCCTCGGCGTAAACCGCAAATACGTCCGCCTCCACTCCGGCACCGACTGGTCCTTCGACCCCGACGAACTGCGCGCGGCCATTAACGGCAAGACGCGCGCCATCCTGGTCAACTCGCCCGGCAACCCCACCGGCAAAGTCTTCAACCGCGCCGAACTCGAGCTGATCGCCGACCTCGCCATCGAGCACGACCTCTTCGTCTTCACCGACGAAATCTACGAGTACTTCGTCTACGACGATGCGCGCCACATTAGCCTGGCGTCATTCCCAGGCATGGCCGAACGCACCATCACCATCTCCGGCTTCTCCAAGACCTTCAGCATCACCGGCTGGCGCCTCGGCTACGTCGCCGCCAGCCCCCGCTGGACTCCCGCCATCGGCTACTTCCACGACCTGCTCTACGTATGCGCGCCCTCGCCGCTGCAATACGGCGCCGCCGCCGGCCTTCTCCACCTGCCGCCCATCTTCTACCAGCAGATCGCCATCGACCACCACAGCAAGCGCGACCGCCTCTGCAGTGCGCTCACCGACGCCGGCCTCACGCCGTCCATCCCAGCCGGTGCCTACTACGTGCTGGCCGACGCAACGAAACTAGACGGCAAAGATGCAAAACAAAAAGCGCGCTCGCTCCTCGCACGCACCGGAGTAGGCGCCGTCGCTGGCTCCGCCTTCTACGAGAACGGCGGCGACAACGAACTACGATTCTGCTTTGCAAAAAAGGACGATGCTCTAGACCAGGCCTGCCGCGCTCTACGCACTCTCGCCTGATATAAAAACCGGGTGCCCCAGGTTCGAAACTAGCCTGGGGATTTTGATTTTGATAAAAGTGACTCCCCGTCACTTAATTTCGGTCTTCATGAATTGCAGGAATCGCAACCCGATTCGGCAGAGAAGACGCCCTCCGCGACGCCGCCACTCAATCCCTGCGCCGCGCGTCGCAAAAATTTCCTGACCACATCAAGGAGCCCATCGCCATGAAAACCTATCTGGGAAGTGAGATCCGCAACGTAGCTGTAGTAGGGCATGCGCACAGCGGCAAGACCACCCTCGTCTCCGCTCTGCTGCATGCCGCCAAAATGACTCCCGCCCTCGGCCGCGTCGAAGACGGCTCCGCCACCACCGCCTACGACGAAGAAGAAATCTCCCGCCGCACCACAATGTCCAACGCCGTGGCCTTCGCCGAGTGGAACGGCGTCAAAATCAATCTCGTCGACACGCCCGGCTTCCACATGTTCGTCCACGAAGCCCGCGCCGCCCTTTTTCCCGTCGAAGCCGCCATCGTCGTCGTCAACGCCCAGACGGGCGCCGAAACCATCACCGACCGCGTCTGGAAATACGCCGACGAAATCAACCTGCCCCGCGTCGTCGTCATCAACCAGCTCGATCATCCCAAGGCCGACAGCGGCATGGGCCGCGAGCAGATGATCGCCGACCTTCAGCAGAA
>Ga0207159_1198_pt2 | contig 10072 bp, 7 predicted proteins | sample Alteio_BWMinHeat_23_FD_153511 | JGI IMG/M metagenome (GOLD analysis project Ga0207159, IMG submission 153511) | Enriched cells from forest soil in Barre Woods Harvard Forest LTER site, Petersham, Massachusetts, United States -... | ecosystem: Environmental > Terrestrial > Soil > Temperate forest >... | reverse complement strand
AGCACGTTTAACTTTAGATATGGATTCAGAGGAACACGCCTATATAAAGATGGCCTGTGCCAAATTAGGGGTAACCATGAGGCAATTTATGCTTTTTGCAACTTTTGAGAAGATGGAAAAGATCGAAGACGACTGGTTAGCTGAAAAGGCGCATCAAACTCTAAAACGGATTGAATCTGGGGAAGAAAAAACATCGTCTTGGAAGAAGGCAAGAGGGCGTTTGATGTGAAATACGAGGTTGAGATCTCAGAAAGCGCAGAAAAGTTCTTAGAAAAAGTCCCCAAGAAAGATCGGCTTAGAATCATAGAAAAAATTGATACATTAGGACAAGATCCTACGCCTTCAGGCAGCATCAAGCTACAGGGGTATAAGGAGTCTTTGTATCGCATTCGGTCTGGTGATTATCGGGTTGTTTACTCCATCAAAAAAGATATACTGCTTGTATTGGTCGTTGAGATTGGACACAGGCGAGAAGTATATCGCTAGAATCCCTGAGTCTTTCATTCCTTTATTATTTCTTAATAAATATTGCCTTAAATATTGCAAATAATGTATAATAAAATAAAATTTTAAATTGTAATAAAAGGGAATAACATGTCTAACAGTAATAACACTCTCGATTTTATCTCTAAATCCCCCATCATAGAGCAAGCTGTCGAATCTTATAACGACTTAGACGCCTTTCGTGAAGCCTATGCTTCCCCACTACAGCAAGTTTTTCACAAACAGAAGAAGCAGGCTCGGATTTATCAATCGATCTACTGGGGCTTTGCGCTCTTATTTCTGGTTTTAGGAACGATCGTGTACATCAACAGCATCAATTGGGCATGCAGTGTCTATTTTGAAAATTGCACTATGATCAAAACGAGCACATCCATTTTTTGCATGGTTCTGGCTTTAGCAGCCTTTATTGTAGGATATATCGTCAGACCCGAAAAAGAGACGATCTACTTCTTGGTCAGCAAAATGGAAAAATCTTTGAAGAACCTCTATCATCGCCAACGCACTGCCCTTGATCTCATGTCTGATGCTGTCACCGATAAAACAATTAGAAAGGATTCCATCAGCCACCACTACACGCGGGCCCTTGACAAGTTGCACGAGCGACAGGAAGATGCCCTTCACCTTATCGAAAGAATTGCCCATGCAAAGGAGTATGGTGTGAAGGAGCGTGAGCATCTCTTCAACTTGGCTATCGTTGAACTTCATGAAGGGTTAACTGGAGTGATTCAAAATTTTAAACAGAAATCCTACACATTGATGATCAATTATGAAACGGCTAATCCGAGATGAATGGTTATATCCACCCTCATTAGAGGAGGCCAACCCCTCGTTGTTTCGATAGGTCATCGGATCTCATTAGAATCGGCCACGCGTCTCGTTTTAGAGAGCACACGTGGCTACCGTCTGCCAGAGCCTACCAGACAAGCCCACCTCACAGCGAATTCCCAGCGAAGAGGGAGCTCAAATTAGACAGTTCCGCCTCGGTCACCCAGCTACAAGACTTTTCGGTGGGTGGATCCAACTCTTCTTCTAGAAATGGAAAAAGTGTGGCTTGAATTTTATTCCAGCATTGTGATAAGTTTCCTATTAACTCAAGTTGCTAGCCAGCCTAAGGGGATTCTGCCAGTTCCCATATGGCTGTGGGTTGTTTTGGTAATATGCAGTTCAAGGAGTTCATATGAATAAAATCTCGCTCGGCACAAGACCGTTTATTTCTTGTATAGGTATTACATTTTCAAATAGAACTCCTAGGAAATATGGTTATGGGATTCGATTATATTCTAAGAAAACGGAACATCTAGATTTTTTAGCAAGAAAAAACCTAACTAGGACATACAGTACAACTCAAAATAAACAATCTGTTGAGAACAAATACAAGCGGTTTTTCCCGACGGAAGACGCTTGGTGGCGGGGAATATTCTTGGGGTTTTTTGTCATTATCATCTATAAGTTAGAAAAAATAGAAAATGACACTAAATTTATTAAGTATGAAACCCGTGGTCTTGATGCTAAATTCAGAGGAATTGATAAAGAGCTTGAAAAAATTAACAAGAACACTTGAAGAGAAGAAAACAAGTGAAATTAATGAGTATGAGGAATTATGAACACAGGAATTTCAAACGACAATCTGAATATTCTGCAAAAACAGTCTCCGGCAGAAATTAACGCTTTAATGTCTCAGGCATATGAATCTCAGAAAGGAGAGCTAGCTGGGCATCTTTTTTTCTCTATCAGCTCAACTTCAAAAAAGCTTGAATTGACAAAGGATACAAACACAGCAAGTTCAATAAAAGAAGTTGCTGTATTCCTGAATAGAATAGCAATTGATGATGTAGATCATCCCGTTTTGCTGGAGTTTTATGAAAATGTACGGCGTCTAAATAATAAAAAAGGGGGGAATCTTGTCTCTTCTACATCAAACTGGCCTTGGTCGGAAGACGTCAGCAATCTATTCAATCAGACCCTTGATAAAGTAGAAAACGGTCTATATCAATATGTTTTGGATGGAAAAAGATTAAATTATGAAAAATTTTATAACAAGTCAACAATGCTTAGCAAATTTACACTTGAAGAAACAATAACAAAAACAAAGTCGAGTTATTTATCTAAACTCATAGACGAAAACGATATAGATATTGACAATATTGTAGATAGTTTTTCAAATGATCTACGAAGGATTTTTAACCCCAAGTTTTTCTCTGAAAAAGAAGGGTGTGTTCTTGTGACGGGTTTGTTTCAAGACCTGTTAAATGAGATCACATATAATGTTGCGAATAAAGCGATTTCCCCAGAAAAAGCTACACCGTTTTTTTTAGAAAAATTAAAAATGAAAATCAAAGAAAAAAATCATGAGATCCTAGATTTTGATCGAGAACTGTTTAAGTATGTAGTTGGTAACAAAGTAACCTACGGGTACGGTGTTAGTGCTCTTGACATCACTGACACAGTAAAAAAAATGATTAAGCAATATAATGACAAATCCTGGAAAGTGGATGAGGTCAAAACGATAACTCGGCAAATTTTGAATGATAAGATGATGTTGAAAATGGATAACTCTCTGAATCAATTGGAAAATGATATAACGAAGGTTGTTGCTTGCTGGTTTACTTTAAGTTCCAAAAGTGCTACGATTCCTTCAGACGGCACTACAGATAAAACAGCTCAAACAGTATTTCAGGACAGCAACCCAGTATTATTAAAAAAAATTATAAATACTTGTAAAATAAAGACAATCAAATCCGCTTTTCTGAATTTCACTGAAAATGGAATGACCCTATTAAGCTATTTAGCAATGAAGGGTCTAGATAATGAAGTAGACCGAGTGATCAATATGGGCGGAAAAATAGAAGATGCCATCTATGGTTACGGAATAAATAATAATACGACCATGGTGGAGAAGTATCTGAAAAAAGCGCCAGAGGATAAAGTAACAGATTACACCAGAATGGCAATCAAAGGATTTGCTAGAGGCGGATATTTTACTACGTTACAATGGCCTGATGGTTATCGAAAACACAAGAAAGAAATACTTATTGGACTAGCTGAGGCAGGTAAAAAAGGAGAGGTCACGGCAATGCTTGATGCAGATATCTCACTCTTTGCATGTGCAGTTGAAGGATATGCTTCAGGAAATCAAGGGGAGTATTTAAAAAAACTAATTACCGGCACTGGTTTTTTTCCCTTAGCAATTTATTATGCTGCTCGATCGAAAAATACTTATTTAGTCAATGACATATTACAACAATGGGGTATTGATAGGAGTTACGTTGTTTTACCTTTTCAAAAAATAGAAAACGAAAACGCAATAGTCAGAAAAAAGAACTCAAATGCTTATAGCTTGCTCTCTGAGGCAGCAAAAGGTTATGCTGCTGGACATCATTTTGCTGAAGCTGCCCAAATGTTAGAGCGAGGGGCAAGCGTTGTCTCATGTGTTGCAGAATTAGCTGATATCAAGCGACATGGTTGGCCAAATATAGAATTACATAAGGTATTATATACTCATATAACTAATTCAGAAGTTAAAAAACAACATTTAGACATGCTTGAGTTATATGCTCAAGCAGATGAGCGGCTTCATATTGATTTTTCAATATTTAAGAACACTGAGAAAGTTCTTAGTTGTATGAACGATAAAAAACTAAATTATATTGAGGCACTTAGCAAAATAGAAAACAACTCAATTTTGATAGTTCACGATACAATTAGCCTTTCCTATTTAGCCCAAGTGTTGAGCAATGAATCGCCTTTAGAATCAAATGATACCGATGCACTCAATACTCAGTTACTTATATAATCGTCCTCAGTGCTTATCTTTTTGAAGAAATTCATCTTTGATCTTGAAGATCTTCCCGTAAATTTCAGTAGCATCTGGACGTTTATTACGTTGCTTCTCCCAGAAGCCTGGTAAAAAGGTAAGTCCTTAAAAAGTTATGGCACTGCTCATTTTTTTGGCGCTTCACGCCAAAAAATGAGCAGTGCCATAACTCTTTGAGGAATTAGAAATCTAACTTGACGCTTGATAACGATGTTTTACCATCGCCGCTAAATCCGGGGGATCACCATGATACCACTGCTGTAGGTAGCCCCCAAAATTATATCCTACTCTCATGCACGTCTGCTTGATACTCATCAAACCGTCTCTAAAGCAACGTCCAGAATCACTTTTTGTACTTCCAGAGATATTCCTAAGCTTAGCGACACCTCTAATATCTCGTTCACTATCGTTGTTGTGCAAAGGAAGCCCAGGATGCTCCAAAGCCTTTAACAGCTCGTCTCGATATGTGGCAAAGTTATTTATGACAGCATTAATTTCGGGACTCATTGATTTCATTTGAACAAGGTCATCGTAAAGCTGATGCACTACCTCTTTGTTGATTTGGCCCACTGATGCTTCTTTAAGTGTTCCATACAGTGTCCAAATAGCGCTTCTAACCTGTTTGAGTTCTTGCTCTACTTTTTCTATTGAGCGACAATTATTTTTGCCTCACGACGACAACTACATCGATCGCAAGGCACTGAAAGAGAGGCCAAAGAAAAATGGTAATTGTCGTTATGAGGCCTCTTGTAATTGTCGCGAAACATTTATACAGATAATCTTGCGTAGAGGTCGTTCCATATGCACCCAACAAGCAGCATGATCAAAAAGTGCAAATTGCCCTTGGTAAAAATCACGAAGATCGACCCATTTGGCGGTTTCAATTAAACAGGGTCGAGAAGAGCGCTGAATAAGAGCTTCAATTTTGGCAAGCTTATCAAGAAAAGAAATGTCACCTCAGAATAAGCCCACATAATCTCACAGGGAAATATACCACACGCGGTTTGGTTTTGCGAATTCTGGCTGCGCCAAAGCCCCGGGGTTGAACGATCGTAAGTCGCCCTATATTTCTAATATTGGGCGACTTACGATCGTTCAACCGCGGGAGCTTTCGCGCTGCCAGAATTCTCAAAACCAAACCGCGTGTGGTATATGTATTTCACGCACATTAACTGAGGGGTCAGGTAATAGTCTAACTAGGCAGTCGATGACTTCGGGTTGATGCGGTTGAATCTCGAGGCTATTTCTGCAATCCTCTAGTGCTTTGTCTTTTTGACCATCTTTCTCATAGGAAAGGGCCCGATATTTATAGGCAACTCCAAAATACTCTTTTCTATCAGAGTTAATAACTTTTGTTAAATCTCCGATTGCCTTTAATGTACTACCAATTTCATAATACAACAAACCTCTCTCAAATAGAGCTTCTATATTATTGGCGTTCAATTGAATAGTGGTACTAAAATAGCGACCCGCTAAAGTAATATCTTTCTTCACCTCCTCCCTTTGATTTGCTGTTATACTCCTCCTATTCATTAGGTCGTTTACTTTTTTTATTAGGTCGTTTACTTTTTTTCGATAAGCTCGTCCACACATTAAATAGGCATCTTCAAATTCTGGGCTTAGACTAATAGCCTTATTAAACTGTTCTATAGCCTTATCTATCAATCCCAATTCTAAATAGACAATTCCATTATTGGTATAGCTGGATGGAGAGTCTTGATCAAGCTCTAGGGCTCGGGTTGAATCGGCAAACGCCTTTTCAAATTCTCGGAATTGAACAAACAGGCGGACACGAATGTTATAGATCACCGCAAACTGTTTATCTGTCTTAGCGAAAAGATCAGCAATCGTCTGATCTACAGGCTGATAATATTTAATAACTTGGACGACAGATCTTAATTGATCTAATTTATTAAAATTCACATCCAAGATACTGATATTTTTACTCTGTATCGACTTACAAAAATCACCAAATTCACCTAGTTGTTTAGAGATATCGACAAGAATCGTACTAAAAAGAAATCTAATATGATCGTTAATAGATTGGGAATTTTCCTGAATAATTTCTTGTCTTATTGAGAAAAAGCTATCTATTAGAATCTTACATTCCTGAAAACTGTTAGAAGTATCGACAACAGGGGACATATTTTTTCCTCCACCGCTCTATTTGAGATTGGTTTGATCATTTTTGATTGGTCCCTCTTTCAGATCTTTGCTTATCTTTTTGAAGAAATTCATCTTTGATTTTGGAGATCTTTCCGTAAACCTCAGTAGCATCTGGACGTTTATTACGTTGCTTCTCCCAAAAGTCTGGTAAAAAAGTCTTCATCGTAGGAGGAACCAAATTGGGGATTATCAATTTCTCATTTCTATCCATAAGCTTCTCTTTAAACTGCACTCCTTGAATGTCCTTCCAGGGAGTTTCATGAGGATCATTAAGCATCTCCCATAAGATGACCCCCAGGCTGTAGATATCGCACTTTTCGTTGAATAGTTTTCTTGTATTTGGATCCCAATAGAACCACGGATCAACATAGGTGAGTGTCCCTGCAACTTGTTCAGTCATTGAATGCATATTTTGTCGCGCCGATCCCATGTCACAAAGTTTTGCTCTCTTATTCTTGATTAATATATTCTTTGGTTTAAGATCCCTGTGAACGATCTGGTTAGCATGTAAACATAACAAACCATAGGAGATATCCATCATGAGAACCCATTTTTCTTCCCAGGAGAGTTTTTCTTTTACCGTTAGCAGATCATTCAATGTCCCTTCCATCAATTCCATGACCAATCCGATAATTGCAGGATTTCCGTCACTTCCAAAACTGATGTTCACACCTTCCAAGTAAACAAGTGAGGGACATCCAGGAGGCAATTGAAACATCACCTCTATTTCTTTTTTAGCTTCTTTTTGCTTCTGAATTTTAGGTGTTACGATCCGTTTAACTGCAACGGATTTGTTCTTGTAAGAGCCCTCATACACGGTGCTTGAAACGCCCCTTCCCACTTCTTTAGCCATACCTTGCTCACTGTGATCTGGAGGATTTAGTACATAACGGAAGTTTTTGCCATCGATACTATATTGTTTGATCAAGGCGTCATAGTCGAGAGGGACAATCTTCTGCAAGGAAGGACGCCATCGGTGAATTGTCCCATCTTCACAACCAATCCAGATCACCCCATCACGAACACATAAGGATGTTACAGTTGAGTTGGCATCAAAACGCCTTACACAAACATTTTTTTCATTCCAGACTTTGACTTGAGCGTAAACACCGCTATTTCCACTCACCCAATGGTTATCGTCAAACTGTTCCAAAACCGTGATGGGTGTCTTTTTGTCACTCCCTGTAGTTCCATCATCTTCCATCCCAACTTGAGCCCAAGCACCCGACAATGGATGATAGCGAACTAGTGCTCCATCTGTGTACCCTATCACAAGTGTTCCATCCTTTAATGATTTCACTACCTCTATTAGTTTGTTTGTGTATCCTATACCAAATGGCCCCATTATCTTAAAATCTTTTAGACTCATGTAATATAACTTACCCTGGTTATCCCCAAGCACGAGAGTGTTCTTATCGATGATATCAAGAGCCATAACATCATTTACGGGTGTACTGAAGATCGGTTTTGCACTCTGTGTGCTCCAAACACAAAGGGTAGAATAGACGCCACGATCAATGCTAATACCTAGATTGATCTGAGGAGCTAAAAGCTGACTGACAGGATTGTGGTGATAACTTTGAATCACTTTAAGATGATCATAACCCATTACCATTAAAAAGGGGCTAAAATCAGCAAACTTCGATGCCAAAAGACCGAATGGGGTGGTGCAAATTTCACCGTCTAAACAAGTGACATATACTTTCTTAGAATTTGCAGAAGATAAATCAGTAATCCTTGGTATATTATAATGAAAAGATCCCTTCCTTTCTCGTAATAGTCTAACAAGGGTATTGATGACCTCGGGTTGATGCTGTTGAATATTGAGGCTATTTATGCAATCCTCTATTGCTTTGTCTTTTTGACCATTTTCCTCATAGGAAAAAGCGCGATATTTATACGCATCACCAAAACACTCTCTTCTTTCTGAATTAACAACTTTTGTTAAATCGCTTATTGCTTCAAAATAGTCACCACATTTATAATACAGCAAACCTCTTTCATATAAACCTTTAATGTTTTTTAAACTTAATAAAATCTTAGCAAAATAACTCTTCGCAAAACAAACGTTTTCTGCTATTTTAGCTTCTAGATCTGAGAAATATCCGTTTTTATCACACTTACGAAACAGTTCTCTTTTCTGCTCTTCTTTTAGACCCATCCCGTCCATTAGGTCGTTTGCTTTTGTTAGATGGGCTCTTCCTTTCATTAAATAGGCATCTTCAAATAAATAGGCATCTTCTCCAACTGGATATCCATCTTCTCTAACCGGATATGCATCCATCTGTTTAATAGCCTTATCAAACTGTTCAATAGCCTTGTCTATCAATCCCAATTGTAAATATGCAATTCCATAATTGGTATAGCTGGATGGAGAGTCTTGATCAAGTTCTATCGCTCGGGTTGAATCGGCAAACACCTTTTCAAATTCTCGAAATTGAAGAAACAGACGGGCACGGATGTTATAGATCACCGCAAACTGTTTATCCATCTTAGCGAAAAGATCAGCAATCATCTGATCTACAGGCTGATAATATTTAATAACTTGGACGACTGATCTTAATTGTTCTAGCTTATTAACATTAACGTCCAATATATTAATATTTTTACTCTGTAACGATTTACAAAAATCTCCAATTTCACCTAGTTGTTTAGAGATATCGACAAGAAACGCACTAAAAAGAAGTCTAATATGATCGTTAATAGATTGGGAATTTTCCTGAATAATTTCTTGTCTTATTGAGAAAAAGCCATCTATTAGAATCTTACATTCCTGGAAACTGTTAGGAATATTGACAACAGGAGACATATTTTTTCCTCCATCGCTCTATTTGAGATTGGTTTGATCATTTTTGATCGGTCCCTCTTTCAGATCTTGGCTTATCTTTTTGAAGAAATTCATCTTTAATTTTGGAGATCTTCCCGTAAACCTCAGTAGCATCTGGACGTTTATTACGTTGCTTCTCCCAAAAGTCTGGTAAAAAAGTCTTCATCGTAGGAGGAACCAAATTGGGGATTATCAATTTCTCATTTCTATCCATAAGCTTCTCTTTAAACTGCACTCCTTGAATGTCCTTCCAGGGAGTTTCATGAGGATCATTAAGCATCTCCCATAAGATGACCCCCAGGCTGTAGATATCGCACTTTTCGTTGAATAGTTTTCTTGTATTTGGATCCCAATAGAACCACGGATCAACATAGGTGAGTGTCCCTGCAACTTGTTCAGTCATTGAATGCATATTTTGTCGCGCCGATCCCATGTCACAAAGTTTTGCTCTCTTATTCTTGATTAATATATTCTTTGGTTTAAGATCCCTGTGAACGATCTGGTTAGCATGTAAACATAACAAACCATAGGAGATATCCATCATGAGAACCCATTTTTCTTCCCAGGAGAGTTTTTCTTTTACCGTTAGCAGATCATTCAATGTCCCTTCCATCAATTCCATGACCAATCCGATAATTGCAGGATTTCCGTCACTTCCAAAACTGATGTTCACACCTTCCAAGTAAACAAGTGAGGGACATCCAGGAGGCAATTGAAACATCACCTCTATTTCTTTTTTAGCTTCTTTTTGCTTCTGAATT
>Ga0207159_1247_pt1 | contig 10091 bp, 7 predicted proteins | sample Alteio_BWMinHeat_23_FD_153511 | JGI IMG/M metagenome (GOLD analysis project Ga0207159, IMG submission 153511) | Enriched cells from forest soil in Barre Woods Harvard Forest LTER site, Petersham, Massachusetts, United States -... | ecosystem: Environmental > Terrestrial > Soil > Temperate forest >... | reverse complement strand
GAGCGAAGCCTAACTGACTCGGTGTACGCTGTAACTGTCTTTTTCTATCGTTTTGTCTTTTGTACCTGTAATGGTAATTATTATACTTAAGAGTATCGTATCTAGGGTCTGCTGACAATTCGCTAGGCTGAGTCAGAAATCACGGATATTTGAGCGCCGCAGCAGTTTACGATAATGATTACTGAATACCGCGATCAAACTTGTGACAGCCTCAATCCAGTATCGCGGTACGACGGTAAATGAGTAGTTGAAGCGCCGTAATGAAAAATTTATTTATTTGTGCGATGCACTGCTTGGCATGAAATTTTTTTTAGCAACCTATGCCGCAATGCTCTTGCTTTTCCATCACGTTCTTCCAGAGCTGCATTGATGTTTGCAAAAAATAAGGCATTTTCTACTAATTCTTTATCATCAATAATTTTATTTTCAAAAAGCCAATTTACCACTTCACTCCAACTCCATAACGGAGATTTTTTGGCAAGATGCATAATAGGATGTGGGAAAGATTTCCTGCGCTGACCAGATATCCATAAAGAAACTGTTTGTTTCGTCATCGTTAATCGTTGAGCAATTTCAGATTCAGTCACCCAATTTTCAGGTGCTACGCTAGCTACCTCTGCATCTATTGAAGAGGATTGAACATCTTTAATTGCTGAAATAACGGCTTCCTCAAGTGTCTTAGCTTCACGATCAAAATCTAAGTAGACAGCTCTATTTCTAAAATTAATCAATGCATCATCACAACCTGCCTCGTAAAGACTATCTTCAAGATCAAGAGTGTGTTCATGCACTTTTTTTAGCACCAGTGTAAATTGAAATGTTTTAGTGACTTTCACTCGAGCTACTCCTCTATGTTATGCTTGCATTTATCCACTAATCTTCGAATTTGTTGTGCATGAATAAATGCATTTCTTGGGGTCGACCAAACGGACATTTGATGGCCTTCTCTTGTATGTAAGGGGCAAAACAATCTCCCCCAAGCGTGAGAGGATTTGCCTGAATCTTTGAATATCCATTGGTTGCTTTCCGCATATAAAATTGCTTCTTCAATTTCTTTGTTAGGATGTCGTATTCTTTTTACCATCAAATTATTCCTTATTATAGTTAAAATGTTGACTTAAGTAAACATATAAAATATCATTAATGTAGAAAGAGAAAAAAATTCTTATGCGAAGGATAGGCAGAAAGAGTTTCTTTAAAAATTAAGCAGACGCATCCCTTCTTTGTAAAAGAGAGATGCGCAGATTGAAATAGTACCAACAAGGTCTGTTTACAATTCGCTAGGCTGAGCCAGGAATCACGGATATTCGAGCACCGCAGCGCAGTTTACACATAAGTAAATGAGCAGCGGAGCACAGAATATCTGTGATTCCTGGCCAGGCTAGTAGAATTGCAGACAGACCCTAAAAAATTTTAAAACTTACTTCTTCATCACTATCTTATAAATCCAGCCGCACATAATAATAGTGACGATAATTCCCAAAATTCCAGCAAATGGCACAAACTCATCTGGCATGATCTTCAATGCATCAGAACTTTGTTTGATCGCGAACGGAATCGCTAAGATCACTCCCATCAACGAAGCACCCGCAACAATTCCGCACGCCAACAATAATCCGCGATGACGGTGGCTAATGCTTTTTTCTTCGCTCGCCGCATTACGATGGCCGTAACGTTTATCTAACCGTAATTGAATGATGAAGGATAATACGCCGCCGATCACCACCGGCACGGTCGTGCTCATCGGCAAATAAATCCCGAGACCCACAGCTAACACCGGTAACCGAGTGGCATATCGCTTCGCAATTTCATCGATGATAATGCAAATGACGGCGATCACAGCACCGGTTACTAACATATCCCAAGCCAAATGATGGGTATAAACACCTTGTGCCACAGTGGCCATCAGTGCCGCCTGGGGTGCACCTAACATTTGATTAGGATTCATGCCAGGGTGTGGAAACACTCCACCAATGCCGTAAGCGTTGTATAACAATTCTAAAATTGGCGGCACCACAAATGCCGAAGCCACAACGCCGAGTATCAACATCAATTGTTGTTTCCAAGGAGTAGCGCCGACTAATTGCCCGACTTTTAAATCTTGCATCGTATCATTGGAAATCGCGATTGCTACACCAATGATCGCGCAGCTGCCTATTCCTAAAATCACGCCGAATATTTCTTTACCTGCCATGCCACCTTGTGTACTAAAAAATGCGAGTATCGAAAGACATAACACTAATAAAGATGACACTAATAATCCTGATACCGGCGTATTGGAAGAACCAATCAAACCGGCGAAATAAGCAGAAATAGAACAAAATAAAAATCCGCCGATTAATACAAAAACAGCGCTGAAGCCGCAAAGAATGCTGCGGAAAGTATGCGACACGCCGGACGTATCTGGCACAATATAATTGCTGATTAAAATAAAAATGGGCACCAGCATTAATATCGACAGCCACATAACATAATTGATGGGAATATCTTTCTCGGTTCGTAATTTGGCTGGTGCGCCGCTCCGTTTAGATTCGCGCAAGGAAACAAAAGAAGCAAAAATACTTTGCGCAATCGGTTTAGCTAACGTACAAAGTGTCCATAGCGAACCCACTAACATAGTACCAACACCAATGTAACGAATGTGCGCTCGATATAACAACATGGTGGCATCGCCCACACTCGCGGCGTTAGGAATACCGTAAATCCAACTCATGATCGGTACCCCCGCTAACCAACCAATGGCGATTCCCACTAAAAAGCTGATGGCGACATTGATGCCGACAATATAACCTGCCGCAATCAATGCTGGAGACAAGCCAAGACTAAACCCGAACAAGGTATTGCCGGAACGAAACCAAAAATCGGCCGTATCAGTTAAAATTTCAAAGCCTGTTTGAAACAATGAAATGAATCCGCCCACTAAACCGCCGTGAATCAAGGATTTCATGTCCGATTTTTCTCGATTAGCACTGGCTTTCAATACATTGGTGATAGCAATGCCTTCCGGATAGCGCAAAGTTTTATCGATCAATAATGCGCGTCGTAGTGGAATTGTGAATAACACGCCAATGATTCCGCCCAATAAAGCCACCGTCACCGTTTGCCAATAATAAAACCCATTCCAGGCATGCAAAATAATCAGCGCGGGTAAGATGTAAGCAATACCAGCTATCAGTGATTCACCGACTGAAGCCATGGTTTGCACCATGGTATTTTCTAAAACATTAGCATTGCGAAAATAACGCAAGATACTCATAGAAATGATAGCCGCTGGAATAGAAGCTGAAATAGTTTGTCCGACTTTTAAACCTAAATAAGCATTCGCCGCCGCAAGAATTACCGTCAAAATTGTTCCTATCACAAAGACGCGCAGCGTAATTTCTGGAACAGATTGGTGCGCAGGGATTAACGGAGCATCGGTATCTTTATTTTTCACAGCTTCTACTCCTTGTTGATGGTTTTAAACGACCTCGTAGTATCTGACGATAAGATTTAATAGTCAAACAATTGTAGAGTCTATTCACAATTCTACTAGCCTGGTTAAAAGTCACGATATGGGGAATTATTTATATTCAAACCATTGGTCGAGTGTATCCTGCAACTCTTTGACACCAATTTTTTTTAATGCGGAGAAAGTTTGGAGGGAGATATCGTTATCATATTCAAGAATGGCAGTTTTAGCAAATTTTTCTGCTTGCACCAGTTCCGAACGATTTAATTTATCGACTTTGTTCAACAAAATATGCACCGGCAAACCCACTTCATTACACCAAGCTAAAAATTTATTATCCAAATCTCGAAACGGATGCCGAATATCCATCACTAAAATAACGCCTTTTAAACATTTGCGTTTTTGGAGATAAGCATTAATCAATTTTTGCCATTGCGCTTGCATAGAGGCTGGTACTTTCGCAAAACCATAGCCGGGAAGGTCGGCCAAACGCCGTTGCTCATCGATGCTAAAAATATTAATCAACTGTGTGCGCCCTGGCGTCTTACTTACGCGCGCTAAATTTTTTTGCTGCGTGATTTGATTCAGCACACTAGATTTGCCTGCATTAGATCGACCGACGATGGCGACTTCTTTTCCTAGGTCCCCAGGCAATTGCTCAAGCTTGGCGACACTGAGAAGAAAATGGGCTTGTTGATAATGATTTTTTGACATGTGTAATAATAGTCTAAGGCAGGGATTTAATACAATAGAAACTGCTATAGTCTAAGGGTACATTTACCCTCGAATATGCTACTATTCGGCAAGTTCTAGTAAGGCATCTAATATGACTCAATTATTGAATTCACTCAATCCCGCGCAGCGTGAAGCTGTGGCTGCTCCACTCGGTCATCAACTCATTTTAGCAGGGGCTGGCAGTGGTAAGACACGCGTACTCGTACACCGCATTGCTTGGCTGATTCAAACTCAAGGATTATCGCCGCTCAGTATTTTGGCTGTTACCTTTACTAACAAAGCTGCCAATGAAATGCGTCATCGCGTAGAAACCTTATTAGGTTGGCCAGCAAAAAACATGTGGATAGGGACATTTCATGGATTATCACACCGCATTTTGCGCGCGCATTGGCAAGAAGCGAATTTACCAGAAGGTTTTCAAATTTTAGATTCTGATGATCAATTTCGTTTGATCCGCCGCGCAATGACTGAACTCAAGCTCGATGAAGACCGCTGGGGCGTTAAAGATGCGCAGCGTTTTATTAATTCACAAAAAGAAGAAGGACGTGATCCAAGTGAAATCACGGCTTACGATCATGCGACAGCGACCTTCGTAAAAATTTATCAAGCCTATCAAGAGATGTGTCAGCGCGCCGGCGTCATTGATTTCACCGATCTCTTATTAAAAACTCATAGATTATGGCAAAACCATCCGCAAGTGCTCGCCCATTATCAACAACGTTTTCGTTATTTATTAGTCGATGAATTTCAAGATACCAATGCGATTCAATATGCTTGGCTGCGCTTACTCGCCGGCCATGAAAATCACATGATGATCGTCGGTGATGATGATCAATCGATTTACGGCTGGCGTGGCGCACGAGTCGAAAATTTACAGCGTTTTTGTGATGATTTTCGTCACGCACGCACCATTCGCTTGGAACAAAATTATCGTTCCACTGGCACAATCTTAAAAGCGGCAAATGCCTTGATTGCGCATAACACCGAACGTTTGGGAAAAAATTTATGGACTGATGGCAGTGATGGCGAGCTCATCACCGTCTATGCCGGATTTAATGATTTAGATGAAGCCTATTTCATTGTCAATCGTATTCGGGATTTACAATATACCGGACATAGTTTGCGTGATATCGCCGTCTTATATCGCTCGAATGCACAATCACGCGTGATTGAAGAAGGCTTGATGCAATACGGCATTCCCTATCGTGTTTACGGTGGTTTACGTTATTTCGATCGCGCAGAAATTAAAGACGCGCTGGCTTATTTGCGTTTGATTGCCAATCAACAAGATGATCCGGCATTTGAAAGAATTATTAATACACCGCTGCGCGGCATTGGTGATCGCACGCTGACGGCAATTCGCGAATTTGCTAAAACCGAACAATTATCTTTGTGGCATGCACTGCAATTATTATTAGAGCGACAATTTTTCTCTGCGCGCATGGCAGGTTCGTTAGAAAGCTTTATGCAATTGATTCGGATGTTCGCAGAAAAATGCCGTACCTTAAGTTTGCACGAACAAGTCGAACTGGTTATCCAACAAAGTGGCTTGATCGCACACTTTCGCCAAGAGAAAGGTGAAAAGGGCATTGCCCGCGTCGAAAACTTAGAAGAATTAATTAATGCCGCACGACAATTTGAACAAGAAAGTGGAGCGGAAGAAAGCGCGCAGCTCACCACATTTTTAGCTTATGCCGCGCTAGAATCTGGCGAAGAACAAGCGAATATCAGCGAAGACAGCGTGCAGTTAATGACTTTGCATTCTGCCAAGGGTTTGGAATTTAAAGTAGTGTTTTTATCGGGCTGTGAAGAAGAATTATTTCCGCATTATCTAACACTGGATGATCCTAAAGGCATTCAAGAAGAACGCCGCTTATGTTATGTCGGCATGACACGTGCGATGCGAAAATTATATATTACTTATGCGGAATCACGTCGTTTGCATGGCAAAGAAAGTTATCACAAACCATCCCGTTTTTTACACGAAATTCCCGGCGAGTTAATTGATGAAATTCGTTTCCGCACCAAAGTGTCGCGGCCTACGACCACCTCATCCACTACGACCAGCACGGCGACGTTTTCGTCGTCACGTGACACACCTTTTTATCCTGGTCGTACCGTCACTCATAAAATTTTTGGTGAAGGTGTAGTATTGGGTTGCGAAGGTACGGGTGAGCATATGAAAGTGAAAGTAAGATTTGCTAAAGTGGGAACAAAGATTTTAATTGCCAGTTTTTTAAATGTAGAATAGGACAAAAATATGTTGTCATGCCAGCGAAAGCTGGCATCCAGTATAAAATATTATAAGCTGGATGCCAGCCTTCGCTGGCATGACACGAGTTAAATTTTAAAATTGTTTGCACAAAGGGCAGCTATGCTTTACCCCATACTCCGTAAATTACTTTTCACTCTTGAACCCGAAACCGCGCACCGCGTCACTTTAACCAGTTTAAACCTTGCCTATCGTTTACAACTGTTACGACTATTACGCAAACCCGCTGCACAACCCTGCCAACTAATGGGGCTCACTTTTCCAAATCGGATTGGCATGGCCGCTGGATTTGATAAAAATGGTGAATACATCGATGCCATCGCCGCCTTAGGTTTTGGTTTTGTTGAAGTGGGAACCGTCACGCCTAAACCACAAATTGGCAATCCTAAACCACGATTATTTCGCTTACCCGAATATCAAGCGGTCATTAATCGTTTGGGATTTAATAATAAAGGTGTGGATTATTTAGTATCGCGCTTGCAAAAAACCCGTTACCAAGGAATTTTAGGCGTCAATTTGGGAAAAAATAAAGATACGCCGCTAGAAAAAGCGCTGGATGATTATTTATACGGCTTCCGCAAAGTCTGGCCTTATGCAAGTTATATCACCATTAATATTTCTTCGCCCAACACACCGCAATTGCGTATCTTGCAAGAAGAAGCTTGGTTATCGCCATTGTTGCAGGCATTAAAAGAAGAACAAAGCAACATCGCCGCGACACAAAAAAAATATGTACCGCTGGTGGTGAAAATTTCTCCCGATGTGAGCAAGGAAGAATTGCAAAATATGGCGCAAATTTTTCTGGAAAAAAAGATAGATGGCATCATCGCCACTAATACTACGATTGGCCGCACTGGCGTTGAAAACCATCGTTATGCCAATGAAGCAGGTGGGTTAAGTGGACGACCATTGTATCCACTTGCCACCCATATTGTGCGCGAGTTAAAAACTTTAATCCAAAATCGCCTACCGATTATTGGTGTCGGCGGAATTATGGATGCTGCCTGCGGCCAAGAAAAATTGGCCGCCGGTGCCGACTTATTACAAGTTTACACCGGCTTGATTTATGCCGGCCCAAGCTTAGTAAATGAATTAGTGAGTTTTTCTGCACTGTAGTTGGTTATCCTCACTGGCTTGTTCATCATCATCCAATAACGCAAACTTGTTGAAACTCCTTACAGTGCTAAGTGCCACTAAAGGGCTAGGTTTTTGTTTTATTGGTTGAGTTATTGCGAGGTCTGCTGCTACCTTTTCTTCAGCAATTTTTTTGGCAGGCCGTCGTGCTGGATTCGAATTAAAATCTTGATAGGTAACACCCCACATTTCTCGATTGGTCGAAAAACCAGTCCAGCAATCTGTCTGATCACGTTGATCGCCGTAATTTTGCTTATAATCTCTTTTGATATCGGCTGCTTTATACTTAGCATAATGATAAGTGAAACCTCTCTTAAGCCCAGCTTGTATTTTCGCATTATCATTATGATCAAGAACTTGATAGGTATGATACAAGTGTTTAGCGCGCGGTCTTTGTGATGGATCTCGATTATTATTAGCCGCTATTAGTAATTGACAAATTCTATCGCTTTCAGCAAATTTTTGGTAAAAATGCGATAATGTATAAGCATATTCGACATAGCCACCCCAGTATTTCGGAAAGTGGTTAATAAGGCTTTGATAATTTTTCATTGCTTTATCTTCTTTACCCAAATCACGCCATAATCGTGCGGCCAATAGCCAGGCATCAGGATTTTGCTTGGTTTTTAATTTTTCCACCTCATCGATTAACTTATGATATCGATCATCCTCTGGGGAGAGCAATCGCGCTATTAATGCTAACTGTGCTACGCGTGCTTCCGGACGCATAACGCTTTCATCGTGCAATATCCTTGTTAACAATTCATCCTCATGATTAGTGAGGAACAAAATGATATTTTCAATATGGTCAAGCTGAGAAAAATACATCGCCTTTTTGGCTGGTAAAAATCCACTAGCGGTGATGGTTGATCTTAATTCCTTACAACGTTCTAGCAATTCTTGATTTGCTTGATCAATATTATTTTCTGTATTCAGTCTTATAGGTTTCTGGACTTGATAAATTAATTCGGCAATTTCCCACTGAAACGAAGTAAAACGAGAGATTTTTTTCATTTCCGTCTCGGCTGCTTCATATCGATGAAGCTCCAAATAACAATAAAATCGATCACAATGATATTTTTCTTTTTCTTGCGATGAAAGTTTATCAACAGAAATTGTGTCCGAAATATCTAAGGCTAACTCATAATAACCCGCGTGATAATACCGATGAGCTCTTCTCAGTTTATTTACATCAACTCTCTCCCGTATTTTACTAGCAAAAATTTTTCGCATTGACATAAATTTCTCTCCGTTAGTAAATGTTGTTATGTATTATTGCAATCTTGGACTATTCGATGGCGATGGATGAATAACAGTAGGCTTAGCTGGAATACGATCATTCCATAAAGAATACCAACCCGTAACAGAAGATCGCAAAAATGACAAGCCTATTGGGTTTGCTTGCAAGCTATGATCTGGTTTGCCGTGATTCTTAGCCGAAGTTTCAGCCGTGTTTGCCTCAAATATTCTTAAGCCAGTTTGATAATTATTACTCCAATTTTCATATTGCACACCCCACAATAAAAAGCGTGCTTCATTGGAATACCAAATCTGGGCTGGATTGGCGCGATCCGATTTATATTTTTTATTATAATCATCCATAATCTTCACAGCTAATTTGCTGTGAAGATTGGCTACTCGCGGGTGATTTTTCCGATCCCTTGATTCATTTAGAGTTTCGGATATTTCTAAATGATTACGTTGCATAATCTGATGCAGATGATACAACTGAGCTGGTTGAATTTTTGCATTACTTTCGGCGATAGATTTTTGATCTTTGAGAATATTTCGACAAACATGATTACTTGCCCTATAAGACTGACAATAGGCTGATAAGAAATAAGCGTATTCCAATTGTGCCGCCCAATAAGTTGGAAATTTTTCTATTGCTTGTTTATAAGCAGCCATCGCCTCCTCATGCTTACCTTGATTACGCAATAAGCGGGCAGAAAATAAATATAGATCAGGAATGATATGATTGGCATATTGTTTTATTAAATCGGCTATTTCAAGCTGAATAGCCGCATATTCACTTGAATCCGGCGCGAGATGCGGCGCAGCCAGCGCGAGTTGCGCTAGGCGAGATTGTGGGGGTTGCTGAATTTTATTATTTAAAATAAGGTTAGTCATCTTTTCATACTGTCCACGTCGTGCCAGCAAAATAGCTTCGATTTGTATTAATTTGTTAAGATATCGATCTTTTAGTAATTTATTCTCTACCTTGGAGAGAGCATAAACACGAAAACTATAGCATTTTGGAAAGATAAGTTGATCATCTTGTTGAGTGGTAGTGGTTAATGCTTGATAAAGCGCAACATTCATCTTAGTTTCAAAATCATTTTGATTAAAATATTTTTTCAAAATCTTTTCAGCCTGTGCAAATTCGCCAATATGCAGATAACAAAAAAATAATTTGGAATAAATATATTTTTGTTGATCCGCCGCTAGCTGATGGCCTGCCAATTTTTTTAGCCCATGAATCGCTGCATCATGATTGCC
>Ga0207159_1246_pt1 | contig 10164 bp, 2 predicted proteins | sample Alteio_BWMinHeat_23_FD_153511 | JGI IMG/M metagenome (GOLD analysis project Ga0207159, IMG submission 153511) | Enriched cells from forest soil in Barre Woods Harvard Forest LTER site, Petersham, Massachusetts, United States -... | ecosystem: Environmental > Terrestrial > Soil > Temperate forest >... | reverse complement strand
AACCATTTACTGTTGTATAAGTATGAACATAGTCTCCGCTTGTTGTTACCGGCGTTGCACTCCAGGGCAAGGTATAGCTGTTGCATCCCTTATCAGTGAATGATGAACTAACTGATGTATTGATCGTGATATGTGCTGTCACAATTGAATCACATCCATCCACGGTTGTGTAAGTATGAGTATAATCACCGCTTGTTGTCACAGGTGTCACACTCCATGGTAAAATATAACTGTTGCAGCCTTTGTCGCTGAATGATGTTGAAGCAGGCCTGTTAATGGTGATATGAGCCGTTACTACAGAATCACAACCATTCACAGCCGTGTAGACATTCGTGTAGTCACCACTTACGGTTACCGGCGTTGTACTCCAGGGCAAGGTATAGCTGTTGCAGGCTTTATCACTGAATGATGATGAAGCGGAAGAATTAATGATGACGTGAGCTGTTACTACAGAATCACAACCATTCACTGTTGTATAAGTATGAAAATAGTCTCCGCTTGTTGTTACCGGTGTTGCACTCCATGGTAAAATATAATTGTTGCAGCCTTTATCAGTGAATGATGATGATGAAGACGTATTGATAATGATATGAGCTGTTACTACAGAATCACAACCATTCACGGTTGTATAAGTATGGGTGTAATCGCCGCTTATTGTTACCGGCGTTGCGCTCCACGGCAACGTATAACTATTACACCCTTTATCAGTGAATGATGAACTAACCGGTGTATTGATCGTAATATGCGCTGTTACTATCGAATCGCATCCATTCACCGCTGCATAAGTATGAACATAATCACCACTTGTTGTTACCGGTATTGTGCTCCATGGCAGAACATAACTGTTACATCCTTTATCGGTAAATTGAGTCGATGGAGCCGGCTTAATAGTGATTACCATCGCATCGCTGGCTGGCGTACAGGGTCCTGCCGGACCATTAGTAATTAAACTAAGGGTAACGCTTCCCGCGGCGATCTCTGCCGCACTCGGCGTATAGCTTGCAGTCAATGTATTACGGCCAGGACTAAATATACCATTACCGCCCACCCACGATGCTGAACTGGCTCCGCCTCCAAAACTACCTGAAAGGTTAACAACCGGGTTATTTGAACAAACGGTTCTGTCAATTCCGGCATTTACAGTCGGTATAGTATTAATGACAAAATCAGTTCCTGAGCGGCATCCCGGGATCGTAGAGCATTCAGCATATAAAGTATAAGTTCCCGGAGTATTAGTATTGGCTATCCATGATGGTACCGGGTTAAATGTCGAGCCTGAACCAATTAATGTTCCACCGGATTGTGCACTATACCAGTTTATCACCCCATTCACCGTATAACTAACGGTGATCTGCATATAATCTACACTGGCCGTCCTGAAATTACTTGCACTGATATTTTTTACTGCTAATGCAACTCCAAAATTTGATGCATTTACAACAGCCGGTGTCAGGGAAACACCTGTACCCCATAGATCAGTTGCCGATCCATAGTTAACGGCCGTATTGGTTATCGGCCAGGTTGCAGCGGATGTCTTCATACTACCTGCCGCGTTGCCGCCAAGAATAAGTTGAACGGAATTATCTTTTATCGTGCCGGCAATAGCCGCCAAATGGCTGATAGTTATTTGTATGCCATTGATCGTTGCATTCATCGGGATATTAAATCCAAAATTACCGGCAACAAGAGACTGTGAAACAGCGCCTGCATTAATATTGTCGGTCGTAGCCGTTAAACCATCATTCGAACTGATTCTTGTTGGATTATTCCATACCGCGCCGCTTCCGGTGCTTGTACCGGTTCCGGCTGGATTTGCCCCGGCTGTGAATGTTCCCCCGGAAGGACAGTTGGTGGATGATGATAACACACCATTACCACCCTGGCAAATGATTATTCCTGCTGTTACCGGGTTTGATTTTACCGTGATCGCTACGTTCGAACTGCAACCATTGTTGCTTGTATAGGTGATGATACCTGTTCCTCCTGAAACCCCCGTCACTAATCCACTATTGTCAACAGTGGCAATGGAAGGAGTTAATGAAGTCCATGCAACAGAAGATGCCGCGGCCGGTGTGCCACTCAACTGCGTAGTTGAACCCGCGCAAATAGCCAGGTTACCCGTTATGGACGGTGCATTTACCGTGACAGTTACTGACACAGTACAACCGGTGCTGTTTGTGTAACTGATCAAACTGGTACCGGCGGAAACTCCTGTAACCAAACCGGTAACAGGATCTACTGTAGCCACCGAAGGTGTTCCAGAGGTCCACGCTACAGGGCTGGCAGCAATACCTGTTCCGGTTAATTGTGTTTGCGAACCGGCACAAACACTTAAGTTTCCGCTGATACCGATCGGTTTATTCACCGTTAAACTCACTGTTCCGCTCACAGGAGGGCAATTATATCCATCAGAGACGGTGATCTTAAATACATAGCTCCCCTGTACAAAACCTGTTACAGTACTATTGGCGGCATTGGGACTAGTTATAACAGGCGTATTTGGGCCACTAACAAAGGTCCAGTTATAAATAACGGTAGGTTTGCCTCCTGTTATATTGGCTGCGAGATTAGCTGTTTGCCCCTCGCAGGCCACACCACTGTTGAGTCCATTTATCGTCGCTGAAACTGTAATAGGTAATGGGTCCAAAGTACCGAAGGAAATATCGTCAAGACCGAAATCGTTTCCCAGCAGACTGTTTTGCAAGTCAATAATCGAAATGGTGATAGTACCCGAAACAGAACCGGAGTTCCATATCCCGTAGAATCTTTGCCATCCCGAATTGGAATTATTTTCCAAACCGGTGTCCAGGACAGCCGTAGTTCCAAGCAGTGCGCCGTTGATATTAAATTGCAACTGCGCAAGTGGGGGAACCTGGTTCAGGCTCATTGCCCAGGCTGAAAAATAATAATTGATATTAGGTTGTACGTTTACTGTCTCACTCCACACCACGATAGTACCATGCCCATTCACCGCCATGAAATTCCTGGGTCCGGTCGCGTTCCGCGTATGATCGAATCCCCAGAAATTAGGATGCACATTTTGGCCGTTGGTAGTTATGCTATACCCGTTTGTTCCATTATCATGAAGTAACTCGGTGTCGATCGCAGCAACGTCGGCATGATAGGTGTACCCGGATGTAAAACCCGTATTGCCATTGGTAAAGTTTCCGTTGACAACAAGCTCTTGCGAAACGGGTGTTGAGGCAGTGGCTGTACATCCATAAACATCAGTCACATCGAGTGTGTAAATACCTGCAATGTCTACATCCACTGTTTGACTGGTTGCTCCTGCAATAGGCACTCCGTTTACACTCCATTGATAGGAAGGGAATGCAGGACTGGCGATCAATCTTACCTTTCCCGGTACATCACAATACCGGGCAGTGATTGCGGGTATTGGCGGCGGTTGTACAGTTATAGTAACATCGCTGGAAGATGAAGTGCATGGACCACTCGATATGGTCCATCGCAAAGTATAAGTTCCTACTCCCCCTTCAGGTGTAAAGATCGCTCCCGGATCAGCGATACTGCTGAGCTGACTGGGGTCGACATCTGGTCCACTGACAATTGTCCACGAACCTGTTCCCATTGTCGGAGTATTGGCAGAGAGTGTTGTGCTCGTAGTTGCTAAACACATATTTTGAGAAGGCCCTGCAATAGCAATGCTGGCCGGTGGATATACGGTGATAGTAAACGTGACCGGCGTTCCTGTGCAGCTTGCTCCGGCATTTGTATAAGTTGGTGTAATTGTAATAACAGAAGAGATTGGTGTTGTACCATTATTGATGGCTGTAAATGCGGGGATATCTCCAGTACCACTTGCGGCCAAACCGATCGATGTGTTACTATTTGTCCATGCGTAAACAGTTCCTGCCACCGGTCCTGAAATCGCAATCGGTGCCGTTAATGAGTTTCTGCAAAATGATTGATTGCTGATTGGATTGACACCAGGTTGAGGATTCACTGTTATGGTAAATACAACCGGCGTTCCTGTGCAGGCTGTTCCGCCATTAGTATAAGAGGGTATAACGGTAACAGTGGATGTTAATGGCGTTGCCCCATTATTTATAGCAGTGAATGACGGAATGTCGCCGGCTCCGCTCGTTGCAAGCCCTGTAGCCGTATTATCATTGGTCCAGTTAAAAACAGTTCCTGCTACTGAACCGGAGAACATGACTGGCACAGTTGACGAACCTTTACAAACAGTTTGATTGGAAACAGTACTTGCAATCGGACCAGGGTTAACTGTGATAGTAAATGTGATCGGTGCGCCTGTACAGGTCACACCTGCATAAGTGTATGACGGTATAACAGTGATGTTGGATAAGAATGGCGTTAAGCTATTATTTATGGCCGTGAAAGATCCAATATTTCCTGTACCGCTTGCCGCTAGACCGATTGAAGTATTATCGTTCGACCAGTTGTAAACAGTTCCGGCAACCGAACCGGTGAAATTTACTGCCAATGAAGATCCTTTGCAAATGGTTTTATTGCTTATAGGATTTACATCCGGGATCGGGTTTACTGTTATAGTAAAAGAGCAGCTGTTGCTGCAGCCATTTAAGTCAGTGTAAGTACAAATGATTACATGAGGTCCCGCTCCGGCTACTGCCGGATCAAATATATTATTGCTAACTCCCGGCCCGCTGTATACTCCACCAACGGGAAAACCGCTGTCAAGCAAAAAAGGTGTTGCATCGATACATACGGTCAAATTACCGGGGCAACTGGCTGGCAATGATGCAGCCGCCAATTGAGTACCTCCATTTAGAACATTGGAGAGGCCGGGGGTTAAAGAGGTTTCGGGCTGGTAATTTCCTGAAGCATCGAGATAAATTCCATTATTTCCTGCAGCAGAGAAAAAAGCGCCCACATTATTTACTGCCAACCCGGGGTATATTATCGGATTTATAGAAAAGCATCCGGCTGGGGCATTTGAAAAAGCAGGAAAGCTGGCAGAATTATTTCCGGTATTATAAGAAACAGAGGTTACAGAAACTCCCGCAGGATTAAAGAGGTCGATCTGTCCCCTAATGGAAGTGCTGAAATCACCAGCTTCTGTTTTATTTAAAACTGTATTGCCAGAAACCGATATATCAAGATCTGCTGCATTTTTTCCGTTTGAACCATAAGAATTGATCCATGAGCTGCCACCGACTGCCAATGTATTCCATGTGGTAGAACCTGGTACGCTTCCACCTAAACCCCCGATGAGGAAATAACTTCCGGATGCCAATGTGGTGCCGGAGGGAATAGTTACCGTCCACCCGGTAGCGTTTCCGGATATATCTTTTCCGCTAAAAACAAGAACATAGCAGCCAATATCCTGGGAACAGGCGCTTTTATTGAAAAATTCTATGAATCCGCTCTGTGGGCCACCTGTCGGAGCAATACCCACCTCGTTGATCACTACCTGTGCCCGGCTTATATTTCCAATTACCAACAGAAAGAATAAAAAGACAAAGGGCCGTCTTGTTATTAAGTAAAATTTATTTAGGCGAAGATCTTTTTTGATTGAGAAAAGGAAAAAAATGATCGGTGAAGAAAAATAATGGAGTGCCCGCAGGGTCTGTTTGTTATTCCCATGGGTACCTGAAATTTTCAGCGGGTTCGAAGCAAGTAAGAATTTCTTCATCAAAAATCTTAAAAAAATATTTTTTAAGGTTTTCGCAGGAAAATTTGGGTCAACGGATCAGGAATTTAAAGGGATAGTGGAAGATGACGGAATGAAGTTATCCGTTATGAATCTCGGATCTATCTGCCGCTTCAAATAAAGACAGGCAGAATGATGGTATTCATTGGAGTTCTGAAATTGTTTCGCTAAGACTTGGGCTTATATGGTGGCTCTAAATGGATAGGATCTGAAAGAAGTCCTGGTTTGCGACAATAACAGGCCATTATGCATGTGTTTGCCTTTAACCGGGGCACAAACTAAAAAAACTTTACGGTATTTAAAAGCGGAAATGAAGGAAAACAAAAAATTATTTTCAGGCCTTCACTACGAAGGAGTTCTATACGCCACTCGATGATTTTTGGTTGTCACTACGAAGGAGTTCTATACGCCACTCGATGATTTTTAGTTGCCACTCCGAAGGAGTCTATACGCCACTCGATGTTTGCTTACTCCGCATTGCGTACAGATGCCTGTGGCATGACAAGCCTAAGATTGAATTGTCATTCATATCAGGACTGACAGACAAAGACAATAATAAGAGCAATTCCCACTCAAAGCCCACTCAAAGGCGTAGATAAAGCCACTCAATAGCCTGTCAAAGATTTGAATAAAAAAAATACTTAACCGGCGGTCTTCAATATTTTTTCAATAGAGGCTAATTCTTCTTCCGTATAATCAAGATGACTTAAACTGTCCAGGTTATTATCTAACTGTTCTAACGAACTCACACCGATCAATACGGTTGTGATCCGCTTGTCTTTAAGCAGCCATGATAAAGCCATTTGTGCCAGGCTTTGCTTCCTGTTTTTTGCGATCCCATTTAGTTTGCGGATCGCATTCAATTTTTCTTCGGTGATCTCATTTGACTTTAAAAATCCCCAGGACTTCGAAGCTCTTGACCCCTCGGGTATTCCTGAAAGATAACGGTCACTCAGCATTCCTTGCGCAAGCGGAGAAAATGGAATGCAGCCCACTCCATTTTCTCCAAGAACATCGAGCAAACTTTTTTTGGTAGTGGCATGTGGCTCTTCCACCCATCTTACAAACATGGAATATTTTGGCTGATGGATCAGGCAAGGTGTTCCTAAACCTTTCAAAATTTGAATAGCTCTTTCAGTTTGTTGGGCATCATAGTTCGAAAGACCTGCATACAATGCTTTTCCCTGTTTGACAATTGTATCCAATGCCATCATTGTTTCCTCAAGCGGCGTGTCAGGATCAGGGCGATGAGAATAAAATATATCCACATAATCAAGTCCCATGCGTTTCAGGCTTTGATCACAACTTGCGATCAGGTATTTTCTTGAACCCCATTCTCCGTAAGGTCCCGGCCACATCAGGTAACCGGCCTTTGAAGAAATGATCAATTCATCGCGCAGGTAACCCGGAAAATCTTTTTTTAATATGCGCCCGAAATTTTCTTCAGCAGAACCGGGTGGCGGACCATAGTTATTGGCCAGGTCAAAATGAGTGATGCCCCTGTCAAAAGCATGGCGGATAACATTCCTGCCATCCTGGAAAACATCCACTCCGCCGAAATTATGCCACAGGCCAAGTGAAATAGCAGGCAATAACAAACCACTGTTCCCACAACGTTTATAGATCATATCTGCATACCGGATCTCTGAAGGTGTGTACATAAAAAATTATTTGTTGAACAAAACTATGAATGATTGAAGTTATAAAACTTCTTGTATTTAAGAGGAAACTCGTCGGGGGAGAAAGGCCACAAGATGTGCCACGGTTCAGAAAGTCTTTTCATTTATCAGGATGTTATAACCGTGGCACATCTGGTTACGTTAGAAAGAATAGAATAGTTGAAATGCTTAATTACAGAAGACGAAAATAGATTTGAAGTTTGGCCTCCCTCTCCTTTGGAGAGGGATTGAGGGTGAGGTCTTAAAACGAGGAGATGTTATAACCGTGGCACATCTGGTTACGTTGGAAAGAATAAAATAGCTGAAATGCTTAATTACAGAAGACGAAAATAGATTTGAAGTTTGGCCTCCCTCTCCTTTGGAGAGGGATTGAGGGTGAGGTCTTAAAACGAGGAGATGTTATAACCGTGGCACATCTGGTTACGTTGGAAAGAATAAAATAGCTGAAATGCTTAATTACAGAAGACGAAAATAGATTTGAAGTTTGGCCTCCCTCTCCTTTGGAGAGGGATTGAGGGTGAGGTCTTAAAACGAGGAGATGTTATAACCGTGGCACATCTGGTTACGTTGGAAAGAATAAAATAGCTGAAATGCTTAATTACAGAAGATGAAAATAGATTTGAAGTGTAATCGCCACTACTTAATCTGACAGTACAGGGATTTTTATTTTTTTAGTTTTATAGGGTCAGGATATATTTTCTGTTTCTAAAGATACGCCATCCAACATTTTTTGACGAGCCAATTCGATGCTGTCATTGAATGTTTGCATCGGTGTCTTACCAAAACAGTATCTGCCCGAGTGGGGTCGTTCATTGTTGTAATACTGCATCCACTCATCCAGATCACTTTGAAGCTGTTCCAAAGATTCGTACAATTTTTTCCTAAAGGCTACAGCATAAAACTCCTCTTGTATCGTGCGATGCAGCCGTTCGCAGATCCCATTGGATTGAGGAGAACGTACCTGTATTTTGCTATGCTCGATACCTTCAATATCGAGGTAGAGTTCATACTCATGATGCTCTCTTTTTCCTTTATACTCGGTTCCTCTGTCGGTAAGTATTCTAAGCAATGGAATGTTCTGTTGCTCAAAGAATGGCAGTACCAGATCATTAAGCAAATCAGCTGCAGCAATAGCATTCTTTCTGTCGTACACTTTTGCAAAAGCAACTCTCGTATAGGTATCAATAAAGGTTTGCTGATAAATGCGGCCTACTCCTTTGATATGGCCAACATAGTAAGTATCCTGAGAGCCAAGATAACCTGGATGTTCCGTTTCTATTTCACCATATGCTTCTCTTTTTTCTTTCTTGCGTTCCAAAGCTATCAGCTGCGCTTCGGTTAGGATGATGCCATCTTGAGCTATCCGGGACTCTAATGCTTTTAAACGTTTATCAAACACTTCAAGATCATGCCGCAGCCATATACTTCTTACCCCACCAGCGGAAACAAACATTCCTCTTTTACGAAGCTCATTACAAACTCTTTGTTGACCAAAGGCAGGATAATCAAAAGCAATCTTTACAACTGCCTCTTCCACTTCGGGGTCTACACGGTTTTTTAAAATGGGTTTGCTTCTGGAGATTTCATGAAGAGCACCTTCTCCACCTGTGTCGTACAATTCTTTGATGCGGTAAAAACTATCACGGGAGTAGCCCATTACTTTACAGGCTTGTGATACATTACCTAACTTCTCAGCAAGGCTCAGAAGACCTAACTTGGTTTTGATTAATTTAGTCTCAACTTTCATAATCTGACTTTTTGGGGTTAACAATTTGTGTCGTTACTTAAAGTTAATCCCAACTGTCAGATTAAATATTGACTTCTACATTTGAAGTTTGGCCTCCCGCTCCTTTGGAGAGGGATTCAGGGTGAGGTCTTAAAACGAGGAGATGTTATAACCGTGGCACATCTTTCGTAATCTTAAAACAGTACCGAAATAATCTTCCTTCAAAATCAAATGGTGCAGTAAGCTTTGTAATGTCCTTTATTGAAGCTGCATTTATTCTTTCTTCATTCAATGCAAACTTTCTGAAGTTAGTGCTGAAATACACAACACCTCCCACTTTTAAAGCGTGTAAACAATCATTGATCAATTCAGCATGATCCTTCTGAATGTCCAGGAAATCATCCATTCGCTGGCTATTACTGAATGTTGGGGGATCTAATATGACGATATCAAAATGGTCATTTGAAACAGTTTTCAAATATTGCTTTACATCTGCATGAATAAATTTGTATTTGATCAAATCATTAAATCCATTCAATTCCATATTTCGCTCCGCCCAATTCAAATATGTTTTTGAAAGATCAACAGATACCACTTCTTCAGCACCTCCTGAAGCAACATACACAGAAAAAGAACCCGTATAACAAAAAAGATTCAAAACCTTTTTTCCGTTCGCATCTTTCTTAACCATTTCTCTTGTGATCCGATGATCAGGGAATAAACCTGTATCAAGATAATCGCTTAGATTAACAATGAATTTTAATTGATTCTCATGAACGATAAATTTATTTTCGAGTAAAGGATTGTTCCCGGGCCCCTCCCTTTGGGAGGGGTTGGGGTGGGCTTTATACTGCCCCGACCTGCCTTCTTTTCTTTTTCTCAATTTCAAAAAAATATTTTCGGGGCCGGTCTCAAAAACTTCCCTGATCACTTCAATACTTTTCCTTATCCATTGATCATGCTCTTCATCAGTGAGACCATGACGACGCCTGTATTCTGCAACATATAATTTGTCTTCATATTTCTCTATGCAAAATGGAAACTCAGGAAGATCGTGATCATACACCCTGAAGCAGGATACATTCTGTCTTTTGGCCTGCCTGTCT
>Ga0207159_1244_pt1 | contig 10217 bp, 7 predicted proteins | sample Alteio_BWMinHeat_23_FD_153511 | JGI IMG/M metagenome (GOLD analysis project Ga0207159, IMG submission 153511) | Enriched cells from forest soil in Barre Woods Harvard Forest LTER site, Petersham, Massachusetts, United States -... | ecosystem: Environmental > Terrestrial > Soil > Temperate forest >... | reverse complement strand
TTATTAACAATGGTTTACGAGCAGAGGAACTGCGCCAACTCAGTAGGTCGTATATTAATCTTTTCATAGCGCTGTATTTATTTTGGTTGTAATTCAAATCATTTAATTTTATTAATGGTTATTTTTCAAGGCATTTATTGATATTTATGGTTATAATTCAAATCATTTTTTGGAATATATGGTTAAAAATCTAGGCATTTATGGATTTTATGAGATTTACCCCAAAACCTCATTAAAAAAATCTTTCATCGGCTACCTATGAACGCTGATCAGCCGTGCGATCATTAACAGTGCCAAAAGCGCGATCATTCGCTTCTGGATTAGTGAAAGCATGCATTATCAGGAACCTTCCGTTATTTTTAGTCGGAATCCTCGGCATTTATGCCGATGGAGGATGTCAATTCAACATGTTGATCAAATGTTTCACCTAATTGGCGAATGACGTGCGTCTTACCCGCTTGCCTAGCGCCTCTTATTAACAATGGTTTACGAGCAGAGGAACTGCGCCAACTCAGTATAACTAATTTAAAAATTGTCGTACAAAGCGTGCAGTCCACCATCCATTTTTTAATTTTATAAATTATTTCAACGCGCCAGGGTTTCCCTCAATATTCAGATCTTTGATCGTGGTGTTTGCTTTGAGCGATTGTATGCCTTCTTTATCAATTAAGTTATAACTGACATCTAAGGTATTTAAAGTTTTATTTTTTGCTAATGCGATTGCGCCGGAATCATGAATATTATTATGCGCCAACATTAATTGCTGCAATGTATTATTTGGAGCTAATGCAGTTGCACCCTCATCATCAAGTTGATTATTGCTAAGATCAAGATGTTTAATTTGTAAGCCTGCTAGTTTTTTGGCGCCGCTATTTTTAATCAAGTTGTTTTTGGCAATAAGGGTATCAAGATAAGGCAGGTTAGCGACAATATCATCGATACCTTTTTCGGTAATTTGATTATCGCTCACATCAATTTTATTTAATGACAGCATTTCGGTAAGAATAGATAATCCTTCGTCCCCTAATTGATTTTTAGAGAAATCGACCGAATATAATCGATGCGATTGTAATTTATCTACAAAGACACGAATGCCTTTGGCAGTGATTTGATTGTCGCTTGCGGTAAATGGATAACCTTGGTTAATATCCATGTCCGAAATATTTGCCAAACCTGCATCAGTAATATGATTGCCATCTATGGATAAAATCACAATTGAACGATTTTTTGATAAGATTTTTGCACCTTCATCACCAATATTGTTATAACCTATATCTAGTCGGAGTAAACCGCTATTCGCTAAGTCTTGAACGCCTTGAAGATCAAAGTCATTATGTTCTATATAGAGCCATTCCAGAGCTAATAACCCAGTCTTTAATTTCAGTATCTCAGCAATTCCGTCAGAATTAATATGATTATTGTTAACGGTTAGCTGATATAAATTTTTTAATTCTCCAATCGATTTCATGCCTTCACCGGTAAGATTATTGTTATCCACTTCTAAACTTTGCATGCGATGGTTTGCTTTTATAATTGCCTGTAGGCCTTGATCGCCAATATGGTTATTATTTAAATTTAATGACCAAACCGCGCTTACGCTTTTAAACCCCCTGGCGAGTTCCTCGGCACCTTTTTCACCAATGTTATTATCTGCTAAATCGTAATCACTAACGTTATAATGCCCAGCAAAAGGCACAATCGCTTTCACGTCATCATCATTGATCTGACAGCTATGAAGATCTAAATAATTTGAAGTTTGGTTATAGTGGGAATCAATATGTTTGATACATTCATTGTCAGAAACGATATTATTGTTTGCATATAGGGGTTGATAAAATGCGAAAAGGATGGTGGATAAAGCGAAAATTTTTTTCATTATTTTTCCTTTTTAAATGAATTTAAAGTAGGATGAATTATTTTTTAAGCAAATACCTCATTAAAAAAATCTTTCATCGCTACCCATGAACGCTGATCAGCCGTGCGATCATAAACAGTGCCAAAAGCGCGATCATTCGCTTCTGGATTAGTGAAAGCATGCATTATATTGCCATACACCTGCACTTGCCAATCAACTTTTTTATCAGTCATTTCTTTGGCGAAACTTAATACTTGATCCGGAGGAACCATGGGGTCATCAAAACCATGTAATGCTAAAACTTTTGATTTGATGGCCGCCGTTGGTGCTGGCTCAGGAGCTACTAATAAACCATGAAAACTCACTACGCCGCGAATATCTGCACCGTTGCGAGCAAGATCCAGTGCACACAAACCGCCAAAACAAAAACCGATGGCAGCCATGCGTGCCGTATCCACCAGCGGTATTTTTTTTAAAGCAACAAAAGCAGCATTAATACGTTGTGCCAACATCGCGCGATTGTCCATGAAGGGCTGATATAACGCCGCTCTCTCTGCTCGCGTTGTTGCGCATTTACCGTTGCCATACATATCAATAGCAAAAGCCAAATAACCTAATTCAGCGAGTTGATTGGCTTTTTTGCGAACGCGTTCAGTGCAACCAGCTGCATCAGGCGCGACTAAAACAGCCGGTCTTTTGTCTTTGATATTTTCATCCCACGCGCAGTAACCTTGTAGAGTGACGTCACCATCCAAATATTTTATTTTTTCTGATTTTAGTTTCATGCAGTCATTCCTGAAAAATTTATCAATTATTCAATATAAAAATGTAAGGGTCAACAGCGTGGTTGATCTTCTGTTTGAGATTAACTATCCAGCAACTGCGGTGGCAAATAAAATCCCTGCTGAGCTGCCGATAAGAATGGGTTGACTTTTCCTTGCGTGAACAGCATATATTTCGAGTTATATTGATTATCAGAAAAGCTTAATAACACTTCTTTGCCAGAAATTATTTTCTTTTTGGTTTGATTTAATAACTTAAACCATCCCCAGTCGCCATTGAGTACAATTTGTTTATCACCGCCAGCCACCGACCAGGTTAGTGTTGTGTTGTGCACTTTATTATTGCCAGGCCAAGATAAAGTGTGTGCAATCGGTGGTGAATTATTATCATGCGTAATCAATTGGCCATTAATATTTAATTTAAAATTAGTGACATTATTTCCTAGTCGTATCGGTTGCAAAGTAAATGGAATAAATAATTTATCATCACCATTGGGGAAAAATTGCTGCTGAATTTTCAAGCCTTTTTCAATTTGGCTAAGCGCTGCTTCTGAAAAAGGTAAGTGTCGATTATCAATCGATTTCAATTGTAATTGGCCACCAACATTATCAACAAAAGGCTGCAAATAAGTCTGATAAAAATTACTTAAAATACCTGGCGCACCAAAGAAAGCTGAGAATTGCACTAATTGAACTTCCTGGGATGAGTTAGCAAACGGATAACGATTAGCGATGTGATTTTTATATACCTCAAACACTTCATTTTTCCAAGCGTGATCAATATATAAAGCAGATTGTTGTAATAAATAAGTCGATGTAGCATTAGCAATTTCTAACAACCAATCTTTGATGGGTTGCGGACTTTGCTCGGCAATGGTTTTTAATTGCAAGATCGGATCGGTAGCAGGATCCATATGGCGCGCACGTTCGGTGGTTGCTAAAAAGGCTGCTTGCGTGGCATCAGCTGCGGTAATTATTTTTTGCAAATAACGATGCAAGGCATCAAGGTTGATAAAGACCCGATAAAGCGAATGACTTTTTTGATTGTTAATATTGAGCAACAGCGTATTCAAACCTTGTAATTTCGGACTAGCAATAGTAATGGGAGATAATTGTGTATTTTGATAAAACGTTTGCAATAATTGCAACAAGGGAGAGTTGTCACTGATTAAGTGGGCGACAATATTATCAACCTGCACTAAATTTTGTGGTTGCACCAATTGCAAATTCGCCAGTATATCTTCCCAAGTGTTGATGTAACGTAAAATATAATAATTACGTAATTGTTCTGCTATCACCGCTGGTGGTGTGGCGGTGTGATTATTATTAGTATTCTCTCCCAACACCCAACTACCACGAGCAACCTCATCTGCGGCAATATTAATTTCATCAGAGAATATGCTAGAAAACGTGGCTGAAGTATACATGCGCGGGATTTGCAAAATATTATCCCGGTTAATTTTAATCGGTGAATTTTCAGTGTTAACTCCTAAATTAATATCTATCTTAAAATTGTTATCATTAATATTTTCTAAAATGACAAAAGCTAAGTCGATGTTGGAACGATTATTTAAAAATTTCCGTGCTTGATCAATTAACTGGGCGTTTAATTTTAGCGGCTGGGTATTCATGCGCATGGCGATGGCCAAATGCTTAAAGATAGCTGCTTTGTCTGGTTCGGATAAATTAGCAGGTAAGATTTGATTTAATGTATACATGAAGTAGTCTGGTTGCAGATGTTCTACATCATTTAACATCAGATAAGCTTTTAATACTGTGTACACTTGATCTGGATTTTTGTTGCTAACGGTTTGTAAATAGCGATCAAAATAATTTTTAATCCCTGGTAAAACGATCATTTGTAATGCTTGGCGATAAGCTGTGTTAGCCGTCTGTGTGGATTTTTGCGAATAAAAAGATAATACGTGAGAAATATTTAATCCTTGGTAGGTGGTATAACGACTTGCCTTTTGTAAAGCGTCTAATAAAAGTATAGATTTTTCCAAGCGGTCGCTATTGTCAGCAACATTTTGCGCTGCTAATTGATATTCTTTCAAAATATTTTGAATAGCATAAGTTTGTTTAAGGCTATTTTCAAAATCTTTCCCTAAAATGGCCGCTGCACCGATAATTAAACTTATTGATGCGGCATAGACCGCGCGTTGCAACCATAATTGTTTGGGAAATCGTGATTGATAAATGTGATTTGGCATTAAGCCATGCGAAATAATTTGGCGAGTGAAGTAGGATTTAGCAAGAATTCGTGGCCCTTTATAAATTTGCAAAGCACTTTCGGTAGAGTGATGTGGCATGGCGGCGACATCCGCTTGTAATAGTTTGGTATTAAGACGGGTATCTTTTTCTGCTTGATCGCTGCTGGTGAGATAAATACCATGAAAATGTATGGTCGGATGCGCACGTGCTAACAATTTAATAACGTTGGCTATCACTTCTTTTAAACGTTCTAGTTGCAATGGGAAATCTTTAATATAAGGCCGCGCGTTGGGATTGCGTTCTTGATGCAAGCGCCAAATTAATTGTTTATTAAGTTTTTTGATAAGCAAGTTGAATTGTTGTGTATAAGCTTCGAGAGGGTTTTCACCTTTTAACATCGGCAGGGTGATTCCCCAGGCTTGTGAGAGTTCGTCGCTGCCAATATCTTTGAAAAATTCACGAAAACCAGGCAATAAATCACACTTAGTGATGATGATGTTAATGGTTATTTCCGGCCGAAAAACTTTACGCAATTCGCCAATACGTCGTGCTAAATTTTGCGTGATTTGTTGCAACTTGGCTTGATGGGTTGCTTCTAGTAGTTCTGGTAATGGCAATGCCATGGTGATGCTGCGAATAGCTTCCTTGCCGCGCGATTTTTTGATGAGATGTAGTAACATTTTCCACAGCACAGGATTAAAACGTTTTTCGGCGGCAGAGTTATTTTCGATATATTCACCGGGAACATCAAGAATAGTCAGGTCGCGCGTGACCCACCAGTCGCAATTATTAGAGGCTAAAGATTCATTTTCATTCGGTTTAAATTGACGCGCTAAAATATAATGAACTTGTGCATTCGCTAACAAGGAGGTTTTGCCGGCACCGATCGGGCCAATCAATAAATGCCAGGGTAGTTGGTCAAGGTAAATATTTTTGGTGGATTTTTGCGTGTTGGTTTTTTTTAAGAATTGAATAGCGCCTTGAAAGCGTGTTTGTAGGGCGCGCATTTTTTTTAATAATTCTGGGTGACGACGTGCTTTGCCTTTGGGGGATTTATGGCTGATGTCTAAAAATATTAGCTGCAATATCCAGGCTAAGATTAATAAACCAATGAGTTCAATGCGTTTATCGGCTGCTAATAGCGGTACTTGATCGGCGATACGCAAATGCGGACCACCAAACCAAACAGAGATGGCGCATACAATTAAAATCATTAAGGGCAGAAGATATTTAAAATATTGGTAACTAGACTGTTTCATGGGCGATCGAGTTTCTCGGTTGTAAAAGATCCTGGTAGATATCATTGGATAATGTATCAAGTAAATATCCAAGGCTTAAAAAAATTAACAGCATCACAATCGCTGTCACTAACATGGGAAATGCAATCGATGCTTTTTCTTCTGGTGCAGGCGGTGTGCTGCGAGCAGTCTTGAGCGGCGTTGGGGAAAGTGTTTTGCTAAAACTGCCGCGATAAGCGCGAATATGTTGGTAAAGCGTTTCAGTAATTTGTTCAAGTTGATAATGATTGTATTCTGTATTGCGATAATGGCCTTTAAATCCTAAGGATAGGCAAATATACATGAATTCCATCAAGTCGATGTAAAGTGTGGGGTTTTTAATTAAGCGGTCGAGAATAACAAAAAATCGGTCTTGATGTTGGGCATCTTGCTTGAAGGCGGATAGTAGATTATAAGTGTCCCATTGTCCTTGGCCGCCCCAGGCGGTATTAGTGATGATGTCATCGAAAGCTGCGCATAATGCATAACGGCAGACTAATAAGTACTCGGAATTATATCCTAAGGTTTGCACCATTTCTTGAAAGGTATTTATTTCTTGAATGAGTTCTTTTTGTAGTTTGTTTAGATTGCGCGGCGAAGTCGTTTGTTTTAGTTTGCCCATGATAGAAAAAAGATAAGCAGCAGCGTCTGCTAAGGGATTTAATCCCGATTTAGGTTGGTGAGTGATGCTGCGGCTCGGAAGCCATTGCTGGGCGAGTTCGCCTCGCGAAGTATTTGGCGTGATCTCTGTCGCGCGCTCCGGGCCATGCTTGACTGACTGGTTCTGCGTGGCAATCATCCTGTGACATCCTGAGTGTAATTTTTATGAAACACAAGAAGCAGAATGATTATACAAGCTGGTGCAATGAAGTGCTACTAGCAGTGTTGAATTTGTCGCGATTGAAAACAAACAGAGCCAGGAATCGCAACTAACGGAGCCAGGAGTCGCAACTAACGGAGCCAGGAGCGTCAGCGACTGGTGCGTTTAATCACCAGTCGCTGACGCTCCTGGCTACGTTAGTTGCGACTCCTGGCTCCGTTAGTTTTGCGTTTTGATTACAACTTAATCTAACAATCCATAAATCTTCAGTTTCTTACGCAAGGTCCCACGGCTCAGACCAAGTAAAATGGCTGCGCGTGATTGGTTGTTGCGGGTGTATTCCATTACAGCTTCCATTAAGGGAGCTTCGATTTCGGCCATCACGAGTTCATAAAGATTCACCGGTGCTTCGCCTTTCAATTGGCTGAAATAGCTTTCAACCGCTTGTCGCACGCTATCGTGTAATGGCTGATTTTTATTGTTGATAACAAAATCAGTTGTTGCTTTGGATTGAACGTTTTCTTTTTCCATCGTATTTGCGGACATGGGTTTATCTCTCAGTGACTGTTCATGATAAGGATAATATTTTAATCATTGTCCTTTGTTAGATCAACACTTATTTTAATAAAATTTTAAGAATTTATATGTTCAGCCATTTTTCAAGATAATGGATATTAATCAAGCCTCTCTGGAAGGTATTGCCTCTTAAAATGTCAAGATGGAGGGGTAAATTGGTCTTAATTCCTTCAATAACTGTCTCTTCTAGGGCGCCGCGCATCCTCGCTAAGGCTATTTCTCGGGTGTCGCCATAGGCGATAATTTTGGCTATTAAGGAGTCATAATAGGGGGGCACTTTATAGCTACTATAAATATGTGAGTCGACGCGAATGCCTGGGCCACCGGGTGAATGGAAATAAGTAATGGTGCCAGGACAGGGCATAAAAGTTCGTGGATCTTCCGCATTGATACGGCATTCAATGGCATGGCCTCGGATTTTAACATCGGATTGACTAAGTCTCAGTTTTTCTCCGGTAGCGATCAGCAGCTGCTCTCTGACGATATCAATGCCAGTCACCATCTCGGTAACCGGATGTTCGACTTGGATGCGTGTGTTCATTTCGATGAAATAAAATTGTCCTTCTTCGTATAAAAACTCCATCGTGCCGGCACCTCGATAGCACATTTCACGGCAGGCTTGGGCGCATAATTCGCCGATCATTTCCCGTTGTTTTGCGGTAATGCCTGGTGCCGGCGCTTCTTCAATAATTTTTTGATGACGGCGTTGTATGGAACAATCGCGCTCACCTAAGTAGATAGCATTGCCATGGCCATCGCCTAATACTTGAATTTCGATGTGGCGAGGATTTTGTAGATATTTTTCCATGTAGATTTTGTCATTATTAAATGCGGCTTTTGCTTCGCTACGTGTTAAGGCAATCGCATTGTGCAAATGCGATTCGGTGTGAACGACGCGCATACCGCGACCGCCGCCACCGCCAGCAGCTTTGATGATGACAGGGTAGCCAATTTCACGGCCTAGGCGGGCTGCTTTGTTATCATCTAAATCTAAGGGTTCACTGGATCCAGGAACGCAGGGGATGCCCAGTTTTTTCATGTAGCTAATGGCGGCTACTTTATCTCCCATTTGACGAATGGTTTCGGGTCTGGGGCCAATAAATATGAAACCACTTTTTTCGACTTGCTCAGCAAAATCAGCATTTTCAGCGAGAAAACCATAGCCAGGGTGGATGGCGACCGCGTCAGTGATTTCCGCGGCACTAATAATAGCGGGAATGCTGAGATAGCTTTCAGCGGCAGCAGGTGGGCCGATGCAGACGGATTCATCAGCGAGGCGCACGTGTAATAGGTCGCGGTCAGCAGTGGAATGTACGGCTACCGTTTTAATGCCGTTTTCCTTGCAAGCGCGCAGGATGCGCAAGGCGATTTCTCCGCGATTTGCGATGACTACTTTATTTAGCATAATTATTCGATCACAAATAAAGGTTGGTTAAATTCAACCGGGGCGCCATTTTCCACTAAGCAGGCGGTGATGGTCCCGGTTTTATCCGCTTCAATTTGATTAAACATTTTCATGGCTTCGATTAAGCAAATGACATCACCCGCTTTGACCGGTTTGCCAACTTCGATAAAAGCTTTGGCGTTAGGTGAGGGGGATAAATATACCGTGCCTACCATGGGTGATTTGACCACATGTTTATTCTCAATAGCGGGTACGCTGGCAGCGGTAGGTTTGGTTTCTGTGGCGGCTGGGGTGGGTTGTTCGGGTGTGCGGACTGCTTGTTTCGGTTCTTCCGCATAAATGCCGGGAGGGATGGCTTGGGTGATGATGGGCGCCGGTTTGCTTGATTCGCGTGTAATGCGCACCGATTCCTCACCTTCACGAATTTCGATTTCAGCCACACCGGTCTCTTTGATCAACTCGATGAGCTTTTTAATTTTTCGCATATCCATCATTGGGTCGCAGACTCCGAACTTAAGATTTCAAATGAGATTGTGCATGATCCCCGAAGTTTTGTCCAGATGCTTGCAAGATCTTGCACGATCTTAGAAATTTCTATATTTAACTAAGCATTTGCTGTGGCGAATTTGCGATAGCAAAAGGTAAGAATGGGTGGAAGCAATGATAATCCAATGATAAGCAAAATAAAAACGGAAAAATTTTGTTTAATAAATGGGAGATTGCCAAAAAAATAACTTGCATAGAGTAGGCCGCCTATCCATAAGACCGCGCTGATAATATTGTAGATGGCAAAACGACGATAACTCATGAAGGCAATGCCGGCGACAAAAGGACCAAAAGTGCGAATAATAGGAATAAATCGGGCTAAGATGATGGTTTTGCCGCCATGATGGTTGTAAAACTCGTGGGCTTGCGTGAGGTAATTTTTATTAAATAAGCGAGAGCCGCGGGCGCGGAAAATTTGCGGGCCAATAAAACGACCGAGCATATAATTGGTAGCGTTGCCAAAAATGGAAGCTAAGGATAATAAAATAAATAGCACATGAATATTCAGGGCTTGGCTTGGATGGGCAGCCAGGGCGCCAGTGGCAAATAATAATGAGTCCCCCGGCAGAAAGGGGGTAATAACCAGGCCGGTTTCGCAAAAAATAATAAGAAAGAGAATGCCGTAGGTCCACAAGCCGAATGCCTGGGCAACGGTGATAAGAGATGTGTCTAGGTGCAAAATGTGCTGAATTAAGGGTTGAAAATTGAGCATTTGTTCTGGCCCGCAATTAAGTGTCGGGTG
>Ga0207159_1242_pt1 | contig 10407 bp, 8 predicted proteins | sample Alteio_BWMinHeat_23_FD_153511 | JGI IMG/M metagenome (GOLD analysis project Ga0207159, IMG submission 153511) | Enriched cells from forest soil in Barre Woods Harvard Forest LTER site, Petersham, Massachusetts, United States -... | ecosystem: Environmental > Terrestrial > Soil > Temperate forest >... | reverse complement strand
CGCATTGTGGATGGCTCGCGCTTTGATGAGTACAAGCCTGACTATGGGCGGACGCTGCTGTGCGGGTATGCGCGCATTGGCGGATTTGCGGTGGGGATCGTTGCCAACCAAAAGCAGCATCAGCCGACGACGACTCACTCCGGTGAAAAGCGGATGGAGTTTGGCGGGGTGATTTATTCGGAGTCGGCGGAGAAGGCTTCGCGGTTCATCATGGATTGCAATCAGAATCTGGTGCCGCTGATTTTTCTACATGACGTGAACGGGTTCATGGTGGGCAAAGACGCGGAGTGGAGCGGGATTATTCGCGCCGGGGCCAAGATGGTTTCGGTGGTGTCGAATTCGGTAGTGCCGAAGATTACGGTGATTGTGGGCGGGTCGTTTGGCGCGGGCCACTATGCGATGTGCGGGAAGGCGTATGATCCGCGGTTTGTATTTGCGTGGCCTACGGCGCGCTATGCGGTGATGAGCGGAGCGGCGGCGGCGGGGACTCTGGTTGAGATCAAGGTGAAGCAACTCGAGCGCGGTGGTGCGAAGCTTTCGGAAGAAGATCGCAAGAAGCTGTACGACGAGACGAAGGCGACCTATGACGGGCAGACGGATCCGCGATATGGAGCGGCGCGGTTATGGATTGACGCGATTATTGATCCGGCGACGACCCGTGACACTTTGATTACCGCATTGGAAGCGGCGGCTTTAAACCCGTTTGTGCCGGTGTTTAATCCGGGTATTCTGCAGACATGAGCCCCGTTGCAACTAAGCCTAAGCCGCGTGCGAAGTCGTCGGCTGCGCGCAAGAAGAAATCGTCAGCGGGCGGCGGGATGCGCGGGCTGCTGCGCTGGTGGCCGTTGCTGGGCGGCCTGCTGATTGCGCTGTTTGTGGAGCGGATTGCTGCGATGGTGGCGATTGTGGCGCCGGAGGCGGCGAAGTTTGTGCTGCCGCTGCCGTACATCGTGAAGGGGCATACGTTTGGATTGCCGGGATCGACGGCGGAGAGCATCAGCGAGTTTGCTACGTTTGCGCAGTTTCCGCTTTACGGGTTTTTGCTGGTGGTGCTGGCGTCGCGGATGCGCTTTCGTTTTGCGCTGCTGTGGCTTTTCCTTCTGCACTGCGTTGCGTTTATCATCGCGGCATTCTTTTTGCGTTCTTAGCGGGTCGCGATGTCTGATCCAGTGAAAATTATTGAGTGTCCGCGCGACGCCTGGCAGGGCCTGCCGAAGATCATTCCGCCTGACGTGAAGGCGGAGTATCTGCGCGCGTTGGTGGCTGCGGGTTTCAAGCATATTGATGCGGTGTCGTTCGTGTCGGAGAAGGCGGTGCCGCAGATGGCTGACTCCGAGCAGACGCTGGCGTTGTTTGATCCGCCGGAGGGCGTGGAGATCATCGGCATCGTTGTGAATGAGAAAGGCGCGGAGCGTGCTATTGAGACGGGCGCCGTAACGACGCTGGGATTTCCGTATTCGATTTCGGCTACGTTTCTGGAGCGCAATCAGCGGCAGACGCCGGAGCAGTCTCTGGATGCTCTGGAGGTAATCGGGGAGCTTGCATTTCGCAGCGGGTTGGATTTGGTGGTGTATATCTCGATGGCGTTTGGAAATCCCTACGGGGATGTGTGGAGCATCGAGGAAGTGACGGAGGCCTGCCGGTTGTTGGGAGACAACGGCGTCACGCAGATTTCGCTGGCGGACACTGTGGGATTGGCGAGTGCTTCGCAGGTGGCGGAGTTGCTGGATGAGGTTTTGCCGGAGATGAATGAGGCGTTCACGGAGCTGGAGGTTGGCGTTCATCTGCATGCGCGGCAAGAGGATGTGGCGGCGAAGATTTCGGCGGCGTATGGGGCGGGGTGCCGGCGGTTTGACACGGCGATGACGGGGCTGGGTGGATGTCCGTTTGCGCAGGACGCGCTGGTGGGGAATATGGCGACGGAGACGGCGATTGCTGCGTTGAAGGCGGCTGGCGCGGAGTTGCCTGCGTTTCACGGGTTGGGCGGGTTGATTGCGGGGGCGAACGGGATCAGTTCACGCTTTGGAACGGCTCTGCAATAGGTGGGGGAAAGAGAAAATATGTCGTGATACGATATATTTAATGCCCGACTCCCCACGAAAAACATGTCGCAATACATATGCTGCTTTGGCTGAATTTCGCCACAGGCTGCGGGAGTTCCTCGCTTTCAGCGAAGAGGCTGCTCATGCGGCGGGGCTGCATCCGCAGCAGCACCAGATGATGCTGGCGATTGCCGGGGCACCGGCGGGGATGTCGACGACGGTGGCGTATGTGGCTGAACGGTTGGGAGTAAAACATAACTCCGCTGTGGAGTTGGCAAATCGATGCGTGGCCGAGGGACTTCTGCGACGGACGGCCGACAAAAGCGATGGACGGAAGATTCTGCTGAAGCTGACTCCGTTGGGCATGGAGAGATTGAAGCGTTTGACGCGGTCGCATGCGAGAGAACTGGACGTCTTGGCGCCGCGACTCATCACATCATTGAGGGCGATTTCTATGCCTGCGGCGAAGGCGGCACGATGAGCGAGACGAGTCATCTTCGGGATTTCACACTCGACCGGCGTGTGCTGATTTTGTCGGGCATGGCGGTCATCATTGGCGCGTGCGGGGCAGGGTTGGCTGTGATTCTGCTGAAGCTAATTGGGCTGATGACGAATATTTTTTATTTTCACCGGTTTGCGTTCGGGATGGTTTCGCCAGCGGGTTCTCCCCTCGGAAAGATGATTGTTTTCGTTCCGATCGTGGGTGGATTGCTGGTGGGGCTGATGGCCCGTTATGGCTCGGACAAGATCCGTGGGCACGGGATTCCGGAAGCGATGGAAGCGATCCTGCTGAACGGCGCGAAGGTACAGCCCAGGCTGGCGGTCTTGAAGCCGATTTCGGCTGCGATTGCGATTGGTTCGGGCGGTCCGTTTGGCGCGGAGGGGCCGATCATCATGACGGGCGGCGCGGTGGGTTCGCTGCTCGCACAGGGTTTGCATCTTTCGGACAATGAGCGGACTGTGTTGCTGGTGGCGGGGGCTGCTGCGGGTATGTCGGCGACGTTTGCCGCTCCGTTTGCTGCTGTGTTGCTCGCGGTGGAGTTGCTGCTGTTTGAGTGGCGCCCGCGAAGCTTGATTCCTGTCGCGGTGGCGTCGATTACGGCGGGGTTGTTGCGCATGTTCTGGCTGGGTACGGGACCGGTTTTTCCTTCAACGGCCTTGAACTTCAGTTGGGATGGGCGGCATACCGTCATCGCGCTGGTGCTGGGATTGCTGGTTGGGCTGGCCGCGGCCGTGCTAAGCCGGATGGTTTACGGGTGTGAGGATTTGTTTGAACATCTGCCGTTGCATTGGGCCTGGTGGCCGGCGATCGGCGGGCTGGGCGTTGGCATTGGCGGATTGATCTTTCCGCATGCGCTGGGCGTTGGGTACGACATGATTGCGCTCCTGCTGACGGGCCATGCGGCGCTGGGCATATTGCTTGGCGTGTTGCTGGTAAAGTCGGCGATCTGGGTGTTTGCGCTGGGGTCTGGAACTTCGGGCGGCGTGCTGGCGCCGTTGTTGATGATTGGCGGTGCGATGGGTGCGATGTTTGCGCGCCTGATGCACAGCGGGCCGGAGGAAACGGCGATCTGGGCGCTGATTGGTATGGGGTCGATGCTGGCGGGGTCGCTGGGAGCACCGTTGACGGCAATTGTGTTTTCACTCGAGCTGACGCATCAGTTTGAGTGTGTTCCGCTGCTTGTGGTGGGCTGCGTCGCTGCGTATGGCCTGACGGCGTTCATTATGCCGCGGTCGATTTTGACGGAGAAGCTGGGGCGTCGCGGGCTGCATCTGTCGCGCGAGTACGGGATCGATCCGCTGGAGATGTTGATGGTTTCGAAGGTAATGCGCGCGGAGCCACCGGCGAGCACGCGGTATTCCGTTTATTCGGATGAACCTTGCAGGATTGCAGCTGAGAGGATGGCGCGCAAGGAAGTGATGGAGCTGGCTGTGCGCGATCGCGCGACCAGACAGGTGCTGGGGACGGTGGCGCTGAAAGACCTGCTGCACGGCAGGAAGCTGGCGTTCAATCGCGAAGAGAACAGAACGCGAGTGCTGGGGTTGAGACTGCTGCGGCGAAGCGAGCCCGATGAAGAGGATGGGGATGAACTTGTCGCAGCCGGCTCGAAGACTTCGCTAGCCGAATAGCGCTTGGCTACAATTGGGCGGTAGTTCTGACTGCACGAGGGAACCTGTTGAGTTCGTACAAGACACTTATCTGCTCCAGCCAACGCGGCGTTACCACCATCACACTGAATCGGCCGGAGAAGCGAAATGCGCTGAGTCCGGTGATGATGGAGGAACTGATCGCGGCGGTCGATGAGGCTGCTGCGGCGGCGGACTGCGGAGTGCTGGTGCTTACTGGGGCTGGTGGGGCCTTTTGTGCGGGACTTGATCTGGAGCACTTGGAATCGCTGGCGACGAAAACAGCGGAGCAACACCACGAGGATACCGTGAGGGTCGCGAAGATGTTTCGGACGCTCTATGACTTTCCGAAGCCGACGATTGCCGCGGTGAATGGTGCGGCGATAGCGGGGGGTACGGGGCTGGCGACGATTTGCGATTTCACGCTGGCGGTTGCTGAGGCCAAGTTTGGCTATACGGAAGTGAAGATCGGATTTGTGCCGGCGCTGGTGTCTTCGTTTCTGGTGATGCAGGTCGGTGAAAAGGTGGCGCGCGACCTCCTGTTGACGGGGCGGTTGTTCAAGGCCCAGGAAGCACACGCTCTGGGGTTAGTGAACGAAGTGGTGGCTGCTGATCAACTCGACTCGCGGGCCCAGCAATTGGCACATTCATTGTTACAAAATAGCCCCGAGTCTTTGCGGGCGACGAAGCGACTGCTTGCGGACCACAGCCGGGCGCGGTTGGACGCGGAGATTGCTGCGTCGATGGAGCACAATGCGGCGTCGCGGCAGACGGCTGATTTTCAGGAGGGCATACGGGCTTTTCTGGAGAAGCGGGCGCCGGTTTGGCCTTCGAACAAGACTCAATGACGAAACGCACAGAACATACGGGGTCTGGGGCGCCGCAAATTCGCGTGCGTTATGCGGAGACCGACAAGATGGGCGTCGTTTATCACGCGAACTATCTGGTCTGGTTTGAGGTGGGGCGTGTTGAGCTGATGCGTTCGCTGGGCTTCGATTACAAGCAGATGGAGATCGACGACGATCGCCATATTGTGGTGGTCGAGGCGAAGTGCCGCTATAAAGCCCCGGCGAGGTATGACGATGTGGTCGCTATCGAGACGCGGATTCTGGCTTTGCGCGGTTTTGTGCTGAAGTTCGGTTACCGCTTAGTTCGAGTGGCGGACGGGACGTTACTGGCGGAGGGCGAGACGACGCATGTGATTACAGATTCGTCGATGCAGAAGTGCACGTTGCAGGATAAGTATGTGCAGGCGTTTCGCGCGGTTATGCGTGGCTAGGTGGGGATGGAGCGGGGCTTTGCGTTTTCGCGGATGAAGGTAACGGTGGTTTCGAGGGATGTGCCGGGGCCGAAGATTGCTGCTACTCCCTGCGCTTTGAGGCCGGCTATGTCCTGTTCAGGAATGGTGCCGCCGAGGATTACGAGGATGTCATCGGCGCCGCGGTCTTTTAGGAGAGTCATGATGCGCGGCACGATGGCGTTGTGCGCGCCGGAAAGAATTGAGAGCCCGATGCAGTTGACGTCTTCCTGAACGGCGGCGTTGACGATCATTTCGGGGGTTTGGCGGAGGCCGGTATAGATGACTTCCATGCCGGCGTCGCGGAGGGCGCGGGCGATGACTTTGGCGCCGCGGTCGTGGCCGTCGAGGCCAGGCTTTGCCACTAGAACGCGAATGGGAAATGTTTCTGTCATAACAACTGCTGAGTATACGGCCTAGGCGATGTTGGTTTCTGTGTAGGTGCCGTAGACGTCGCGGAGCGCGGCGCATATTTCGCCGACTGTGGCGTACGCGCGGACGCAGTCGAGGATGAAGGGCATGGTGTTGGCCTCTGACATGCAGCCGCGTTCGGCTTTTGGTTCCTGGGCGGCGGCGTGGCGGAGAGCGTCGAGGGTGCGTTCGACGGCTTCGTTGGAGCGGCGCGACCGGAGGAGCGCGAGTTTCTTGGTCTGCTGTTCGCGGACGGTTTCGCCGATGTAGAGAATTTCTGGCGAGGGTTCGTCGATGACGAAGTCGTTGACGCCGACGATGATTTTTTCTTTGGCTTCGACGGCGCGCTGGTACTGGTAGCTGGACTCGGCGATTTCTTTCTGCGGGTAGCCTTGCTCGATGGCCTTGACCATGCCGCCCATGGCATCGAGTTTGGCGAAGTATTCGAAGGCTCCGCGCTCCATTGCTGCGGTCATGTTTTCGACGAAGTAGCTGCCGCCGAGTGGGTCGACGGTGTTCGCTACACCGCTTTCGAAGGCAAGAATTTGCTGCGTGCGGAGCGCGATGCGGGCTGCGTCTTCAGTGGGCAGGGCGAGCGCTTCGTCGAAGCCGTCGGTGTGGAGAGATTGGGTTCCGCCGAGTACAGCGGCGAGCGCTTGAATCGCCGTGCGGGCGATGTTGTTCATTGGCTGCTGCGCGGTGAGGGAAACACCAGCCGTTTGGGTGTGGAAGCGCAGTTTGTGCGAGCGCTCGCTCTTGGCGCCGAACCGCTCGGTCATGGTGCGATACCAGATACTGCGCGCGGCGCGGAACTTGCCGATTTCTTCGAAGAAGTCGTTGTGCGAGTTGAAGAAGAAGCTGAGGCGCGGGGCGAAGTCGTCTACGTTGAGGCCGCGGCGGACGGCCCATTCGATGTATTCGATGCCATCGTAGAGAGTGAAGGCGAGTTCCTGGAGGGAGGTCGAGCCCGCTTCGCGGATGTGGTAGCCGGATATGGAGATGGGATTAAAGCGCGGCGTTGCGAGCGAGCCGAATTCGAATGTGTCTACGACGAGGCGCATCGAGGGCGCGGGCGGGAAGATGTATTCCTTCTGCGCGATGTATTCCTTGAGGATGTCGTTTTGCAGGGTGCCGGAGAGATTTTTCCAGTTCGCGCCCTTTTCCTCGGCGACGACCAGGTACATGGCCCACAGAACGCTGGCAGGAGAGTTGATGGTCATGGAGACGGAGGTTTTTTCGAGGTCGATGCCCTGGAAGAGGATCTCCATATCTTCGAGGGAGTCGATGGCGACGCCGCATTTGCCGACTTCGCCTTCGCTCTCGGGAGCGTCGGAGTCGTAGCCCATGAGCGTGGGCAAGTCGAAGGCAACGGAGAGGCCGCTGCCACCGGCGCCGAGCAGATACTTGTAACGTTCGTTGGTTTCTTCAGGGGATGCGAAGCCGGAGAACTGGCGCATGGTCCACAGCTTGCCGCGATAGCCGGTGGCGTGGATGCCGCGTGTGTAGGGCGGCTCGCCGGGTAAAGCGGGAACGAAGTTTTTCTCGGGCAGGTCGGCTTCGGTGTAGAGCCGCTCGACTTCGGTGCCGGAGATGGTGGTGAAGCGGGCGTGGCCGTCTTCGTCGCGGTTGACGCCGGTGGGGGCGCCGATGGCGCGCTCGGGCGATTTGCGAAGGGCGGGTTCGAGAACCTGTTGCTCCCAACGCTGTTCTTCTGCGGACGGTTGACGAGTGGACTGCGCTTTATCGACGGTCTTCATGGGCACCTGTGCGAAACCATTCAGGATAGGCGTCTGGCGGAGTTGATGGCAAGGTGCTACTGGATTTCGTCGTTGCCGATGGGCATTCCGGGTGGTGCTTCGATGGGCGGAGCAGGTTTGAATGTTTCGGGATGTTTGAGGAATTCGTCGATGCGCGCTGCGGCCGCGATGCGATTCGGTTCGGTGGATGAGGCGAGATCGGCTCCTAGTTTTGCTGCGCGGGCGCGAACGATTGCGCGGACTTCTGCGCTGGTGGTTGTGTTTGCGCCGAGAGCAAGCAGGTGTTCGAGGGTTTCGGTTTCGACGCTTTGCTGGACTGCGAGGGCGAGACCGCTTTGGCGAGGGGCTTTCCATGTGGCCACGAGGGTGGCATCGATTAGTTCGTCGAGCGACGGGGAGTTGGCTTCGCGCGCGTGATATTCGATGAGGCGCGCGGTTCGGGATGGTTCGAAAAGGAGGGCGAGGGTGAGATCTGCGGCGGAGTCGGCGGCGGCTACGGGGTCGAAGGCGAGACCGGTGTTGGCTGGGAAAGATTCTCTGGTGCGCGGATATGCGGGTGGGCGCGGGGGAAGATTTTTTAGCAGGGATTCTGGCAGCGTGAGCATCGCGGGATCGAGCGTCGAGATCACGGAGTGAAGAGCATGACGTTGCTGCTCTGGGGAAATGATGGCCGTTGTGAGTTGATCGTCACCGCGCAGGGCGTAGCGGTAGTCGAGCCCGCCGATTTCTTTTGCGGCTGCCTCGGTTTGATAGCGATGAAGGAGATAGAGCGGGACCAGCGTGTCTTCCAGCGTTGCCATGGGCGCGCCGGGGCGGATTGCGTTTGCGGAGAAATTGTTCAGCGCGGTGGCGCGGATTTTCAGGATGCGATCGAGCTCGTCGGCGGGGTCTGCGCCGTTGTCCCAGAGATGTGCATGCGGGTGTGCGCTTCCTAAGGGGCGCGCGTCTTCATCGGTGATGAAGTAGAGGCCTTTGGATTGTGCTTCGGCCAGGATGGCGTTGAGGTCGCGTGCTTCACTGCTCGCGGGAAACTGCGAGTAGCCGTAGCGGATGGCCACTTTGTCCCACTCGCCGATACCGGTCGCGTAGGCGTGCGAAAGATCGATTTGGTTGTTGGCGTCGAGCGTGATGTAGGGATGCGGGTAGTCCATCACGGACGCGCCTTGAGGGAATGAGCTGGCGGCGAAGTTGTGGGCGAGGCCCAGCGTGTGGCCGACTTCGTGGGCTGCTAGCTGGCGGATACGCGACAGCACCATTTCCTGCATCGCGGATGGGATGGGCTTGCCTTCGACGTAGGGCGAGAGGAGTGATTCGGCGATTAGATAATCCTGACGGCCGCGAAGCGAGCCTAGAGTGACTTGTCCTTTGATGATTTCACCGGTGCGTGGATCGACTACGCTGGCGCCGTAGGACCATCCGCGCGTGGAGCGATGCACCCACTGGATCATGTTGTAGCGAATGTCCATGGGGTCGGCGCCCTCGGGCAGGACTTCGACGCGGAAGGCGTTGCGGAAGCCGGCGGCTTCGAAGGCCTGGTTCCACCAGCGGGCGCCTTCAACGAGAGCGGTGCGGATTGGCTCGGGTGCTCCGTGATCGACGTAGTAGATGAGCGGCTTTACTGGATCGCTGATTGCTGCGCTCGGGTCTTTCTTTTGCAGGCGGTGGCGGGAGATGAGATGTACGTCGATGGGAGAGCCGAGCGGGGAGGTGTAGTCGCGATAGCTGACGGGGAAGTATCCCGCGCGTGGATCGAAGGCGCGGGGCTGGTAGCCGGGCTCGGGGAGTGCGATGAGCGATTGATGTTCGCGCACGGTGATGGAGTGCGCGTCGGGAGTGACTTCTGTGATGAGGTTGTGCGGGACGGGCTCGTCGGTGGTGAAGGTGAGGATTGCTTCAACTTCGGTGTTGAGGGGGAAGTTTTTGGTGTTGTCTTCTGTGAGGGCGGAGCGTGTGGCGTCGAGTTTGTACGTGCCCTGCTTGGTGAGGCGGAGTTGCTCGGCTACTCCGTGTGCGTCACGGAGGAAGAAGTCGGTGGCGTCGATGAGAACTTTTTTTCCGTCTTCCGCTTCGACTTTGAAGCCCCAGAGAACGGATTCGGCGAATGATTGCGTGACGGCGGCGCGTTCGGCGGCGTCTGTTGCGGAAGAGCGTGCTGTCTGGTTGGGCCGGACGAGCAGGATTTTTGGGCCGAAGCGTTCGAAGCGGACTACGCGGCCTTCGCCTAGCTGGCCGCGGTCGAGGCCGATGTCATTTTGGCCGAGGCCGTAGGGAAGTTGATCTAGGTAGAGGAAATCCGTGTTGAAGCGGTCGATGGTGAGGTAGAGCTTGCCAGCTTTTGCGTCGTAGTCGAGCGGGAAATAGCCGTCCACGTGATGCATGCCAGTGGTTTTCTGCGCGATGGTTTCGGCGGGGAGTGAAGCGGTGCACAGGACGGTGGCGAGAGCGACGGCGGCATGCAGGAGCGCTTTGCGGGGCATGGCTGCCAGCGTATCGTGATGGGCGCTAAACACCAAACCACTAGGTGCTGCGCATGTTGTCCCAGGCTTTTGCGTATTTCCAACTGACGTAGGCAGAGTGGTAAAGATGCAGCAGGAGGCCTTCGCGGCCGTCGAGAAAGCCGAGGCGGAAGATGTAGTTGTAGATGAACGTCGCGGCGGGCGCGATGAGAGCGTTCCAGAGCAGGCCTCTAGGCTTGCCGCGTGCGGTGATGGCTTGCGCGCCGAGCGTGCTGTAGCGATTCATGTGCTCGATGTAGCTGGTGAGCGTCTGGTAG
>Ga0207159_1241_pt1 | contig 10414 bp, 10 predicted proteins | sample Alteio_BWMinHeat_23_FD_153511 | JGI IMG/M metagenome (GOLD analysis project Ga0207159, IMG submission 153511) | Enriched cells from forest soil in Barre Woods Harvard Forest LTER site, Petersham, Massachusetts, United States -... | ecosystem: Environmental > Terrestrial > Soil > Temperate forest >... | reverse complement strand
ATTCCTGTGCGAAAGCTATTTTATTCAGGTTAGTTTTAGTATTGGATGCTGTTACTACTATCTCATTAGGTATTTTTCTTTCATCCAGCAAAGCTGAAAACACTTTTGCAAAAGCATAATCGCTCCAGTTACGGTATAACGTATGGGACCGTATTGTATAGTATGCTTTGTTAACATAATCATCGTCGGACAGGTCGGTGATATTTCTTTTTTTCAGCGTTTTATAAATACTTTTTTCAGTGAAGGAAGTGTTGCCTGTTGGCGGGGCATAATTGCTTTCATCAAGCAGCTTGGATGAGTTGAACCAGAACGCTTTTATTTTTTCGCCCAGGTCATCCGGTGTTACATCCTGCTTCATATCTGTGGCACTGCCTGACCAAACCAGCGGATCATTGGTGTTGCGGGCATACACCATCTGGAACTTTACGGATGGCAGTTCAAGAAATTCATTCAAATACCGGGTGTCGGTTATTTTATCGCGGCTATTGTCTTCCCAACGGTAAATATGTTTCCCCTTAGCCTGGGTCTCTGTAAAATCGGGTGCGCCCTGCATACTTTTATAACCAACATGATAGCGTTTATCTTCTGAACTTACCTCTATGGCCTGGTGAACCACGGGCAGGTTCCTGTTACACAAAAAGTATATGGGGTCAAACTCAATATAAGCGGGGTTGTGTGTAAATACTTTTTGATTCATATTCACATATTCATATTCAATGATGTCGCCTTCCTCAAGATCAGACACGGCAATTTTAAAATAATCAGGGCGGTATGATGAAGAGAATCTTTGGTCGGTATAGCTTTTAAATAAATTTGGCACAGAACTTATATTATCAACCGTTAATGCTTCGGAAATATCAACTTTTTGTATGGTGCCGTTGGCTTTTATTACCCTTGCTGCAAATGCATCTCCGATAGCTGAAAGCCTGAAATAAAGCACCGCATACTGATCTACGGCAAACTTATCTTTCAACAGTATCTTTCGCCTCTCCTTTTCTTCTGTAAGCATCGAGGTGGAGTTATTTGAATTGGCCATTATCAAAGACACGCCCATTGTTGGCAATGCTAAAAGAATGCCCCAGACATTGCGGCCTATGCGCTGGCCGGCAGTTACGCCCTTTCTGTCAAAATCAAAACTGGTTTTCTGGCTTAAGATCACAGCGCTTTCATCATCCCATTTACCTGCAGGCGCTGTATATTTAAAATCATTGTCGTCATCTGCAAGCAATGCATTTTGTTTAAGGCCTCGGTCTAAAAATGCAAGCTGGCCTTTGGTAATATGCTGCTGTGCAAATATTACCGTAAAACCTGAGCAAAGAATAAGGGGTAGTATGATCTTTTTCATGTATGAACGATTACTGTAACTGTTTATTGAACATGTATGCTGATATTGCTGCGGTTAAATTCCCTGATCTTATTTATAAAATCATTCCAGCCCGCAAATTCCGATGGGTATATTACGGGCGATACAAGCTGCATTTTTTTAGTAAGCAATATGGTATTGCCATTAACGGCATATGAAGCATTAAGACTGTTGTTTTTAAAGGCTGACTGAAACGGTTTTGGCATAGCGTCCACTTTGGAGCCCGCAGGTAATGAAAGCGTTACCTGGCTGTTATCAACAAAAGTACCATCAAAATCTATCGGGTTTTGGCGGTCCTTGCCAGGAATGAAATCAGTTAATGTGCCGGGAAAAAAATCAATTCCTGTATAGGAAACATTATCAACCAAAGTTACCTGGTTGCTTATCTCCACATCACCTTCAATAGTTATAGGTATATCCCGGTTGGCAAAATCGGATGTTTTAATATGCATTGCCTCGGCATTTTTGTTAGCAAGCTCAACAAGCCCTTTTGTAAAATCCTTTCTTTTATCGGCAGGTATGTTGTTGTAAATGTAATGAAACAGGTTGCGCGAATCACCGTTGAACGTAAGTGTTACGTGGCCGGTGATCTTATCATCGTCCAATGTTAGTTTTGCAGTGGTTGTTGCCTGGTTTTGTTCAGGGGGCGCAACAGGTACTGTCTCTACCTTAAAATTATCACCATTCTCAACCAATACCTGTTTGCCGGTAATGCGGTAAGCATTCATCCCCAATGATTGGTATTTTTCCGTTCCGTCAATAAAATAGGTCTTCCCATTAAAATACAATACACAGATCGCATGATTGTCCACACACATAGATTGTACCGTTGTACGGTCATATGGAATATCGCGTGTGCCTATCCATGCAAAATGCGCGTCATAGCCTGCTAGCTTAAGCATCTCCGTAACGAGGTTGGCCATGCCTTTACAATCACCATATTTGTTCTTATACACCAGTTGCACTGTTTGCGGAACAAAGCCTGAATAGCCTTCCTCAAATGCCAGGTAACGGATATTATCCTGCACCCAGTAATAAATAGCTTTGATCTTTTCTTCATCTGAGGTTTTTCCGGCTATTAACTTATCCACCAATGGTTGCAATTCGGCTGGCTTATTCTCCGCTTTTTTATAAAGCAGGTCATACCAGCCATACATGTCTGCCAAAGTTTTAAAACCATTGTATTTTTTTTGATTGATGCTGAAACTCCTTACAGTAAAGATCAGGTGCGGCAGGTAGTAAGGCCTTGACAGCGATGCAGGCTCCTGAGTTACAGCAGGCAGGTTCTCTGCGGTATACGTGTAAGTGGTGCCATCCTTATCTTTTTGCACTGTTTTTTTAATATGGTAGGTATTGGTAAAATTTTCTTCCTGTATCTCAAGTTCCAGCCAGGAAGGCACTTTTATAATGATCGTTTTTTGTTTAACAGGTATGCCCTCATGAAAGAATTTCCTGGTAAAATATTTTGCATCCGTGTATTGGTATTTGTAGGTGAATTTGCAGCGTTGCCCCATTTCGGACGCCTTAAAACCATAAAATTCCCCGTAGCTATCGTCAAGAAAGATATTCTCGTCAGTAAGCGATACCCTTTCAGCCGGGTATTTTTGGCTTTTGAAACCGCTTTTATACCAAATAAAAAAATTGTAGTCTGCAAGTTTCACAAACTGGTTATAAGGCAGCATATAACCCATAAATGCGTTGTCTTCGATAGCTACCATATCAACAACGCCATCTTCAAAAGCAGTCACCACCGGCTGACCATTAATGCCTTTTGCCGTGCCGAAACTTACTGTGGTTTGAATTGAGTTAGCGCCGTATTTTGCTTTTTTAGCGAGTTTTTTTAATAACGCGGCCTGCGTTCCCCCCTCTTCATCTGATGTCTGCTGTTGGGCCTTGGAATGCGATCCTGCCAAAGAAAATATAAGTAAAAAGAAAAAAATATACCTGTATGCTGTGTTTCTTAAGGGCCTCATTGTACCAAAGCTTTAAGTGCTTCAGAAACAAATATAAAAAAAATGCACAAAAAAGAGGCTGTTTGTTGGCGCGTTTAACTTACAGCATAAACTGTTTAACAGGCAGTCTGCTGCACCGTTAACCTCTTATTATCTTACATATATAGCAGCACGCTTCTGAATTTCTGGCATGCAGATACTCAACTGCAGGGTGGCCCGCAAATATTTTTACGATCAGTTCATCCACATCATCATCTCCAACAAGCTGCGTAAATATCATTTGCTGCAAGGCATTATACCCAATTAATGACAACGGGAAACTCTCCTTATTTGCTTTTATCTCTGGCGGAAACCTGTGTATATCCTGGTACTCTTCAACCTCTTCGGCATTAATGAATACGGGCCCGGGCTGGTTGAATGCGTTATGTAATTCAAACGGGCTATGGCTTAACAGCAGGCGCTTGTCCTCGCCCACTTTAAACGGTTTTAATGATACTCTGCATGGGCCCTTGCCCGTTGCGGTTTGTTCTATTAGAGCATTGCCAAATTCATCTTGTTTTGCAGCACGGACCGTGCGTGCATATTCCTTTGACAGGGGAATGATCTTAAATTTATTCATTTTATCAGTTTTAATGGTACATACGTTCATCACACCGCAATGCATCAGTGCATTCCAGGTACATGCTTTATTAAGAATAGTATTTTGTGATATCCCTGGTCTGATCAGTGGAACAACTTATGAGACGACTGCTTCACTTCTTGCCGCTTCCCAGCCTATTATGGCTGTTTTACGGGCATTGCCCCAATGGTATTCGCCAATTACACCCGTTGACCGTATCACACGGTGGCAGGGTATTAAATAAGCAACGGGGTTGCCTGCTATGGCAGTACCAACAGCGCGTGAGGCATTTGGTGTTTGTATTGACCTGGCAATAGAAGAATAGGTGCTGATATTGCCAAAAGGTATTCTCAACAATGCTTCCCAAACTTTTAGCTGAAAAGGCGTCGCTTTAAGATGTAGTTTTATTTTGTGTATGTTACCCCAGTCGCCTGTAAAAACCTGCAGCGCATGCTGCTGGAGTATGTCGGTCTTTTGTGATAATACCGCATTCGGAAACATAGCCTGCAATTGCTCTGTGGCATTATCATCCCCGGTGGTAAATGTTATGTAGCAAATACCCTTTTGTGTTGAGGCGATGATAATATCGCCAAAAGGTGTTTCAGCATGGCTGTAATTTATCTGCAGGCTCTCACCGCCATTCTTATATTCCCCCGGGGTCATACCTTCGATGTTTATGAACAGGTCGTGCAACCGGCTGGTGCCGGACAGCCCTGTTTCAAAACTAACATCTGCAAGTGAAGCATTTTTATGCAATAGCTGTTTAGCATGTTCTATGCTGATATATTGAAGGAATTTTTTAGGGCTGACGCCTGCCCATTCCTTAAACAGCCGCTGAAAATGAAAAGGGCTTAAATACACCTGCTTTGCCACTTCATCCAGTTCAGGCTGCTGCTGAAAGTTCTCCTTTATAAAAAGGATAGCTTTTTCAATGCGTTCAAAATCTGTTATCATGGTGTAAAGGTAAACAGCTGCGTTACCCTGAACAATCCGAAAATTGCTGAAATGATACGGCAACCACGAATTAATATGGAATACCGGTTAACACGGATTAGAGGTAAAATACAGCATCCACGAATTGAGACTAATTGCACCAATTACAAGAATGAGTGGTAAACGGCTACTGTATGAATAAAAACCAGTTACAAGAATATTTGATGAAATGCCAGTTCCTAAATTTATATCACAACATGATTAGTGAGATCCGCAAAAAATTCGTTCTCATTCGTGGTATTGCATTCCAGAATTCGTGAAATTATTTCACCAGCTCGCTTAGCCTTTGTGCTAACTCTTCGCCACGAAGGTTCTTGGCAATAATCGTTCCTGAGGGGTCAACCAAAAAGTTGGTGGGTATTGATTCAACGTGGTATTGCTTAGCCACGGCGTTGCTCCAATATTGCAGGTCGCTTACGTGGTTCCAGGTAAGGCCATCGGCATTTATGGCGTATACCCAGTTGTCCTTTCTCTGGTCGAGCGATACGCTCAGTATGGTAAAATTTTTAGCCTTAAAAGCATTGTATGCGGCCACAACATTGGGGTTCTCCGCACGGCACGGCCTGCACCAGCTTGCCCAAAAATCTACCAGTACATATTTACCTTTGAACTGGGCAAGTGATACAGGCTTGCCTGTTGTATCGTTCTGCACAAAATCCGGAGCCTTTGTTCCCACTGCGCCGATCTTGTCCGCCGCCAGCACCTGTGTTATATTTGCTGCAAACTGGCTTTTTAATGCATCACCACTTAAAAGATTGAACCTCCGCTGCAGCAGCATAACATCTTTATTCGGGTCAGTATCATAACTGTATGCCAGCAACAACGCCGCAACAGGAGAATTCCTTTTGCGGGCTATAAATTGTTCAACACTCTGTTCGTAAATGTTATAGGCTGTATTCAGCATGATAGAGACGGAGTCCCTGTAGCTTTTAGAAGTTGCAGCCTGCACCTGCGTACGGTAATAGTCTACAAAATCATTTAAAGGCTTTATGTGATAGATGAATTCCTCGTATTCGTAATTGGTTGGCGAACCGGTAACCTTAACATCGGCGAAGCTTGCACTATCCCCTGTAATGTTCACATGGTCATTGCCCATAAATACTACGATGCGCTTATTCAGTGAAGGGAATGTAAGCAAATGCACATCCGGCGATAATAATTTGCCTTTTAATATAAAAGTACCATTAACAACTTTCGCTTTTGCAATAGTATCAGTTCCCGTAAACCCCGAAAGCATTACCAGGGTATTGTCCGGCACAGCCTTTATTTTACCTTCCACCACAAAACCTGCCGTTGTAGTTTGCGCGAACGGCGCTATGGGCATCAACAGCAGCAATAGAATTCGGATATTCCTCATTTTGAATGTCGTTTTTTTAGCACCTCAATTACGTCCTGCAATTTATAACCTTTAGCGTTAAGCAAAATTAAATAATGGAATAAGAGGTCTGCACTTTCATTTAAAAAAAGTTCCTCATTATTGTCCTTTGCCTCAATTACCAGTTCCACAGCCTCTTCTCCAACCTTTTGGGCGATCTTGTTCATCCCTTTGGCAAACAGTCTTGCAACATAACTTTCCTCAACTGTTGCCTGTTTACGCAGGTTTATAATGTCTTCCAGGTAATATATAAAGTCCTCCTTGTGGTTCCTTTCGCTCCAGCAGGTGTCGGCGCCCGTATGGCAGGTAGGCCCCATGGGGTGCGCCTTTATCAGCAAGGTATCGCTGTCACAGTCAAGGGCCACAGACCTAACTACTAAAAAATTGCCGCTCTCCTCTCCTTTCGTCCACAGTCTTTTTTTGCTCCTGCTGTAAAATGTCACCTTGCCTGTTTCCTCTGTTTGTTTAAATGCATCTTCGTTCATAAAGCCCAGCATCAATACCTTGTATGTATCATGATCCTGTATTATCGCGGGAACAAGACCATCTGCATATTTTTTAAAATTTATGCCCGCCTGTACCCCTCTGTCCACCAAAGGGTGGCCTGAATGCCTGTTACTGCTTTTTTGTGCCATTATATATTTTTGTTGCCTGCTTTTGAAATTATTGTCGGGCTTTGGTTGTGTCACTCACTTCAAGGTCCTTTTCTTTATTGAGCCATGACCACATGTTGTTTATTACCATACTATAGGGACATTATAATTGCTGAACATGCCGTCTCTCGATATAATTTGCAAATTATTATTTATGGCTTGTGCGATCAACATTCTGTCAAAAGGATCTTTATGATGGAATGCCAGGCTGGAAATAACCAAAGTATCCTGGAATGAGACCGGCAATATCTGAAACCCATTATACGAAAGATAATAAGCTAAGCTTGCAAAAGCTGTGTTCGACCGCAATTTCCCCAAACTTATTTTAATAGAAATCTCCCAAATGCTGGCGATGCTTACGTAATTTATTGAGTTACCAGTTTCTATAGCAATCTTTGCTTTTGACGATAAGGTCTCATCGCCATCCATAAACCAAAGCAAGGCATGGGTATCCAGCAAATTATCCATTTACATGTATTCATTAAGATCCTCAAGAGGTTCATCAAAATCTGCTTCCATTTTAAACATACCTTTTGCAGAGCCAAAAACCGGCTTCTTTTCAACATTCGTACCTTTATTCTTTGTTATCAAAAAGTCAACGAAATCAGCTACTTCATCTTTCAATTTTTCTGGCAGTTTAGCCAGTTTGTCTAATAATATCGCGTCATCCATAACCCTTGGTTTAATAACACAAATATAAACTTATTTAAACTGTAATATCGATGATCTGATTGGGAACACACCCTTGCACTTTTATCTGCCCTTCCTTAATCTGTCCAGAAGTTCATTTAAAATATATTCAAACCTGTCGATGTAATAAAATCGTCTTTCTTTTTATTTGTGTTTCATCTAATAAAAGCAGCAATCGCTATAATGAGCAATCGCTATAATGTTTATTAATAAAACAAACTATATCATCATAGCCTTACATTTATACCTTTCTCATGCAAATATCGCTTCAAATCAGGAATGCTGATCTCCTTAAAATGAAAAATACTGGCAGCTAAACCGGCATCGGCCCTTCCCTGTTCAAACACATCAACAAAATGTTGCATTTTTCCGCCGCCGCCACTTGCAATTACAGGCACGGGCAGGTTTTCAGCCAACTGCCTTGTTATATCCAGCGCAAAGCCCTGTTTTGTGCCATCATGGTTCATTGAGGTAAGCAGTATTTCCCCGGCCCCCAACTCTACTCCTTTTTTAGCCCAGTCAAAACACTTGATCTCTGTCTTTACCCTGCCACCATTAAGGTACACATACCACTCGCCGTCATCCTCCTTTTTTGTATCAATGGCTAAAACAACGCATTGGCTGCCAAAATCCTTTTCCAATTCCCGGATCAGCTCCGGGCGTTTGAATGCCGAAGTATTCACTGATATCTTATCGGCTCCATTTTGCAACAATACCCGTACGTCTTCCACGGAGGATATACCGCCGCCTACCGTGAACGGAATATTGATATGATGCGCGATCCGGTTAACGAGTTCGCTTAAGGTCTTCCGTTTTTCATTAGTGGCCGTAATATCAAGGAACACCAGTTCATCAGCGCCCTGCTGTGCATAAAAAGCGCCCAATTCAACCGGGTCGCCTGCATCGCGCAGGTTCACAAAATTGGTACCCTTTACAGTTCTGCCATCTTTGATGTCGAGGCAGGGGATGATGCGTTTGGTAAGGCCGTGCCTATCCCCTGAAGGGGGGTTTCCAGCTTTATACGTTTTATTTTTGGCTGCGTTCATAATTTAATTCTTGAATAATCTGCACCAATTGAAAGATAGCTTTCCTTCTTAGTCCCCCCTTAGGGGCGGAAAGGCTTCTTCTTCAATATCTCTTCTGCTTTACGTATCCGTTCTTCTTTTTAGCTCCAATTGCCAGTTGCTGCTCCCTGAAAAAGTTTTCAACACTTTCAGTTATTAATTTCTTCGCGTCTGCCCAATCCAGGTCAACTATCATATCCGGATCAATTGATTCATCGGCCAGATCAACAGCCATTAATGATTCAAGTATCATAGTATGACCGAGGAATGGATACCGCTCTCTAAATGCAACTATCAATTCTTTCAAACTGAATTCCTTTAGCAAAAAAGCTATGTCAATAAAATCTTTTTTTTCTTTTCGTCCCGCAATGGTTTCGAGCTTCATTGCAGCTATCTCAAGCTTGCTGGCTAATCTTAATCCATCTGTTTCCATGACTGGAAAATGAAACGGTGTATGCCAATTAAAAAGATCAACCTTTGTCTCTCCTATAATACAGGTAAATCCATTTTTATTTTGCCAGCTTACAGTCAATGCCTGAAAATGTTCGCTTAGGAAAATTTGAAGTTCCTTAATATCAAAAGCCTTTTCGGTAAACAGGTCTATATCAATTGACCGCCGGTGACCTATTTGTAATGAAAGAGAAGTACCCCCAACCAACACAAAAGAACTCAATTCATTAAAGGAAAATAATTCTTTCAATAAACTGGTCAAACCGGGTGATACTGTTTGGTAGTGGAGCATTTAAATTTAGAAATTGGGATATGAAAGAGTTTCGACACAAATATTACCGTCAGTTGTTTTAAATATGGCGCAGTTATCAAAGCTTCCTTCACTTTGCCCTCACCATAATAGCTTACAGTTTCCAGCATATCCTCCCATGTACCATTATCAAAAACCTTTCTGATGATTGCAAAGGCCTGTTTATCATAATCGAGTTTACTCATATCAACATCCCAAAAGGCCTGTTTGGAAAGATGTATTATTTGATCTGCCGGAAACATAATACAAATTTACGAAAAAAGAGCTGCCTTTAATGGCCCCTGCCGCTTATTGCAACCTTTACCCCCAACCCAACCAAAATACCGCCTGTTACTTTATTCTGCCATTTTTGAAACCATACAGACCTGCTGAACCAGTTACCCATTTTGCCGAACAGAATGGCAATAAGAATGTTGATCAGCGTTCCGCCAACATCAAACCATGTACCTAAAAACAAGATCTGCGGCCACGTATGTGGTGCAGATATATTGATGAACTGTGGCAGGAACGCCAAAAAGAATAAGGCTACTTTTGGATTGAGTACATTGGTTAAAACACCCTGCCAGAATATCCTGTTATAGGAGAGTTTACCAGCCTTGCCATCAACAATAAATGCATTCTTTTTACTTAATATTGAGCGTACACCAAGATAAATCAAATAAGCAGCGCCAATATATTTGATCGTTTGAAAGGCTGCTGCAGAACTTGCAATAATGGCCGACAACCCGATTACCGCTGCAAATATGTGAACCATGCAACCGCCAAATATGCCAAAAGCAGATACAATACCTGCCTTGATACCCTGGTTTGTGCTTCTTGCTGCAACATACAGCATATCATTACCGGGCGTAATGTTCAGCGCAAGGCTTGCAAGGGCGAACAGCCAGAAATTAGGCATATCCTCCTCCTTCCCCTCCGCCCCTAAAGGGGGACCCTGAAGCTTCG
>Ga0207159_1240_pt1 | contig 10432 bp, 9 predicted proteins | sample Alteio_BWMinHeat_23_FD_153511 | JGI IMG/M metagenome (GOLD analysis project Ga0207159, IMG submission 153511) | Enriched cells from forest soil in Barre Woods Harvard Forest LTER site, Petersham, Massachusetts, United States -... | ecosystem: Environmental > Terrestrial > Soil > Temperate forest >... | reverse complement strand
CATATAAGCCATACTTAGTACTGCCGCAATTTACCTCGCAGCTTGACAAACAAACGCTTGCTGATTATTTTAAGGTTCCTAAGGATGTTTACCCGGTTGGAAGGCTTGATGAAGACAGCGAAGGCCTTTTAATATTAACCAATGATGCACAGGTTAATCACCGCCTGCTTCATCCGGCCTTTGCACATGAACGGGAATACTGGGTGCAGGTTGAGGGGGCCGTTACACAGCACGCATTAAACCAAATGCAGGCAGGCGTAGAAATAAATATAAATGGTACATTATATAAAACTAAAAAGTGTACAGCAGCATTATTCCCCGTGGAGCCCCATGTACACCAAAGAATTCCCCCTATCCGTTTTAGAAAAGAAATCCCCGCGCCCTGGATAAAGATGATATTGACGGAAGGTAAAAACAGGCAGGTAAGAAAGATGACTGCTAAAATTGGTTTCCCAACATTAAGGCTTGTCCGCCAAAGAATTGAAGGGGTAACACTGGATGATATGAAGCCCGGAGAAATGATCACGCTGTCTAAAGCAAGTATATATAAGAAACTATTTGGGCAGTGATCTGAAAAGCCGCAGATGGAATTTTACAGATAAAAATTTTTCAATTGTACTTTTGTTGTTATATAGATTTAAAAGTATGCAAGAGCACGAAGCAAAAAAAGATGGTTACCTGATTACAACTGCAAATGGGAAGATGGATGTAGATTTAATTCATCAGTATTTATCAGAGGAATCGTATTGGGCTAAAGATATTCCGAAATCAATCGTTGAAAAATCCGTTGCCAACTCTTTGTGTTTCGGTATTTTTTTTAATAAAGAACAAATTGGTTTTGCACGGGTGGTAACTGATAAGGCAACCTTTGCTTACCTGGCAGATGTGTTTGTATTGCCACCGCATAGAGGCAAAGGATTATCTAAGTGGCTGATGCAGGTAATACATGCACGCCCTGAGTTACAAACATTGCGCAGGTGGTTATTAGGCACAATGGATGCGCACGGTTTATATGAACAATTTGGATGGACAAGATTCACACCGGGAGTTGGTGAACGCTTTATGCAAAAGCATAACCCGGATGTGTATAAGAATTTATAGATGTGGATTTGGCCCTGGGTATAAGGAAATTTATACGGATTGGGTTTTACCTGTTCAATATTGAGGGGTTAGGAAATTTAAAAACAAGGTGTTACGCATTGAACTTATTTAAAAAGGGTTCTTTAGTTTCTTGCCGGCATCAATGTTTATTGGTAAACATCTTTTCTATGCCCAATCGTAACAACTTCTACAACAAGGGTTTTATCAAAAATATTGTAGATAATCCTGTAGTCACCGGTACGAATGCGGTAACCGTCACGGCCTTTGAGCTTTTTATAACCAGCAGGCCTTGGATTTCCAGCTAAATCATATATGGCTGCTTTGATGGCAGAATAGTCAGGGTCATTAATTTTTTCAAGGGCTTTAACGGCCTTTGGCTTAATAGTTACGGAATAAAGCATTTACTTTCTTTTGCGTTTGGCTTCAATCAGTTTAAAAGCTTTATCGACTGGCAGGGAGGTTTCCTTGTTGGCCATGGCTTCATCATAAAGGCGTATATCTTCAAGCTCCTCGAGTTCATCCATTATTCTTTTATAATCCTTAATGGGTAATACAACAGAAAGTTTCTTTCCTTTATTGTCTGTGATGTATTGCGGAGAGTTCATGATAAAAATTATTTAATGTCTTATACCTGTTTGGTCTCACAACTTTAATCGTTTTCTTGATAGTGATTTAATATTCAGGAATAGACGATTTGCCTGTTATGTTTTGTAAAGATAAAGAATCTTAGCTGAATGATTTTAAACCTGCCCATTGGTAAAATTTGACACGGTTAATACCCTGCCCACAATCCGCAAACTTCTTATCTTCGCGGTATGGAAGAGTTGTTGCAACAAATAGAAAGTTACAAAAATGAGATAGCGGCGTATGCAATAAATGGTGCGGATACGGCTGAAGAATTCCGTATTAAATACCTGGGCACAAAAGGCATTGTTAAGAGTGTAATGGCGGAAATGAGAAATGTGCCTAATGAAAATAAAAAAGAATTTGGGCTGATATTAAATGACTTCAAGCAATTTGCCGAGGCTAAATACGAAGCCCTTAAAGACAGCAATTCTTCGCTTTCGGGAGAACAACAGCGGGATGATATAGACTGGTCGTTGCCCGGGGATAATTATAATACCGGTACACGCCATCCATTAACTATTGTGCGTAACCAGGTTGTTTCTATTTTTAAGCGTTTAGGTTTTGCCGTGGCTGAAGGGCCCGAGATTGAAGATGACTGGCATAACTTTGGCGCGATGAACCTGCCTGAAGATCACCCTGCGCGCGATATGCAGGATACATTTTACATTAATCAAAATCCTTCCTGGTTATTACGTACACACACCAGCAGCGTGCAGGCAAGGGTTATGGAAAAACAGAAACCGCCCATCCGCGTTATTTGCCCCGGGCGTGTTTACCGCAATGAGACCGTCAGCGCCAGGGCGCACTGTTTTTTTCACCAGGTGGAAGGGTTAAGTGTGGATGAGCATGTAAGCTTTGCTGACCTGAAACAAACGCTGTATTTTTTTGTGCAGGAAATGTTTGGCAAAGATGTAAAGGTGCGCTTTCGCCCTTCTTATTTTCCTTTTACTGAACCAAGTGCTGAAATGGATATCAGCTGCCTTATTTGCGGTGGCAGCGGCTGTAATGTATGTAAACATACCGGCTGGGTAGAAATATTAGGCAGTGGTATGGTGCACCCTAAAGTGCTGGAAAATTTTAATATAGATTCCAATAAATATACAGGTTTTGCTTTTGGTATGGGTATAGAACGTGTGTGCCAGCTTAAATACCGCGTTAATGACCTTCGCCTGTATTCTCAAAACGATGTACGCTTTTTGCGCCAGTTTACAGGGGCCGTATAAAACAAGAAACTGTGCAGAAATACGCATATTGAAATAATCAACGCTCAATGGCCAATGCTCAATTCTCATCGACAGAGCCGTCTGGAAAAAGGGCTGAACAAGGTGTTGGTGAAACCGATCTTGCTGCTCTTCTTAAAACAATGACACCTGAACTAAACCAAGGTGATTATGTTTTTTGTATTCTTCCCCCGGGAGTCAAAATTGAAGATTCGCATATAATAGGTTCATTCAAAGAAAAGGAAGGAACAACTGTCATCATTTCGAGGGATACAGCCGACCTGTTAGATCTTTCTTATAGCTTTATTGCAGCATGGATAACGTTAACCGTGTATTCTTCTTTAGAAGCTGTGGGCCTCACGGCGGCCTTCTCCAATGCCCTTGCGGATGAAAGTATTAGCTGTAACGTAGTTGCCGCATTTTATCATGATCATATTTTTGTCGCAAAAAAAGATGCACAAAGGGCAATGGAAGTTTTAGGGGAATTGGCAAAAAGATAAGTGAAAAAAACGCCTTGTTGGTATCATCGTAATATCATCACATATCCATTCTTTCCCGGAAACTGTTTTTGTTTGGTATCTATTATATAATAGTAAGTGCCAACAGGCAGCGGGCTGCCATTAAAAGTGCCATCCCACGGCTTGTTATACCCAATTGAACTAAATACCAACTGCCCGTCCCTGGAAAATATCTTTACAATACAATCGGGATATCCCTCAATATTGCCAATTATCCATTTGTCGTTAATGCCATCGCCGTTTGGTGAGAATGCGTTGGGTACACTTATCAGCTTTACCACATGTATATCAATGTTTGCTGCAGCCTGGCAACCCCCATTGCCAGTAACCGTTAAATGATAATTAATGTCCTTTAAAGGAGTGGTAACCGGGCTTGCGGTTGTATCGCTGCTTAAATATGCAGGCGGCGCCCATTCGTATATTAATCCTGTTCCTGTATATAGCGGTGCCAATTTGAAAGGAGCACCTTCATTAAGATAGAAGCCGGGTTGTACTGTTATGGTGGGTATGCTATAGATACTGATGGTTTTTAAAACGGTATCGGCGCAATTGTGATCGTTGTAGGTAATAAGCTGCACATTATAATTGCCGGTGTTGTTATATTGCTTGGATACGTTTTGGGAATTTGAAGAAGAACCATCACCAAAATTCCATTGCCATTGTACAATTTTCCATGGGTTTATAACAACAGAAGAGTCAGCAAAACTAATGTTTGCATCGGGGCAAAACAATGGCCCGCTAAAACCGAAGTTAGCGGCAGGCGGCATGCTTAAAGTAACAGGCATGCTGGTGTCAGCAAAGCATCCTGTTGCAGTAACAATATGCAGTGTTACTGTATAATCGCCATAATTTGCATATTTCTTAACGGGGTTGTTTAATGCACTTAAGCTGTCATCCCCAAAATTCCACTGCCATAGTGTTGCCGAATCGCCAAATGTGTTTGATATATCTTTAAAATAAAGGGTATCATTCAAACATTTATTGTAACTAAGCGCCCAGTCTGCCTGTGGCTTTTGAATAATGTGTATTGTGTGGTTAAATACGGATTGTGCAAGGCACCTACCTTTTGTAAGCGTAAACACGGTAAGAATTATATTAAGGGATCCGGCTGAAGCATAACTGAAATTTGCAGGTATGGAATAACGGAAAAAAGAATCTGTACCATTAAAATAAATGCTGTCGGGAACCGGGTTTGTAATATCAATATTATTATTAGGCGAGAGCTTTGGATCGGCTGAAAAATCCCAATGTATTTCTGCTTGCCTCAGGGTAAAGGTAGCAGATAAATTAAAAGGCTCTGCACTGCATGCCTGCAGTGTATTTGAAACGAGGTACGGATTTTTAACCGTAATAAAATGACTGAAACTGTCAGCATTGTATATCGTAATAACCTTAGTAATTGAATCGGCGCAATTCTTATCAGTATAGGTAATAAGTTTTACATTATAACTGCCACCGGTATTGTATTGCCTGGCCTGGTTTTGACCCGATGATGTTGTACCATCACCAAAATTCCATTGCCATTTTACGATCTTCCATGGATTTAAAACCGTAGAGGAATCAGTAAACTGGATAGTATTAAGCGGACAATAAAGACCTGAATACCCAAAATTAGTTACGGCTGCAGGATTGAGTGAAATGATCTTTGACGTATCAGCAAAACATCCAATATTTGTTATAGCCCTGAGCGATATTTTATAGTTGCCATAAGCAGCATACTTTTTAACGGGATTTTTCTCGTTTGATGTGTTTGTATTATCACCAAAATTCCACAGCCATTTTGCAAAACTGCCACCATTGGCAGTTGAACTGTCCTTTAAAAAAAGGGTATCATTAGCACATGTATTATATGCTAAGGCAATACCCGCCACAGGTTTCTCAACAGTGTTAACCGTAAAGCTGACAGTTCTTTGTTCAATGCAGCCTTCCTCAGTGGGAATAAATAATGTTAAGTTTGCTTTAAACGTTGAAGGGCCTGTTTCGGAATAGGTATACGTTGCAGGCAGAGTGTACCTGTAAGAAGAATCTGTACCGCTGACGATTAAACTGTCATACACGGGGTTTATGATATCAACAGTATTATTAGGAGAAAGCGAGGCGTTTTTTTGAAAATCAGCAATAATTTCAGTCGCCTTTTTTTTAATAAGCAGGTACATTTTAAAGGGAATGGTTTTGCAGATGGTTTTCCCGGGTTGCGTCGAATAAGGATTCTTTACGCTGAAGCTTGAAAGCGAACCTAAGGTAAAACCTGCATTATAGCCATAACTTTCTCCAGACCCGTACCCGTATACTACAGCTATAAAAGACAATGTATCTATATGCAGAAAATGAGTGCCCTGTGTTACAGGTATTTGGGCATAAGAAATCGAATTATCAAACGGCAAGGGCTTAAAAAAGGCGCCCTTACTTACCTGGTCAATAAAAAAGGAATCTACAGTAACAGTTTTAAGCACTATATTAACATACTGGGATGTGATGGCACTGTATTGCGGATTTTGAATGATAATATTGTTAACTGTAGCGCTGTATGGGGTTAAATAAATGATCTCAGGGTCACCGTTTGTACCAATGCCCGTATTGCCGCATTGTCCTGCTGAAGTAATGCATTGTGCCACTACGATGGGATAATTTGAAGTAATTTCATTTGCCTTATTACTTTCAAATTCATAATATTCTCCGTTAACCAGGTTTGTAAGGCCTGTTCCGTTAAGTTTTACTTTTGTTGATGCGTTATTTATAAATACCCTGTATAAATTCATGTCCATGCCTGCTGTTGGTACTGTAATAAATGTCCTGCCCCAGGCCCTGTAAGGCAGCACCTGCTGAAAAAGATTATCAGCCGTTGCCCCGGCTGCGCAGCTAATAAAAGTATTTGAACTGCCGGTGAATACTGCTATTTTTTTACAGGGGCCAATACCGTTGCTTAATGTCCTTATTCGCGTGCCTGTCAGATCCGTACCCGTATTTATATTCCCTGTAGTGCCGGTAGATTTACCCTCCAGGTTTAATATTTGCCCCTTTCGCAATAACTGGGTAAATGGTGTTTTGGCGATATGGCCCAGCGTATTTGCTGAAGGGGTTACCTCTACCAGCGTAGAATCTTCAGTGGCAACAACAAAACACCAGGAAAATGAATTGTTTTCCTGTGCTGCCTGTTTAACCCCCAATGCATAATAATCCTGCTCTAATATTTCAACGGGTATTAATAAAGATGAGGCTGAACTGCCGTGGTCGTAAATGTGGCATACAGCAGTTATAGGCTGATCGCTTGAAATATGAATGCCGGTATTAAATACACCTTCTGCCGTTAGCCTTGCATCGTTTGCTCCTGTTTTTGGTATAATAACTTCCTGGTCAAGCGAGTTGCCTGTTATTCTTACTGTTTGGCTCCATCCCGTTAAAGGCATTGATACTGTTACGGTAGCAGCTGCGGCAGCGTTTAAATAAAGCCGCATTTGCTGGCTGCCGCCGGTTGTTGTGTTTACTGTTCCGTCATTATTGAACATAGAGGCATGAGCGCCATAACCCAGCCAGAAATCTTTACCCGCATTAGACATTTGCTGTGCTTTGCTGCCGGCAGAAATGAGGATGAAAAGGAGTAATATGTTTTTCGAAGGAAGGTCGATTCTCATAAATTAACGTACAATGAAGGTGTTACTGCTTTAACGGTATTTAAGCTGTAAAGTTATTTACCGGTGCCGGTTATTTATTAGAAAAAGCGATATTGATAAATAATATCGCACCCTTAATTATAAACGGTCAAATGCCAGGTAAGGATGCTTTATGTACCTTAAATATGCAATTTTTTCAGGCAGCATATGTGGCTTCGGCAAAACTGTAGCCTATAAGCAAATGCATATTTAAAAGCCAAAGGTAAAATAAGTTACATGGCGCTTAAATTAAAAACTTCTTTTTGCCTTACGCCTTTTTCCGTTTGCTGCAGGGAACAGCATTCATTTACGGGGTCATGCTCAAAAAATAAAATATAATCGTTTTCGGCGGCTTCTGTGAGAAAAGACATTTTCTCATTCAGCGTAGTAAGGGGAAACATATCGTAAGCCATAATATAAGGCACAGGTATATGCGCAACAGAGGGCAGCAGATCGGCCATATACACTATTGTCCGTCCTTTATAATGTATTTGCGGCAGCATCATCATATCGGTATGGCCATTCACAAACCTTAATGAGATATTCTCATTGAAGGCAGCAGTGCCTAGTACGCCGGAGCTCCCAGGGACATTTGTGGGAGCCTCAATAAATTTTAATTGCCCGCTTTCCTGTATGGGTGCGATATTTTCTTTGAGAAATGAGGCTTTTTCGCGGGCATTAGGGTTGGTAGCCCAATGCCAGTGGCGTTCATTGCTCCAGTAGATTGCATTCTTAAATGCAGATTTTAATACTCCGTCCTGCCTTATGATGCTGCCACCACAATGATCAAAATGAAGATGGGTCAAAATAACATCCGTAATATCATCTTTGCTAAAACCCAGTGAATTTAAAGACTTGTCAAGCGTATCATTACCATGCAGGTAATAATGGCCAAAAAATTTGGCATCCTGCTTATTGCCAATGCCGGTATCAATCAATATAAGCTTTTTACCATCTTCTATCAGCAATAAACGCATGGCCCAGGTGCACAGGTTGTTGTCATCAGCGGGGTTAAGTTTGTTCCAGATACTTTTAGGCACTACGCCAAACATTGCCCCACCATCAAGCTTAAAAAGTTCTGTGTTAACCGTATAAAGATTCATCTGATGTTAAACTTTACCTGTTATGCTGCTACCGTTTTTGTTTCAATAACAGTTCCGGCATTTAAATTGTCTTTTTTCCTTCGTACGAACATCAATAGAATAAAACCGATGATGAAATACGACATTAAGGCCAAAACAGAATTACGCATGCCGCCAAACACTTCTGCTACATAACCAAAAGATAAAGTGCCTATTACTGTACCAATTTTGTCGCACACATCATAAAAGCTGAAATACGAGGCTGTATCATGTGTTTCGGGCAAAAACTTTGAATATGTTGACCTCGATATAGATTGTATTCCCCCCATTACCATACCTACTGCAAAAGCAAGGAAATAAAATTCGAATGCCGTTTTTGTAAAATAGGCTCCTATGCATATACCGATCCAGCAAATTACAAGAATGGCCAACGAAAAAATATTATTGGTTGCCTTTGAAAGGATAGAAAAAAGATAGGCCCCGCCAATAGCAACAAGCTGTATGATCAATATTGTTATTATCAGCTGCGTAGATTCCATTTTTATTTCACCTGCAGCAAAATATGTGGCCATATACATTACTGTTTGTACGCCCATATTATAAAAAAAGAAGCTGAGCAGGTATCTTTTAAGTATTGGGTGGTGCTGTAGCTGGTTCCATACTTTTTTAAGTTCGAAAAAGCCATTTGTAAGGATGCTGTGCTCGGGATGTTGATTGGATATTTTGGATGGAGGCAGGCGGCTGAAAGTAATTTGCGCAAAACCTGTCCACCAAATACCTACAAGAACAAAGGATATTTTCTCAGGCCAGAATTCTTTTCCAAAATTACTGTCCTTGGTCGCGAATATCAAAACCAAACATAATATCATCAGTATCACACTCCCAATATACCCCAGTGCAAATCCCTTGGCACTTACCCTGTCCTGGTCTTCTTCTGCTGCTATTTCAGGCAAGTATGCGTTATAAAAAACAATACTTCCGCAATATCCGATTGATGCAACTATGGATAAAAATAACCCAAACCCGATATTGTCTTTTGTAAAAAAGAACATCAAACAACAGGCTATGGAACCTAAGTAACAAAAAAACTTCATGAAAGCCTTTTTATTCCCTTTATAATCTGCAATAGAAGATAGTACCGGTGAAAGGATTGCAATAATGAGGAATGACAGTGAGATGGCATAAGAAGCCAGCGCATCCCTGTCAAACGTTCGTCCAAAAAGGACTATAGGATTAGGGGTAACAAAAGTATAATACATTGGAAAAATGGTGGATGTTATTACGAGGCTGTATGTACTGTTTGCCCAGTCGTACATAGCCCAGCCGTTCACCACTTTTTTTGAGGCAGTTTGCATTCCTGATGATTAAGAATGAAAAATTAATAATTTAAAATGAGAATACAAGTTTTTGTTGTCCCAATAACAGGTTATGCTATTTTGCCCGTATAAATAAGCACAAGTACAATGATACCTGCGATAATGCGGTACCACCCAAACAATTTAAACCCATGCTTTTGCAAATAGGTAATAAAGAATTTTATGGCTACCAGGGCCACAACAAAGGCAATAATGTTACCAAGGCCTAAAGCCATAAGGTTATGCTTATCTTTTAACATTTCCGGGTTTGTTTTGTAGGCTTTCAGCAATTTGTAACCAGTGGCAGCTGCCATGGTAGGCACCGCCAGGAAGAAAGAGAATTCTGCAGCTAACCGCCTGGTGAGTTTTTGCTGCATGCCGCCAATAATGCTGGCTGCACTGCGGCTTACACCCGGTATCATTGCAAGACATTGCCAAATACCGATAATGAAACCCTTCCCGTAACCCATATTCTTATCATCATCAATGGTTGGGGTTACAAAAACCCTGTCAATAAATAACAGAACGATGCCGCCGGCTATAAAAGCTACGGCAACTGTTAGCGGGCTTTCAAGAAGCGTATCTATTTTATCTGAAAATAAAGCGCCAAGTACCAGTGCCGGTATAACGGCTATGATAAGCTTAACATAGAACTGCCAGCGGCTGAAATCAAAAAACTTTCTCCAGTATAATACTACTACCGAAAGAATAGCCCCTAATTGATGGCTCCATGTAGTTAACAGGCCTGCACGGATACCAAAAGACAGCGATGTTACAAGTAATGAAGTACAACTTGCAACAAACAGTTGATTACGGTTAATAGCTGGCATAGTCGTTAGAAATTTTGCGTTAAAGTATTAAATGTACAATTGACAACAA
>Ga0207159_1238_pt1 | contig 10503 bp, 5 predicted proteins | sample Alteio_BWMinHeat_23_FD_153511 | JGI IMG/M metagenome (GOLD analysis project Ga0207159, IMG submission 153511) | Enriched cells from forest soil in Barre Woods Harvard Forest LTER site, Petersham, Massachusetts, United States -... | ecosystem: Environmental > Terrestrial > Soil > Temperate forest >... | reverse complement strand
GATCTTCAATAAAGTCCAACCCGCGTGCCTGTTCTGCTGTATAATGAAAATTATAAAACCAATCAGGCTGATGGCTGAATGTTGCGCTGGGAACTTTTATAAAAATGTTTGGCGTGCCATCATAAAGCCTTGCTGTCAGTACATCACTTTCAAAGGTTGTTCCGCGGTTGACGGCGTCATTTGCATGCACCAGGCTGTGGTAGCCGCGCGCGGATAGCAGTGGCAATAATTCCAAGGTAAAAGGCAGTTTGGCTTTTATAACTTCATATATGATCAAAGTGGTATTCTCACCATGAACCACGGTAACCGTCTTCTTCAATTGTACGCCTTCAACTTCGTACAACCATTCAGAAAATAGCCCTTTGGCAAATGACGACAGGTAATTATATCCCTGCGGTGTAATTACATCACCATAATTATTTGCACTTAATTCAAATCTGCTGCCGTTCAGAATAATAGTTTCATCCAGCTTGCTTACTAAATTAACGCGTTCTGCCGGGGGTACAACCGCTGCCACTAACAGGCCATGATACCGGCGGGTATTGCAACCAGCTACTGATGAACTTGCCCATCCGCCCAAGCCGTTTGTTTCAAGCCATTCGGCGCCACCTTCGCCTTTATCAAATGGCAGTGATGCCTCAATATCGTCCTTATTTAGTACCATAGCAACCGTGAATTATATTAACAGCGGTAAAGCTATGCAATAGCCATCACGAACTTTTATTAAAAATAAAGAGTCATAATATAGCATCGGATCAGGCTTAATAATCCTATACAAAAAACACTCTTTGAATTGTCCAGTAAAGGGCGATAAGACCAATAAGGGCCGATAACGGGTAAACCACCCATTTTCTGTAGTATTTCTTTTTGCCTAAAGGAAATATGATCAATGTAAAAACACCAAGAATAATGGTGACCTGCCCAAGTTCCACACCAACATTAAAGGAGAGGATGGAGATAAGAAATTTATTACGGGGCAAGCCGATCTCATTCAATGCACTGGCAAAACCCATCCCGTGGATCAACCCAAACATAAACACGATCATTATGCGCCACGGTTTTAGTTCAGTCAACAACATGTTCTCAATTGCAACGAAAAGAATTGACAGGGCGATAATAGGCTCTACTACTGCACTTGGTGCAACGATGATATTCTTCATACTGAGTGCAAGCGTAATCGAATGTGCAACTGTAAAAGCGGTAGCCTGCCATAAGATCACTTTTATTTTACTGCTTAGCAGGCAAAGGCCTATAACAAACAGGATGTGGTCAAACCCCTGTGGGATTATATGGCTGAAACCTAATTTTAAATAATACCACACCACATGCTCCGTCGGGGCCTTTTCCAGCACATAGTTAATTGTATGCGCATATAAATGCCATACAGGCAGCAGTATTAATAAAAGTGTTATAGTTAACCGCCAGGTACAGGGCCTTATTGGCTGCATTGTTTACAATTAATGGAGATAAACAGCAAGGTAATTATAAAGTTGATGCAATGGCAGCAGTCTCTGTTTGTAACGGTTTATCAATATAGGGATTGGAAACAGATGTTTTTGCCAGCAATGACTTTGCTGTTGCCTTATCTCCCGCCTTATCAAATATCAAGGCTGCCCGGCAAAGTAAAACAGGGTTCTTTGAATTTGTTTTCAACGCTACCTTCATATAAGGAACAGCTTTGGCATATTCACCCCTGTTATAGTATACCCACGCTACTGTTTCGTTCACATCTATATTATCGGGCCTGCGGTTATATTCAAGTAATGCATGGTCAAGTGCCTTATCCTTGTCGCCGGTTTTCAGGTATGCATAGGCCAATTCACGGTCAGCATAGTGGCCTATGTTAACATCTTTATCTCCTGCTTTTGAATCTCTATTTAGATCATCAACCACTTCATTTTCAAGTTCATTCGCTTTTTTATCCTGCCTGGCCAAACGGTAAACATCAGCCAGTTGCGATTTTATACTGTTATCTGATACAAGTGAATCAGCTTTTTCCAAAAAAGCAATTGCTTTGCTGTAATCGTTTGCTGCAGTAGCTGTGCGTGCAAGCCCTGCCAAAGCATACGCGTAACCAGGCCTGTAAGCAAGTGAGACGTTGTATAGAGTGTCGGCGCTTTTAAACTCCCCAATTTTCTCATATAAACTTGCGAGCTGCACCCGTGTCCACTCAGTGTGCTCATCACCCTGGCCACCTGCTTCAACTGCCATTTTCATTGCCTCAATAGAGCCCTTATAATCACCAAAGATTTCCCTCAGATAAGAGACCCGTGAATAGGAGGTAAGATCCGGGCGAACGGAGACCATTTTATCAGCATACACAACCGCTGAATCATAATGCCCCATTTCAACATTGCCGTCCACCATAAGGCCATATATATAGGCATTATACGGGTTTATCTGCTGTGCCTCATGGGCTACCACAAGCCCGTCAGCAAAATGATGCTGCGACATGTAGATAAGAGATTTAAAGACCAGGGCATTAAAATCAGCAGGATCAATTTTTAAAACATCATTTACATACTTCATGGCAGCCATATCGTAATACACATAATTACCCGTTACACGGGCCTCCTGTATATACAGAGCAGCCAGCCTTAATATGGATTTGGTATCCTTCGGATCTTTTTTTATTGCGGCGAGCAGATCGTCAGATCGTTTTTTCACATCTTTCCATTCGGCGGAGTTAGCTAACGGCCCTTTACGTTCGATCAGCGGGTATGTTTTATCCCTGTTCTGTGTTATACTATATTTGACTATAATACCTGCTACAGCAATAATGAACAAAGCGATGGACAGCAGGTAAATATGATTCTTTTTCATGCAGCGCCAATTGTGATTTTGGAAAAAAGGATGAAACTTTTTTTGAGAACATTACCCTGTTTTGGCAGGGTAATGTTCCAAAATTTTATACCAGCACTTGCAGGCTATTAGTGTTGTACTATTATCTTTTTATTGTTAACCTGTACTCCATTGCTTTCCGCAACTACCGTATATACACCTTTTGCGAAAGATGCTATATTTAACTGCGTATTGCCGGTTGTTACAGCCCTTGACAATACTTTTCTTCCGAGCGCGTCATAAACTGTTATCTGCAGATTTTGCGTTGTAGATATATTTATGAAGTTTGCAGCCGGGTTAGGGCTGATGGTTATTGTATTATTTTCTGTAAACAATATCATTCTTACCGGTGAATAAGTAAAGTTGCCATTCTTGTCAACCTGTTTGATACGGTAAAAATTAGCCTGCTGTAAAGACGGGTGCGCATCAACTGAATGATATGAGTTTATGCTGCCCTTATCCGCTGCAACGGTGCCAATCTTCAGGTAATCTGTACCCAATGTTTTACGCTGCACTTCATAATGGTCATTATTCAGTTCGTTGGCAACTTCCCAGTTAAGATCAACCTCCTGGCCTGATTTGGTTGCAGTGAAAGATGTCCAGGAAACAGGCAGTATTTGCTGCGGCCCAACATAACCCGGGCCGTTAAAGCCTCTCCACGGCGCCTGTACATAGGGGAAGCAAGATTTAAAAGTTGTATCGTTATGTGTAACACCTGCATTAAAAGAAAGCACATTTACAAGGTCTGGCGTTACAGGGCTTGGGCTTGTGCCGGGTATATAATCGTCATACCACAAACCAATTGCCGCAAGTGCAACACCCGATACTGCCTGCAGTTCGATAGTTGTTACATCATCTTCCAGCCTTCTGCCGTTAGGGAAGCCATCCATATTAGGAATAAACTGCAATGTGTCAGATCCATTAAACCTGGCATCTGTTAAGCCTAAAACTGCTGCCTGAACAATACCCAATGAATTAAAATCAGGGCTGGTGCGCGAAGTAGGCGGCACAGCCATGTTAAGTCTCAGCATGTCATTCAAAGTGGGAAGGAAATTGTTTATGAAGGGTTTGCCTGCCGCAAGCGGGTTGCCTGCTTTGCCTGTGGCCAGTTGATAAGGTATAACGTTTGGTACACCGGTATAGAATATAGGCAGCAGGTCAACTGCGCGTGGGCTCGTGCTGTCAGGCAAAAGAATATTTCCATACGCCGCATCATCAAGGGCCGTGCCATGTACAGCAGGCGTACCCTTAAGACCATATAATCCTTTTTTGCCGTTCCTGAAATCAAATGAGCCCAAAGAATTTGTTTGTATCCTCAGAGCTGCAAGGCCTGGTACTGCTGTACCAAACTGTGAGTCATCCATGTACAATGCCAACTCAGGGTTTTTGAAATATTTGGCAAACTCAAGATCATTTGCTGGTGAGGTGCCGTTCCATTTATCTTTGGAACCAATGGGTATCACTACCTCATTTGTAAGCGGCATACCAAGGCGTGAAACCTGTATCCATCCACCGCTGAACGAACCGGCTGTTGTACCTGTTGAATCGAATGTAGTGATCTGCCTGCGGCTTGCAGATGCATAAACACCTATGACAAAATCCGGGTCAAGTATATTGGATGCCTGGGTTACTGCTTTATGATCTTTTTGCAGTGTTTCAATCGGCACTTCTATAACAATGCTGTGACAGTTAAATTTAGCCAGCCCGTCCCTGCCGGTCTTCCTGAAGCCGCCTACGTCAAATGCACCGCCCAGGTCAACAAAAAAGGGGTCATCTATCGGCCCGCAATAAACTCTCTCACCGGAGCTTGCCGTAGTTATCGCATTCTCCATTAGCTGGTCATAACTTGCAGCACCAAGGCCTACTACATTGTTCTCTATCGACCTCGGGCCAATATTTGGCGGCGGTACAACACCTCCATTTATAATGGAGGTAAAAGTGGCGCCTCCGTCCGTACTGCGCTGCAGCGTATAGGTAGTTTTTATATTTTGCTTGCCCAGCCTGATATTGAAAAAAGTAGTTGCGTCTTCATTGGTACTTTTAAAGGTAAAGCGGTAAAGTATATCATCGCCTGTTGTGGTGGTATTATTCTTTACATGTATCTCGTAACGTATATTTTGGCCAAAAGTGTACCAGTTGGGGCCTCCGGCAGGATGCTCAAAGGGGATATAATTTGCTATAAGAATTACCTTACTGCTGTCGCAGGGGCTTCTGAATGCATACAGATCGGTATTATCCGCCAGCGGGTCATTGGAAATTAGTGGCGCTTCGCGGTGTGAAGAAGCATAGACCCTGGTTTGATTAAAAGCGAAACAAACCAAAGCCGCTAAAAGAATGTTTAAAAATTTTTTCATAAAATTTCTTTTTTATTTTGTTAGAACCTTGGTTGTATAGTATGGTCGTATCCTCTCCACGGCGTTTGTACGTACGGAAAAGAGGTTTTGAAAGTAGTATCGTTGTGCGTTGGCCCTGCACTGAATGAAAGCACATTCACAAGATCGGTTGTTACCGGCGTAGGGCTTGTGCCCGGGGTATAATCATCATACCAAAGGCCGATTGCAGCAAGGGCAACACCTGATACTGCCTGCAGCTCGATAGTGGTCACATCATCTTCAAGCCTTCTGCCATTGGGGAACCCATCCATATTGGGTATCAGCTGCAACGAATCAGAGCCATCAAACCTTGGGTCGGTAAGGCCCAGGACGGCCGCCTTTACAATACCCAGCGAACTAAAATCCGCACTGGTGCGGGATGTAGGCGGCACTGCCATGTTAAGACGCAGCATATCACCTAAAGTAGGGAGAAAATTATTGATAAAGGGCTTGCCTGTTGCAAGCGGGTTACCCGCTTTGCCTGTTGCAAGCTGGTAAGGTATAACATTAGGCACCCCGGTATAAAATATCGGTAACAGGTCAACTGCACGCGGGCTGGTGCTGTCTGGCAAAAGGATCGTTCCGTAAAGAGCGTCATCAAGGGCAGTTCCCTGCACGGCAGCGGAGCCTTTCAGGCCATACAGCCCTTTATGCCCGTTACGGAAATCAAATGATCCGAGTGATTTTGACTGAATACGTAATGCGTTCATGGAAGGTACTGCACCACCGAACTCTGAATTGTCCATATACAGGGCCAGTTCAGGGTTTTTAAAATACGGAGCGAACGCAAGGTCACTGTCATTATATGGCTTTCTTGTATTCCATTCATCCTTATATCCAAGGGGAATCACCACTTCATTGGTAAGTGGCATACCAAGCCGTGAAACCTGCACCCAATTGCCTGAACCTGCTTCTGAACCAGCAGCGGATAATGTTGTAATTTGCTGACGGCTTGCACTGGCCCAAACACCTATCACAAAAGCAGGATCTAAAATATTAACTGCTTCAGAAACATTCTTACCGTCTTTTTGCAACAGGTTAATGGGTATTTTGAGTGCAATTGAATGCACATTAAAACGTGCAAGGCCATCTTTGGGGGCATTCGTTGTATTGCCTTCGGGCCTGAAATTGCCCACATCAAAAGCGCCTGCAACATCAACAAAGAACGGATCGTCCACCGGGCCGCAGAAAATCTTTTCGCCGGTGCCTGCAGATGCAATTGCATTTGTCATTAATGTATTGTAGTCGGTATTAAGCCCTACCGCGCTGTCAATTGACCTTGGCCCAATGTTTGGCGGTGGCACTACGCCACCTGTAACAATTGACACAAACGCACCGCCCGCAATACTTTTTTCGCAGGTATAGGTTGTTTTTAAGTTTTGCTTACCCAGCCTAATGTTAAAAAAAGTTGTACTATCCTCCAGAACATGGCTGAAGGTGAAACGGTAGGTTATATCGTCACCCGCAGTAGTCGCATTATTTTTTATATGTATCTCATACCGTACATCTGTTCCAAAATTGTAATAATTTGGTCCGCCTTCGGGTAATTCAAAAGGAATGTAATTGGCAATAATGGTAACGGTGTTAGGGTCATCAGGACTCCGAAAAGCATAGACGTCTGTATTGTCCGCCAGGGGATCGTTGGAAATTAGCGGGGCTTCCCGGTGTGAAGATGCATTCGCCTGGAAACTTAGCAAAATTCCGAGGGGAATGATCAAACAAATTTTTTTTAGTTTAAATAGTAGAAATGTGTCTCTCATAAAATGACAAGTTTTTTTGTTAACAAAATAAAAGTCATAACTGTAATTTGAATTGAGCAGAAGTATCAGTGATCATTGGCACATACGAGAAATGTTAAAACTTAGATTGAGCGGTTGTTAAAAAAATGATTATTTTTTTAAGATGATGGGTGTTAATAAGTTACAGAATGGAGGGGTCAAAAAAATAAAATGCCCGCATGTAAATTCTTACTTGCGGGCATTATTCCGGTCTTTATTTTTTAAGCAACTGCGGCAGCAGCTTTTTCAACTAATATTTTGGTAGCCTTAACGCCATCATCATTAGCTAAATAGGGCATATCTGGTTTATATTGTTTTATCAGGCCGCCTTCGTATTCAATACTTACCCATCCTTTAAAACCGGAATCTTTTATTATGCGGAACATTTTTGTGAAATCGGTTTCCGTATCATTGCCATTTGCATCAAACAAATGCGTTTTTGCATGTACCCCCTTTGCAAAAGGCATCAGTTCTGTTATGCCCTTATACCTGTCGTATTCTTCCAGGCATTTTGTTTTCATATAAGCGTCAATGGTCTGTGCCTCGGGTTTGGTACGGTTGATACAAAAATTACCAAAATCCGCCAATGTGCCGCAATGTTTGCTGTTTACCTGTTTCATTACTCCCGCAAGCCAGCCGGCATTGCAGGAAATACCTACATGGTTCTCCACTATCACATCTATATCCTGTTTGCGCCCATATTCTATTAACCTGCCTAAACTGTCAGCCGCAGCTTTTGCAACATCGCCGGGATCGCCATCACCTTCAACATTCACGCGAATCATCGGGCAGCCTAATGTTGCTGCCGCATCTAACCATTTGTAATGATTTTCTACTGCCTTCAGCCTTTTTGTTTCGTCCAGGTCGCCTAACACGCCCTCGCCATCAACCATTATTCTTAAATTATAGGTGCCCGCATCTGCAGAGCGTTTCTTTAGCTCATTCAAAAAAACGGTGTCTTTTGCTTTATCTGCAAAGAACATGGAACAATAATCAAGACCCGTGATGTCAAAATCTTTTTTCACTTTGGAAGGAAAATCAAGAGGGTCTAATTTTTTTGCCCAGAAATCACTTGCGAGTGAAAATTGAGAAATGGCAAGTTTGAAAAACATTTTCTTTTTGTCTGTTTCTGCGTAAAGCCATGAAGGCATACCTGATGCAATGCCAATACCTGCTGCACCCATGCCAAGCTGTTTTATAAAATTTCTCCTGTTCTTGTTCATATGGAATGGTTTTATTATTGTTAAGATGTTTTATGTTCTTTCACCAGGTTATCACTTAAAGGTCATATCGAATATTATAAATAATGCCCCACCTTTATATCCTGTTTTGTTAAATACGAAATACAAATCGTGCACACCCGCGGCAGGAGTAACAGCTGCTGTTGTTTGCAATGGTTTTATTTGGGCAATGGATGTATTGTCCTGCATTATTTCATCACTGGTGCCTATCAATGTGCCGGTTGGCGAATCAAGATGGATCTCTATTTTGCCGCCTGCTGCATTCAATTGCTCTTTAGGTGCAATTACGCTAAACGTAATACTGTCAATGCCGGTAAGATCAATATTGCTGAGAGATATGTTTGATTTGTTGCCCATAACAATAACCATTTCCTGGCCTGTACCCGGCATTTTAAATTTTTGGATACCGGAAGAAATTTTAGCTGTACCAGCACCAATTTTGGGGCTATGCAAAACGATCTGTTGCTCTGTGCTAAGCTGGTGCGCGCCTTTATTACCCCTGTCAGTATAGGCGGCATTTATAACAACAACACCGGGTTCTTTTGCATCTGCCGGAATTTTTGGCGTATAGCTTCCAGTTAACGGCAATGATGCCGGTTTGGGTTTGGAAAGGCTTAATATATATTTTACAATTTCCTGGGCGTCAGCTTTTGAAAGCTGTGGGTGGGCGGCCATGGGAACATTGCCCCAAACACCACTGCCACCGTTGATTATTTTATTGGACAATCTGGCTAATGCTTTGGGGTCAGCGCTATATTTTTGGGAGACGGACATAAAAGACGGGCCGATGATTTTCTTTTCAGGTGCATGGCAGGATTTACAATCGCTTTGTGAGATGATGTATTTGCCTGCTGAAAAACCGGTAAACGATTCTGCTGCCTGATGACCCTGCGGGGGTGGCGCAACAGTCGCCGGATCATTAACGTAATTAATACTCACCATTACCTTATTTGCGTTAATGCCTTTGCCAACTTCACCATCCTCTTTATCTTTCACAGTAACCGCATAATTGAAAGGCTGGTTGGGAATGTAAAATGACCTGTTGCCTTTTGCAATGTCAATGTTCACCTCTGGTGCTTCGTTACCGGCATCTACCTGCACCGTACTGCTTGATTGCAGCCCTTTGGCGTTGGTAACAGTTAATGTGGCTTTATAAGAGCCAGGCTGATCAAACGTAAGTGACGGGTTAGCTTCCGTAAATGTTTTATGAAATGTTCCGGAAGCAGATGATATCTTCCATAAATAAGTGAGCTGTGTATTATCATAATCCTTTGTTCCCTCGGATGAAAAATTTACCTGCAATGGCACCGACCCTGTCGTTCTATCCGCATTTAATGCTATCAATGGTTTACGGGGGCCGCCGTTAAATTCAATTCTTACAAGTTTTGAATCATCGTTCTGCATAAACCATCCCTGGCCATATTCGAGGACGTATAAAGCGCCGTCCGGACCAAACTTCATTGCCATAGGATGGCTGAACTGGCTATGGGGCATAAAGCGTTCCATAGATTGATATTTGCCGTCTTTATCCATCGTAACCACAATTATCCAGTCGCGCATCCATTCAAATATGAACCATTTGCCATTGTAGTAAGAAGGGAATGCACCTTTCATATTTTTAAAGTCTTCAGCATAATAAAGGGGGCCCGTCATTGCGCAACGCCCGCCCGTACCCAGCACAGGGAACTCTTTTGATTCATCGTATGCATACCAAATAAAAGCAGGTTGCGTCGGCGGCAATTCAGTTAAACCCGTATTGTTGGGAGATGTATTGATCGGTTTATCCGCATTCCATTTTTCACCGGAAACACCTGTTGCAAAATCGTATTTAACAAACGCTTTGTTATCCCCGTTAAAATACGGCCATCCAAAAAAGCCCGGCTTTTTAGCAATGTTCCATTCATCATATGATTTGGGGCCTCTCGTCGCGGAGTCTTTTCCGGCATCAGGGCCAACCTCACCCCAGTAAAGATAACCGGTATGCTTATCAACAAAAATGGTGTAAGGGTTGCGCAAACCCATAGTATAAATTTCAGGCCTTGTTTTATCCATACCCTTAGGAAAAAGATTACCGTCGGGTATTGTATAAGTACCATCCGGTTGCGGATGTATACGCAATATCTTACCCCGCAGGTCATTGGTATTTGCCGCCGATTTTTGTGCATCCCAGGGGCTTCTCCCGGGTCGTTCATCACTTGGGCTGTACACAGTGGCACGCGGGCTTGTGTTATCACCTGTAGAAAGAAAAAGGTCGCCCTGTGCATTCCAGTC
>Ga0207159_1236_pt1 | contig 10602 bp, 12 predicted proteins | sample Alteio_BWMinHeat_23_FD_153511 | JGI IMG/M metagenome (GOLD analysis project Ga0207159, IMG submission 153511) | Enriched cells from forest soil in Barre Woods Harvard Forest LTER site, Petersham, Massachusetts, United States -... | ecosystem: Environmental > Terrestrial > Soil > Temperate forest >... | reverse complement strand
TTATACCATGATAGAGATGTACAGCCGTGGCCCAAAGTTTAAGGATTGTGTAAAGGCTTTTGTTGATCATGGCCTTGAGTTTGATGACAAAGTATTGTTGGCCGTTTTGCTGGATGATGCTGCAGCACTGGAAGGTTATATCAAACATGATCCCGGCCTTGTCCATAAAAGATATTCTCTTAACTGCACTTTCACGCAAATGCTTGGGGTTACGCTGCTGCATATTTGCGCCGAATATAACCATGTTGCCTGCGCAGAGGTATTGGTTAACAACGGCACTAACGTAAATGCGGAAGCCGGTAAGGATGAATATGGATTTGGTGGCCAAACGCCTATTTTTCATACCGTTAACCAGAACAGGGACAACTCAAAAGAAATGCGGAATTACCTGCTTGGCAAAGGAGCTGATGCAACAATAAACCTTACGGGAATAATTTGGGGCAAAGGCTTTGAGTGGGAAACACTTATGCCAGCCATAAACCCGATAAGCTATGCGGCCATGGGGCTGCTTCCGCAAGTACACAGGAATGAAACTGAGATATCAAAAACTGTTGTTGAACTGCTTAAACATGCTCACGGAATAGACTACACACCTGTTAATGTGCCGTGCAAGTATTTGAAGAAGTAGGGGATGGATGAATTTTAATATTGCATCGATAATTAATTTAACTTTATACAAAATCATCAGAATAAATGACCATCGAGAGAACGGCCGAAGAAATTATTATAAGGCTACCCAACTATGTTGATACAGAAGGGCTGCAAAAACTGGTTGATTATTTAACCTATAAGGAATCAACTGCAAAATCGAAAGCTAAACAATCTGACGTTGACAAGCTTTCAAGGGAGGTTAAAGCGGGCTGGTGGGCCGAAAACAGGAGCAGGTTCATAAAATGAACGTTATAGTTGATACCAATATCATTTTTAGCACCCTGCTAAACTCAAACGGAGGCATAGGCAATCTATTATTCAGTACAAATAAGAACTTTGAATTTTATAGCTGCAATTATATGCGATATGAAATTAACAAACATTGGGAACGGTTGAAAGAGATATCAAAGCTGTCCAACGAGCAACTTGAAGCGTCACAATTGCAGGTGCTTTCAAAAATAAATTTTATTAATGAGGAATTGATTGATATAGACATATGGTTGGCCGCTGAAGAGCTCACTAAAGGCATTGATGTTGATGATACAGACTTTGTGGCCATGACTATTTTCCTGGATGGCTATCTTTGGACTGGCGACAAAGTACTTTACAGGGGACTTAGAAGACGCAAATTTAATAGAGTACTTAATACCGCGGAATTAACGGAAATATTTTTGTCACAATCGTAAGCATTAAATTATTTGGGCATAACAGGAGCTTCATCCAAACATATCTTCAAATTCCTTCTTTGTAAGTATTTTCAACTTCTTATATTTCCTTTCCAGGTTTTCTTTTTCAGAGAGAATATCATCATCGCCAGACGTTATAAAACTCGATGATGTTTGTAAAGCAAGAGCAATTAAATAATCATCATTTTCATCCTTGGGCAGGTAGCGCTTTATGGGATAAGTTAGTTCGTGATAAATCGTAATGCTTTTTAACGTTCTTAAAGCACTTAATATATCAATATCATATTTTTTTAAATGTGGATACGCTAAAACCTCTGCAAATTCAATAAATAACTCGTCACAAGCAAAAATTGATATCCCATATTCATCAGTAATGCTAGCCAACTGTTCTTCCCTCTTCATAATAAAATAACTGACCCATATATTATTATCAAGAACAAACCTATCAATCCGCATTTTACTTTTTCGCCTTGTAATTCCTTGCCTCATGTTTCCATTTATTAATTTGTTCCATAGTAGGCATTTTAGTACCCTTGGGCGGATTTGCAGCAGGCTTTATACCATCTTTAAGCATCTTTTTTATTCTTATACGGGTAAGTAAAATTTGAAGTTCCAGTTTGTCAAGCTTTTTCGCATGCTTCACAATTTCTTCAATTGTCTGCTGTTTGGTTAATTGTTTCTCCATTTTTTACGTTTTTGCTGCCAGCACAAATATAATAAATTTCCCCGTCATTATTTGCTACGGCTTTATTATAAAAGTTGACAAACTGCAGGTATATGCGGGTGGGTAATGCAAAAAAATTATTATAAGAGCAATGGATTTTTGGGAGCCGATTTTTCCCCCTTTTTTACCTCGCCTCAATCAACTATCTTTCTGCTTTGAAACGAACCACACAAAAATGAAAAAGGCCCTTCTTTTTTCGCAGGCCCTTATTGCATTGCTATGCTCTGCAGGTATGGCCAATGCACAGGGTACACATCCTGATACCGTTAAAACGGGCATATACGTTACCAGTATACATGATATTGATTTTAAACAAAATGAATATACCATTGATCTGTGGCTTTGGTTAAAGTACAGGAATAAAGATTTTGACTTTGAACATAACTTAGAAATACCGCAGGCAAAAACTGTTGAAAAGTCATTCTCTACCATTGATTCTTCAGGCGGCAGGATATACCTGCTGATGAAACTGCAATGCGTTATGCAGGATTCATGGAGAATAAATAACTTTCCTTTTGACCGCCAGCAGTTAAGGCTGTCCCTTGAAAATTCGCAGTACGATTCCCGCTCCCTGGTGTTTGTAACAGATACGCTCGGTAAACATTATGACCCACGGTTTACACTGAAAGGCTGGAATATTGACAGCTTTATCCTGTCAAGCGGCATAAAACCCTATGAAACGGCTTTTGGGGACGAGACCATGCCTAAGCCACACACCGAGTACAGTTCGTTTAAAGTACGGGCTGTGCTTACACGCGATGCTACAGACCTGTTCTGGAAGCTGTTCATTGGCATGTATGTTTCGTTCCTCATTTCTTATATATGTTTTTATATTCATGCAGACAATATTGATTCCCGTTTTGCTTTAAGCGTTGGGTCACTGTTTGCGGCGATCGGTAATAAATATATCATTGATGCTTCACTGCCCGAATCAATATCATTTACACTTGTTGATGCGTTGCATGGCCTCACCCTTTTTTTTATTTTCCTGGTTATTACGTCATCGGTTTATTCACTGAGGCTGGTAAAGCAGAATAAAATTAAACAGGCCAACAGGTTTGATATGGTTGCAGCGCAGGTATTGTTAGTGGTTTATATTGCGGTTAATATTTACCTGATCACGAACGCAAAAGCAAGCTGACCTGGTTTAGCAGAATAAGCCTGGTTGCGGCCTGTTGCTTATTCATCAAAATCATTTTTTCACATAGTGCTTTATTGCCCTTTATTACAAATAACAACAAAATAATATGAAAAAAGCCCTTCGTTTACCCCTGTTCTTTCTATGCATTTTTTTGTGTTTTGCATCTGCCGCCTTTGCTCAAAAGCCGCACCCGGATACGGTTAAGGCAGGCATATACATTACCAGTATACATGATATTGATTTCAAACAAAATGAATATACTGTTGATCTTTGGTTGTGGTTAAAATATAAGAACAAAGAGTTTGATTTTGTACATAACTTAGAAATACCGCAGGCAAAAAGTGTTGAAAAATCATTCTCTACCATTGATTCTTCAGGCGGCAGGATATACCTGCTGATGAAACTGCAATGTGTAATGCAGGATTCGTGGAAAATAAACAATTTTCCTTTTGACCGCCAGCAATTAAGGTTATCCCTGGAAAATTCGCAGTACGATTCTAAGTCTTTAGTATTCGTGCCGGATACCCTCGGTAAACATTATGACCCGCGGTTTGTATTAAAAGGCTGGAACATTGACAGCTTTTTAATTACCAGCAATGTAAGACTTTATGAAACGGCTTTCGGGGATGACAACCAGCCTAAACCACACACTGAATACAGTGCTTTCAGGGTTCGTATAAGTATTAAGAGAGATGCAAACGAACTGTTTTGGAAAATGTTTATCGGTATGTATGTTGCTTTCCTTATATCTTATGTCTGTTTCTATATTCATGCAGATAATATTGATTCACGTTTTGGGTTAAGTGTGGGCTCATTATTTGCTGCCATAGGCAACAAATATATTATTGATGCTTCGCTGCCCGAATCAATTTCGTTCACGTTGGTAGATGCGTTGCATGGGCTTACGCTGTTCTTTATTTTCCTGGTCATTACTTCTTCTGCCTATTCGCTTTGGCTCGTAAAGAAAAACAAAATTAAACAGGCTAACAGGTTTGATATGGTGGCAGCACAAACGTTGCTTTTAATTTATCTTATAATAAATATCTATCTTATCGTACAGGCAAAGAGTGTTTGATGAGATTTAGCAGTGTCTCAGTCCATTTTTTCACTGACGTTTTACACAACCCAACTACTCAATGTCATAATGTATAGCCCTGCTCTTCCAAATATTTGGGGTATGCATTAGTATTGTGTTTCGGGTAATATTTTTGTGATAATTATGTCCTGCATCAATTCAGGTTCAGTATCGGGAATTCCGTGAGCAGATTTTTCAAACCAAAACAATTGCTTTTTAGGGGCTTTTAATTTTTGGTAATATTTTTCGCTGACTGTTGCATTAGTCATATAATCTTTTCTGCCAACAAAAAAATATACGGGACATTGCAGAGAAGGAAATTGTTTGAAAAAATCCATCTCAAAAACTTCATTTGACAATGATGCAGCAGAGGTTTCCATCCATTGTTTCATCATAGGTTTTATTTGCGCTCTCACCGTGTCACTTATGTGTTCTCCAACATATTCAGTTTGCCAAACATATTTAATGAAAAGGGACTCAAAATCCCTGGCAGGAAGTTTAATCGTAGCAAGCTCTTTAACGGCTCTTTCGTTGTGTATATCCTTAAAATATTTTTTCAGCATGTTCAGCCCAATTTTTTGACTTTCGATCCCGTTTACCGGCGGGCTCATTTCAATTAGCGCATATAAAAGACCGGGATATTTTTGAGCCATATAAATAGCCATAACACAGCCCATAGAATGCCCCGCTATATATATTTTTTCCCGGTCAAACTGTTTGGTAAAATAGTCAACTGCCTCTTTCGTATCGTTTACCAGGAGTTCAACTGTTAAAGGTTTTGGCGATTTATTTAGCTCAAAGGTCTTACCATATTCCCTTTGGTCCCATAACACCACAACAAAATGCTCTTGTAGTTTTGAAGTTAATTTAGCAGCATTTGCGATTAAAGAATAATTGCTTCCGCCGGCACCATGCAAATACAATAATACAGGCTTTGTAATGTCTTTGCCTTTTATGCTGAAGACTTGTTTTATACCGCCAATGTTAATTATTTCTGTTGTATCAATACCAATAGGTTTGCTTTGACAGAAGGCAACATGCCCAAATAAAAATAGGATAACATAGATAATTGCGTTTTTCATTTTTGCCAACTATTTGTGGAGTAAAAACGAATATACGATGAAACTCGTATATCGGCATGTTCAGAAAATTATTTTATATTTTCCCCGTGAATTAAGTGTCAACGGGATGGGCAAGCGACATCTTTGGTACAAACCATCATTTTTTGATTATCACGATTATCAGAAATGACACTAACGGGGTGCAATTACAAGGATTATGAAGGTTGGTCACGTGAGTATGTTATTGTCTAAGACAAGTGTAAAGAAAAAAATGAAACTGAGGCGTTAAATTCAAATGGAGACACTACCCGGGATTTGGCGGTTTAATTTTACGTTCATAAAATCCTAACTTTATAGCTATGGAAGACCCAAACAAATTGAACCGTGTTGTGGAAGCGAGGATGAAACTAAAAGCACGCTTTGAAGAAAAAATAAAGCTAACACCTTCTGTTGCGGATGATAAACCTATGGGCAATGGTAAACCTAACAGGCATGGGATGCCCACCACTCCACCGGGGCAAATTATAACTGCAAAATGGCCGGTGCTTGATCTTGGCAGCCAGCCTAACATCTCAAAAGAGAAATGGCGTTTAATAGTTGATGGTGATGTTGATCATCCTGTTACGTTAACATGGGACGATTTTATGACATTGCCGCAAACTGAGGACACGTCGGATTTTCATTGTGTTACAACATGGAGCAAATTAAACATGCACTGGCAGGGCGTGAGGCTGATTGATGTTGCAGCATTGGTACATGCAAGGGACACAGCTACGCATATTTTATGCCACGGATATGACAACTACACAACAAATGTATCGCTGGAAGAAGCCTTAAAGCCCGATGTATTGATAGTACACAGTTTTGAAGGAAGGCCTTTGCCTGCAGAACACGGCGGCCCTGCAAGAATGATAACACCGCAACTATATGCCTGGAAAGGAAGTAAATGGATATGCAGGATAGAATTTTTAACCCATAATAAGCTGGGTTTTTGGGAGGAAAGAGGATATTCAAACACTGCATATCCCTGGAGGAATGACCGGTATAGCTGATAGCAAATAAAAACTTTTAAGCCCTTGTATTCGATAGTGGGGACACCATCGGCGGCAGGCTGCCCGGATTTGTGTCTTCACAAATCCATACCCGGTGGACAAAACCGTTAACTTAATGACATTGGGCTATAGCTGATCGCCAAAAGATGTGGCCGCTAACTCAATTACCCTTTTTAAATTCCTCTATTTCGTCAAGAAAATTCATCGCTTTAATAACTGATGTCCATTCCGGGCTGTTGAATAATATCCTGAACCATTTTTTATCCCTGTTTTTGTAATTAATATTTTTATATAGCCACAAAGCTGCGAAAGTAAAAAGACCCGTTGTAAGTATAATTATCAGCCATTGCCATGCGTTCCAGTCATGCAACATCGCAGGTGTGAGGAAGAATATAGCATAAAAAGGCAGTTGTAACCAAAGTATGCCCATAATGCGGATGGTAGAGGCCTGCAGGGATGCCAGTTTCTCCTGTGTATCTAATATGTTTTCGCTGTTGTCTATTTGCCTTATCAGTGCTACATCTTTTATGTATACGACAATGGCAATAGCAGTGATCAACGCTATGGCTCCTGCAGAAATATTAAAAATTATTCCCTGCCAGGTAAATTTGAAAAAGATGAGGGTACATAAAAAAAGTACCCATAGTATACCCAGAACAATAACACGGGTTTTAAAGGCAGCCAGCCTGTTAAGTTTGCTTTTTGCTTTTTGCATTTGAATGCCTTCAAAGCTGCGAAAGTTTAAGGCCCATGACTGCAGGTTTAATACTTTGGATTCTTCCAGTTTGCGGTCATACTCCGCCCAAATTTTTTGTAATTCCATGTCTTCCATTTTTTTATTTGTTAACGGTTAAAAATTTTTGTTTCAGTTTATCTTTAATGCGGTTTATTTTAGTTGATACATTGGTTTCGGTAAGGCCTGTTATTTCTGCGATCTCGGCATAGCTTTTTGCTTCTAAATAAAGTATCATCAGTGCCCTGTCTAATTCTTTCAGCTCATTAATAAATTGTTGCAGCAGGTTAAGGTTCTCTTCTGTTTCGTATACAAAGCCCTCTTTATCTTCAACATCCATGTTATTTTCATTCAGGGAGATAACCGGGCCTTTTTTGTTCTCTTTCCTGTAAAAGGATATCGCCACATTTAAGGCTATGCGATACATCCACGTAGTAAACTTATAACTGCCATTAAAACTGTTGCCCGATTTCCACAACTGGTAAATTACTTCCTGCGCCAGGTCTTCCCGGTCATTTTTATTGGCACAATAGGAGTTGCATATTTTAAATATGATGCCCCTGTTTTGCTGTACCAGTTGTAAAAATGCTTCACTGCCGGGCTGTGTACTCATTTATTTGATTTTCAATTTCTTTTTATCATTATTCGCAGAAAGATGAAAAAATCACAGTTATAAATAAATTTTTTCGCGTATGCTGAAAGTAACACAAAATTGGCTGTGTATTACTAGTGTGGTGAAACTTGTAATAATGTGGAAAATAATAAAAATGTTAATACTTGCACCCCATTAAACTTTTAACCATTTTAGCAATCTTATCCCCCAAAGCAATTATTTATGAAAAAATATTTCACCATTCTTTCACTGCTGCTGTTTTTGGCTGCTATTAAAGCCGAAGCCCAATATGGCACAAGGCTGTATGTTGTACCGGGTTATGCAAGGCCTTACCCGCCGCGCCGCGTTGCACCCAAAGATAATTTTCAGCCCACAGTTAATATTAGTATTGGCTATGGTTTCCCTAATCTTGACAGGTACGCCCTGGTTGATTTTTATAATTCATACAGGGGAAACATTTCTCAAACAGGCCCTATAAGCGGTGCGATTGATTACCAGTTTAGCCGTTATATGAGTATTGGTGTTATGGGTACTTACGGTAAAGTAACCGCGCCTTATTATTATTATAATTCCTCTGGTAATACACCCGCCTTTACAGGATCAGCAGAGAACTACAGTATAATGCTTGACCTCATAAATTATTTTCCAACTTATAACCGTGGCGTTTCCCCTTATTTAAGAACGGCCATTGGTGTTAATAACTGGAACCAGAATTATGAGGACGCATCGGGAAATAAAGTTGCACAGCCCGAAGACCCCGGTATTTTTGCTTACCAGGCATCTTTGGGAGCAAGATTTAACCTGTCACAAAATGCCGGGTTTTATCTTGAAGCAGGATATGGTAAATATATTTTAGCAGGCGGGATGACGTTTAAATTTTAAATATATTTTTTGGGTTGATGAGGGTGGCCCCGCTGTATAAAGCGGTGGCTTTTTTATGTTGCAGAGGTGCATGTGCCCGGATGACTTCACGTAAAAGTGTGAATATAAAGGACAGAAAAGAAATTTGACCGTAAGCCCTAAAACCATTGAAAACATTGCTCTCCCCCTTTTTCGGTATTGCGTAAAGTTTTATTTAATTAAACCTTGTGCGACAAATAAACAAGTTTTATGTTAAAAAATTTTACGTTAATAACGTTGCTTATACTGGTGCATAACCTGCACCTTTTTGCGCAAAATACATTTCCCGCTAACGGCAGTGCAGGTATAGGAACCGTTAGTCCAAATGCTTCGGCCATACTGGAGATCACTTCCACAACAAAAGGTGTTCTTGTGCCCCGTATGACAACGGCCCAGCGGACTGCCATTGCCACACCTGCAACAGGTTTATTGGTATTCCAAACAGATGGCACGCCAGGCTTTTATTATTATACGGGAACCGCCTGGGTTGTTTTAAAAACCGCGGATTGGTCGCTCACCGGCAACAGCGGTACCACTGCGGGAACTAATTTTTTAGGCACTACGGATGCACAGGCATTGATGTTTAAAATAAACAGCCAAAAAGCAGGCTATATTGATTTTGATACTACCAAAGGCAATACAACATTAGGTTACTTGGGCCAAAATGTTAATGCAGGCACTTTTAACAGCAGCCTTGGTTACAGATCGCTTTACAGCAATACAACAGGTTATGCCAATACTTCAGGCGGAGGGTTTAGCCTGTACAGCAACACCTTAGGTTATTCCAATGTTGCGGTGGGCGCAAGTGCATTATTCAGTAATGTAAGGGGGCATAACATAGTGGCTGTAGGTGATTCCGCCCTGTTCAACGATAATGGCGGCGCAGGAGACCTGCAAATTACAGAGAATACAGCCGTAGGTTCTAAAGCCTTGTATACAAATACCAAGGGCGGGGATAATACCGCTACAGGCTTCAGGGCGCTTTTCAGTAACATTACAGGCAGTTTTAACACTGCCAATGGCTCGTATGCGGCTTACAATTCAACCGGTAATTTTAACACGGCTAATGGCTACAGGGCCCTCTATTCAAATACTTATGGGGGGTATAATACTGCCAACGGTTACAGAGCGCTGTATTTTAATATTTCAGGCGCATCTAATACAGCTACCGGTACCAATGCCCTTTATTCTAATACTTCGGGGCATAGCAATGTGGCCATGGGTATAAGTGCCTTGTACAGCGACACATCTATCAGCAATATGGTTGCTGTAGGTGATTCCGCCCTCTTTAATACAAACGGGGGATATGGTTATAATACCGCCATTGGGTCTAAGGCATTATATGCAAACACCATAGGTTTTAATAATACTGCAACAGGTTATTATACCCTTTCTTCAAATATCAGCGGTTCCGGCAACACGGCTTACGGGGTAAGTTCAATGGGCTTTAATACTACAGGGTACAGCAATGTGGCGGTTGGTATATCTTCCCTGTATAAAAATACATCGCTTAATAATATGGTAGCTGTAGGCGATTCTGCCATGTACCATACAAACGGTGGCGCCGGGTTTAATACGGGCATCGGGTCTAAAAATTTATATACCAACACAACAGGAGGTTATAATACAGCAACCGGTTACTGGGCGTTGTATGGCAATACAACAGGCTCAAATAACGTTGCAGACGGGTTTAATGCCTTAGGTAAAAATACTACCGGTTACAGCAATGTAGCAATAGGCATTTATGCGTTATATAAAAATACAAGTGCGGGCAACATTATTGCTATAGGCGATTCCGCTTTGCTTAACAACCAGGCCGGCGGTCTTTACAATACGGCGGTAGGTTCAAAGGCAATGTATGCTAATACCACAGGTAACTCCAATATGGCAATAGGTTACATGGCGCTACCTAAAAACACAACGGGGTATGGCAATACTGCCAGCGGCTACGAGGCCATGTACGGCA
>Ga0207159_1235_pt1 | contig 10618 bp, 4 predicted proteins | sample Alteio_BWMinHeat_23_FD_153511 | JGI IMG/M metagenome (GOLD analysis project Ga0207159, IMG submission 153511) | Enriched cells from forest soil in Barre Woods Harvard Forest LTER site, Petersham, Massachusetts, United States -... | ecosystem: Environmental > Terrestrial > Soil > Temperate forest >... | reverse complement strand
CTTGCTTCGTTACTGGTTGATCTGCACCAGCAATTTGATACACTTGAAGTTGGCGACAGCGATTTTCAACGAAAGGCGCTGGACGCACTGGCAAATAATGCCGAGTTGTTGAAAGTATATATAACAGTTTTTAAACAGTGGCAATCAGCAAAAAAAGAACTGGAACAATTGCAGCTGCAGAAGAATAGTTTTAATAAGGAACTGGACTATTTTCAATACCTGTTTGACGAATTGAACGAACTGGGCCTTAAGGAAAATGAGCTGGAAGATATTGAGGCAGAGCTAAAATTACTGAGCAATGCAGAGGGTATTAAAACAATGCTGACGAAAGTATATTTTGACCTGGAGGAGAATGAGGAGCCGGTAGTACAGCATGTTAAGCTGCTTGCCAACCAATTAAATACTTATTCATCTTATCATACCGCGCTTCGGGTGCTTATACAGCGTTTGCAAAGCGTGCAGATCGAGTTACAGGATATTGCCGGCGAAATAGAAAGCATTAACGATGCCATACATTTTGATGCACAACGGATAGAATGGATAAACGAACGTATTGCAGCAGGGTATAAATTGCTGAAGAAGCATGGCGTACAAACGACTGCACAGTTACTGAGTATTAGAAAAGAACTGGAAGAGAAGCTGCAAGCGGTATTGAACATGGATGATATGATCGCGGAAAAGGAGAAGCAGGTAACATTGCTGCTGCAAAAGACATCCACGCTTGCAAAAGATATCTCGGTACGCCGCAAAGATCAGAGTGTACCCCTTGCCGAAAAAGTGAATAACCTGCTGGTACAGGTAGGAATGCCAAATGCCCGGCTAAAGGTATCAGTAACAGATACCGGCCTGAATAGTTACGGCCAGGATGAAATAGAATTCTTATTTGACGGTAATAAAAGCAACCGTTTTGAGCCTGTTAGAAAAGTGGCCAGCGGCGGGGAATTAAGCAGGCTGATGCTCTGTATAAAATCCCTTGTTGCAGAACGCATTGACCTGCCTACCATGATATTTGATGAGATAGACACTGGTATCTCCGGCGAGGCCGCCAGGCAGGTTGGCATTATAATGAAGGAACTTTCCGTAAGCCGCCAGATGATCTGTATCACCCATCAGCCACAGATCGCGGGTAAGGCGGATACACATTTTTTTGTATACAAGGAAATAAAAGGCAACGCCATAAAAACGAATATTCGCCTGCTTTCACAGGACGAGCGCATTACAACCATCGCGCAAATGCTCAGCGGTGAAAGGCCCACAGCCGCTGCCCTTGAAAATGCAAGAGAAATGGTGATGAACTGAAAAAGGGAGTCATTAGGAGGTCATTAAGTCACTAAGCCAGTAACAGATGAACAAATCATTTATCGCAAGAAGGAATTAATGTGACATTTTCCCGGAAAAGGAATATCAGATCTTTTCACCATTCACATTTGACCCTCGCCCCGCTAACCGATTTTTAAAATTTCTCCCGCAATAAATTTTGTACGAAACTTGTTTATTGTAAGGGAATTAAATGTACCGAAACTTACTGTTCATATTAGTAACTGTAGCGATTGCGCTGCCTTCCGTTGCGCAGGTGCCTAACCTGCGCAAGAAAAAGATCAGTACCAATGGCATCGTAAGATTGGATACACTTAGTGTAGTGCCTAAGACCTTTTCCATTTCCGGCGTTGACTCTTCCTTTTATATCCTTGATGCAGTGAATGCGACGCTGTTTTGGAAAAAGAAGCCCGGTAAAGACAGTGTTCTGGCCACATACCGGGTATTCCCGCTCCGGCTCAATGCTTCCGTGCAGCGATACAGGTACGACAGCATCCGGAACAACTTTATTGCAGACCGCTCTTATGCCGCTCTCCAGGAGAGCAACAATAGTTCCCTGATCAATTTCGGCAAGCTTAATTACAACGGCAGTTTTGGCCGTAGCCTCAGCTTTGGCAACAGCCAGGATGCGGTGTTCAATTCCCAGTTCAACCTGCAGCTCAATGGCTATATAGGCGACAGTATTTTGCTTTCGGCAGCAATCACCGATAATAACATCCCTATTCAGCCGGATGGGTCCACCCAGCAGTTGAATGAATTTGATAAGGTGCTGCTCCAGTTCAGGAAAAAGAACTGGGAGATAGACCTGGGAGATATTGATCTGAGGCAAGACCAATCCTATTTCCTCAATTTTTATAAGAGGCTCCAGGGTATCTCTTACACACAAAAATTCAATATTGGCAAGGATATCACCGATAAAACAACGGTGAGCGGTGCTGTTGCGAAAGGAAAATTTGCAAGGAATGTTTTAACAGTACAGGAAGGTAACCAGGGGCCCTATGCCTTACAGGGCAACAACAATGAGCTTTTTTTTATAGTGCTGGCCGGAACTGAAAAAGTGTTTATAGACGGTGTACAAATGCAACGCGGCGAGGACCAGGACTATGTGATCAATTACAACACGGCCCAGCTAACTTTTACCCCGAAACACCTTATCTCACTGGACACCCGCGTGCAGGTTGAATTTGAATACGCCGACCGCGACTACTTAAATTCGATGCTATATTTTAACAATGAGACCGATTTTGGTAAAAAATTCAAGCTGACTGTTTCTGCATACAGTGATGTTGATGCAAAAAACTCACCCATTAACCAGCCCCTGAGTACCGGCCAGCAGCAGTTTCTTGCCAACCTGGGCGATAGTATTCAAAATGCCTTTTATCCTGCCAGTTCTATTGATTCATTCTCAGCCACATCCATTTTATACAAAAAGATAGATACAGTTTACAATGGTGTTCATGATTCAATTTATGTGTATTCCACTGACCCAACCAACGCAAAATATAATTTGAGCTTTGCCAACGTGGGCGCAAACAAAGGCAATTATATACCCTTGTTTAATGCGGCTAATGGCAGCGTCTATCAGTGGGTACCCCCCATAAACGGTGTGCCGCAGGGAAGTTTTGAGGCGGCCATATTTTTAGTAACTCCGAAAAAACAACAGGTGATAAGTGTGGGTACGGAATACAAACTTGACAGCAAAACAACCATACGAACAGAATTTGCTGCAAGCGATTACGATGCGAATACGCTTTCAACAAAAGATAAGGAGAATGACAAAGGTTACGCCGCCAAAATAACTATAGCACATATAACTTCCTGGCAAACCTCTGCCGGCAAAACATTGCATTTAGATGAAGCCGCAGGCTATGAATGGGTAGATAAGAATTTTCAGCCTATTGAGCGGTTACGCCCCGTTGAGTTTGGAAGGGACTGGGGGCTGCCGCTGTTATTAACACCCGCTACCGAACAATTACCCTCGCTGCATATAAAATTAAGTGACGATAAAAATAACAGCCTGGCCTACGACTTTACAAGCTACCTGCGCAGCGATGGTTTTACGGGCATCCGTAATGTTACCACGCATACCCAAAATTTTGATGGCTGGCATCTTACAGACATTCTTAACCTCACCAACAGCAGCACGCCTGATGATAAAGGCTATTACTTTCGCCCCACCATTGACATCAACAAAACATTCACCAGTTTTAATAATTACAACATTGGGGCAAGCTATGCGCTTGAACACAACGAAATAAAGAACGTTCTTGCCGACACTGTTACCCCGCTCAGCTTTGCCTTTGAAACTTTGACGGCTTATATAAAATCAGACCAAAGTAAAAAGAACCGGTGGTCGTTCAATTACTATACACGCAGCGACCAACTGCCGTTAGGCAAAAAGCTTACGCAAACTGACCGCAGTAATAATTACAATTTTCAAACAGAGCTGTTGAAGAATGCGCACAGCCAGTTCAGGCTTACCGTCACTTATCGCCAGCTATTTGTCACTGATACAAGCCTGACAGCCATAAGGCCCGACAACAGTTTGCTTGGCCGGGCAGAATATATTGTGAACAAATGGAATGGTTTTTTAACAGGCAACGTGTTATATGAGCTTGGCGCCGGCCAGGAACAGCGAAGGGACTTCTCGTATATACAGGTGCCGGCAGGCCAGGGGCAATATACCTGGATCGATTATAATAAGGACGGCATTGCACAATTAAATGAGTTTGTATTGGCCGTGTTCCAGGACCAGGCCACTTACATTCGTGTTTACACCCCAACTGACGAATTTATTAAAGCAAATTACACACAGTTCAATTATAGCTTCGCGTTAACACCAAAGGCCCTTGCAGCAACTATGCATAACAAGAAATGGAAGAATTTTATAACACGCTTCCTGTTCCAGTCATCTTTGCAAACCAATAAAAAGCAGCTCTCAAACGGCAACCCTGTATTTAACCCGTTCAAAGGAAAGATACAGGATACCTCGCTGCTTACTTACAGCTACATATTGAGCAACACGCTTTCGTTTAACCGATTTAGTTCAAGCTGGGGTTTTGATATAACCAACCTGGTGAACTATAGTAAAAGCCTGCTCACCTATGGTTTTGAGACACAGCAACTGAATGAATGGAATGTAAAAGGCAGGCTGAACATAGCAAAGGTCTATACGCTTGAACTGATACAGAAATTTGTGAGCAATATCCTGTTCACGCCCTCGTTCGCCAACCAGAATTACGAGATAAAGGAATATTCGGCACAGCCGCAATTGACCTATACAGCGGGTACCAGGTACCGTATACAAACAAGCTATGTGTACGACGCCAAGAACAATAACCTTTTGTATGGCGGCGAAAAAGCACTCACCAATTCCCTTAATATTGAAGGAAAATACAACGCAGTATCCAACACCAGCCTCACGGCAAAATTCACCTACAGCAACATCAGTTTTAACGGTACGCCTAACTCGACAGTGAGTTATATTATGCTTGATGCATTATCGCCGGGCAAGAATTACCTGTGGAATATTAATTTCACCAAGCGGCTGGTGAATAATTTAGAGATAAGTTTTGAGTACGAAGGCCGCAAACCCGGCGACGCCGGGACAATAAACACCGGCAGGGCAAGCCTTAGGGCGCTGTTGTGAATTTGAGATTGCTGATTTAAATATCTTGAGATTGAGTGACTTGATTTGGGATTTGGACTTTGGTTTTTGTTTTAGAATTTCAATCTTATTCCACACCCTTTACGCTCATGCGTAACGTGTAAATTGATTTCGACGCGGTGATAAAAAGCATCTTTTTGTCCCTCCCCCCAAAACAGATATTGCCAGTCCATTTTTCAGGGATGGCTATATGCGCAATCTTTTTACCCTGCGGGTCATACACGCTCACACCATTGTTTGTAAAATAAATATTGCCACGCTCATCAATAGTCATGCCGTCGGATGCTTCGTTGGCAAAAAGCTGTTTATTGCTTAGCGTTCCGTCCTTATTAATGTCGTACCTGTATGTTTTCCATGGGCCCATATCGGCAACATACAGGTATTTTCCATCTGGTGTGCCTATAATGCCGTTAGGTTTTTTTGTGGCGCTGTCTGCCAGTACCAGCTCTTTCTTATTGTGAGCGAGGTAATATACTTTCTCGCCTCCGAGTGCAGGGTCCGGGCTTTTTCTTGTCCAGTAGTCCCGCTGAAAATAGGGGTCTGTAAGATATATCCCACCATGCGGATCGATCCAAAGATCATTAGGGCCGTTCAGCAGGTGCCCTTGGTAATCTTTAACCAGCACGGTAACGTTCTTCTTTGGGTCGATCGACCATAACTGATCGTGCTCGTCAGCACAGCTTATTAAATTGCCGTTGGCATCAAAGTACATCCCGTTGGACCTTCCTGTATTTTCCATGAAAACAGAAAGCTTTCCATCAATATCATATTCCCATATCTTGTTGTTCGGCTGATCTGTAAAAAAAATGTTGCCCGCCTTATCAACAGCCGGCCCCTCGGTAAAAGCAAACCCGCTGTCAACCAGCACAGGTTGTGCACCCGGTGCAATAATGTTGGTATCGGAAGTGTTTTGCTGCCCTGAGGCTGATCGTACAAATGAAAAAACTAAAACGAAAAGAATGGCTATTCTTATACCTTGTGCAAACAACGTTCTCATACAAAAAAATTTAGGTCTTTATCAGTGCGGCTTACAACTGCAATATAGCTACATTATCAAAAAAGCGGTAACGGAATGCCAAAATATTGGTTGCAACCCTACATCCACCTGTGGATGGCGGCAGATCTAATAAGCGGCATCAGGCATACAAAAAAGCATAGGTAAGCGGGTCTGCCAAGGGAATTTAACGCATATAGTTAAAACATTGCCTGGCCAGTATCGGCCTCGTGGCTGTATATGGGGATACACACTTATCTCTTTTCTTTTTCGTTAATACATAAATAAGTAGTTTTAACTCAAATGCAATACTCTTATGCGTTCTATATTTTTTGTAGTGTTAGTGTCCGTTTGTTTTGCCGCCATGGCGCAGTACGATGATATGCCCGATTACAGGAGCAAAAGGGATATGTTATCCAAGATACCTGAAAAAGAAGTACAGGCGGATGTATCCACATTTACTATGGCGGGCATTGACCTGGGGATATCAAGATTACCATTAAGAACGTTATCCATAAGCGACTTCGGGGAAAATTTTCTGAAATTTGACAGCGGCAATATTAAGATCGCTATAACGTCAGCGCCTTTTGAACCCGCCAAACACAAGCTGCAATATGTTGACAAATACCTGGCAAGAATTGACAGTAAAGGGTATTTTGGTTCGTACAGCAAGGTGCCAAAAAAAGTGCTCAAGTCTTTAGTAGTAGTAATTGACCATGATACCGTGGCCATACCAGCAATAGCATATACTGACCTGTATGAACCGAAGTTTACCTATAACGAGGGCGGCACAGCAAAAACGTATAACGCTGTGTACTATTCAGCCAATAACCATGATATCTACATTTACCTGCTGTGTAATGACGGCATGGGCGGCTACGAGGTTACCTGGGTTATACAAGATAAAAAATACCTCCGCAGGATACTGGATTTTAATATTTTAAAGAATTAAAAGTTGCGTTGCTCTGTGACTTACTGTAACTTAATAGTCGAAGCGGTAGGGGATACTTGACAACTGCAGGCATCCGATATCCTTCGTGCATTGTCTATTTCCTCATCCAGGCTTTTAATACTGTCAAAGTTTTTTGTCTTATTAATAGAGAAGAAAAACTTTTGGCGTTTTATCTTTTTAAAGAAATCATCCATCTCCTTTTGCGTACTTTCGTGCACATCAATAGGAATGGATGCAGAAAGGCTTGTAATAAAGGAAGTCTCGCCAAAATACAACTTGCCTTTTTCTTCTCCCAGCGCAAATACAAATGCCTTTGCGGCTTGTGGTAAAAATATTTGCCCATCATCTGTATAAAAACCATAAGCACTGCCACTATTAAGTAACCCACCTTCAGTAAATACTTTAAACTCAGGCAAAACAATAAAAACTTCCAGCCTGCTTGTTCCTGTGCTATTCAGCGTAACCTTTAAATTGCTTTCAACAGAATTAAACCTGCCCGCAACCAGATCATCAATATTGTACCATCCAAACACCGTTATGTTGAACTGGTAATATTCCGCATAAAACGACTCCGGACGAACCTTATCCGGTATCGTTCCGTTATCTGCATTAGGGTCGGCATCGGCAGGTTCAGTAACTTTAATGTTAACCATTTTGCCATTATCCTTAACTAAAGAATCTCTTTTACGGGTAAGGCTGTAATAATAGTCATGATAATATTCGCAAGAATCACAGGAATTATATGAAGTGTTTTCCGGCAACCCCATCTGTTTAGAAATTTTATCAATGTACCTGTAAACGGCATCAATCTCATTATCAGTAAGGTTGTTAAATTCCGTCATCTCGCTATGGTATTGTGCAAAGATGCAGCACGCATATTTATCACCATTTTTCAAAACGGTTGCCGGACTGCGTGTAAAATTTTGTAGCCATTGCCGACTCCGATGTTTATCTTCCCAAGCCAATGCCGGGCCGATTAGTGGTTTGTCAATACCATGGCAGCTTACACAATTGGTTGTAAAAATCGTTCTGCCCGTATCAGTAAAAGCGTGTGTTGTTTTATGGATGTTTTCGGGAGACTGCCAGTTTATTTTTCCATTTTCTTCTATGCCTTTATAAAGCTGCATGCTGTCGTCTGTAGCTAATGTTGGCAAGGATATCTGCAAGGGCTTCTTTATGTCAGACCTTTCCTTTGTACCTATATAAAACATGCCGTCGCTTGTAAGGATGCCTTTATCGCCGGTTGTTGTAAGGCCAGCCCGCAGCATATCTTCCAGGTCTAATGCCTCCTTTATGGTAAGGGTTATTGTCTTGTTACCTGCCTCAATGGCATTGGCAGGTATGAAAACTTTTATACCATCCTTTGTTATAATGGCAGTGTCTTCTTGTGTGTTGATCGTAAAAGTTTGTTCAACAAGTTTTTGAGTGTTAAGATATTTTAAAGAGGTTTTGTTATTGTTTGAGCAAGCACTAACAAAAAGCATTATTGCCAGGGCCGCGGGTATCAAAATTCTCATATAACAGAATTGTTTTTAAAAGTAGCTACAATTGCCGGTATGCCGAAAAAATATAGAGGGGAAGCAGCAGGCTTCTAAAACTTCCCTTCCTGCCTGCATACCAATCTCTCCAATAACTCCGTTATATTTGTCTTGAGAATATTATGGCAAACAGCTTAAAAAAGAAGACGCCTCCACCTCCGCCACCACCTGATCCCGACCAGTTAAAGCCGGAGAAGGAAGTGCAGGTTACGGTAACAGAGGTTGTGAAGGATGAAAGAACCACCAAAATTGCGGGCGCAATAAGCCTGCTTATTGGTTCATTTCTTTTTGTGTCGTTTACCTCTTATTTTTTTACCTGGCAAAACGACCAGGATAAGGTTTTCCAATTCACAGATGTGTTTAAGGAAAACATAAGAGTATCAAACATGATGGGCGTTTTGGGCGCCTATGTATCACACCTTTTTATTTTTAAAGGTTTTGGGGTTGCATCATATCTCATCTGTACCTTTTTCTTCGTCCTCGGTATAAACCTCCTCTTCGGTAAAAAAATGTTCAGCCTTGCCCGTAACCTTAAATATGTGCTTGTGGGCCTGCTGGTATTGAGTGTGGCCGCATCATTTTTTACTACAGGCAATTCATTTTCATGGGGTGGTGCCGTAGGCGACCTCATGACTGACTGGTTGGTGAGATGGATAGGCTCTACAGGCACCGGGGCATTGCTGGCTGTTGCCGTGCTGAGTTATGTTATATGGCGTTTTAACCCTACTTTCCGTTTGCCCGAAAGAAAGCCACGTATTAAAAAGCCCGAACCCGTACCGGATGAAGAACAGGAAGCAAAGCTTTTTATAGATGACGAAGCAGCGATAGATACAGAGCCTTCGCTGGTGCGTTCTGTTAACGACCTGTATTCAAATGATGATACCGGCACAAGCAATAATAAATTAAAGAAAGAAGGCAAGGGAATTGCAGTAATAATGCCCAAAAAAGATGAGGAAGGCGACCCGCTTATTGCTTTTGATATTATTGAAAAGGATATTGATCATAACGACAGCCTTACAAATGGCGAACTGAATGATCGGCATGAACTTGAAGATGAGCCTGCAAGGCCGGCAAAAAAAACATTTATACAACAGCCCGCTGATAAAAAAGGGGAGCTAAAGATACAGTTTGATGATGAGGTGGATATGGAGCTGGAATTGCAGCACAGGTTTGAAGATGAGGAAGTGGAGGAAGTAAAGATCAAAAGCCCTGTTATAAAACCGGGCGCATTGTATGACCCCATGCTTGACCTGAGTGACTATAAATTCCCTTCACTTGAGTTACTTGAAACACACGGCAGCGAGAAGATCGTTCATGATGCATCAGAACTGGAAGCCAACAAGAACCAGATAATCGCCACATTAAAGAATTACGATATTGCCATTCAGCGCATAGCCGCAACGGTTGGGCCAACAGTAACACTGTACGAGATAGTGCCTGCACCAGGGGTACGCATAAGTCGCATTAAGAACCTGGAGGATGATATTGCGTTAAGCCTCGCCGCGCTTGGCATACGTATTATTGCGCCCATACCAGGTAAAGGCACCATTGGTATTGAAGTGCCCAATGTGCGCAAGACGATCGTGAGCATGAAAACATTACTTGCAAGCGAAAAATTTCAAAGCAATACTTTTTCGCTGCCTATTGCCATCGGCAAAAAGATAGACAACGAGAATTTTATTGTTGACCTTGCGGCAATGCCCCACCTGTTGATGGCCGGCGCTACGGGCCAGGGTAAATCGGTTGGTATAAATACGCTGCTGGTTTCGTTATTGTATAAGAAGCATCCGGCGCAATTAAAGTTTGTTTTGGTGGATCCCAAAAAGGTGGAGCTTAGTTTATACCGTGTGATCGAGAAACATTTTCTTGCGAAACTGCCGGGCGAAGAAGAGTCTATCATCACCGATACTAAAAAAGTGGTGCATACGCTGAACGCGCTTTGCACATTGATGGATATACGGTACGACCTGTTGAAAGAGGCATCCTGCCGCAACATTAAAGAGTACAATGAAAAATTCATCAAGCGTAAGCTGAACCCGCAAAAGGGACATGAATTTTTACCCTTTATTGTTTTGGTGATAGATGAGTTTGCCGACCTCATCATGACAGCGGGCAAGGAAATAGAATTGCCCATTGCCCGCCTGGCACAG
>Ga0207159_1234_pt1 | contig 10643 bp, 3 predicted proteins | sample Alteio_BWMinHeat_23_FD_153511 | JGI IMG/M metagenome (GOLD analysis project Ga0207159, IMG submission 153511) | Enriched cells from forest soil in Barre Woods Harvard Forest LTER site, Petersham, Massachusetts, United States -... | ecosystem: Environmental > Terrestrial > Soil > Temperate forest >... | reverse complement strand
TGACTATAATTATAAAGCGAGGAGTAAAAAGAGGTTTAGTAATAATGCATAAATCTAAGATATTATTTAATATCATGTTTTTTTTCATTATGATAGCCGCTATTTATCTGCCTATAGGCTATGCGGTAAGCACTCCTGTTAATCCCAATCAAACTCAGGCCAGTCCAACGCCTACTGAACAACCGGTGCCAATTGGTCGCGTAGCTTGGGTGACCGGTAATCTAACCGGGCAACTTCCTAATCAACCTGCGCGTCCATTGAAACGAGCTTCTTTATTTTATCTTCACGACACATTGACGACCAGTGCCAATAGCCAGGCGGAAATTGTATATACCGATAATTCTTTGACCTCATTTCGTCCGAATACCACTATTCATGTGGATCAATATCAATTTAATCCGCAACAGCCTGTCGCACCGACTGGCAAACAAGTGACAAGCTTGGTGCAAGGAGGTTTACGCGAAGTAACAGGTTGGGTGGGAAAATCACATCCAGAAAATTATCAAATGAATACGCCGGTGGCGACTATTGGGGTGCGCGGAACGGATTATTCTATTGTCTATGATCCGATAAAAGGATTAATGGTTAACTTAAATGGAGGAAAAATTGTGTTAACTAATGCGAGTGGTAAATTGGAGCTCGATCAAAGTACGAAGCAAGTTTATGCTTTGGTGGCATCCATTAAGACGCCGCCCACGTTGTTGACGACTAAGCCACCCGTATTTAAAACTGATCCGCCAATTATTCCTGCTAAAATTGGTTCGACGCCGCTACCAACGCCGGCGAATGTGGCTAAAGCGGCGTTGATAGGGACGACGACTACTACTAGCCCAACCACTCCGACTGGGAAGTCGGTACCGGGAGCAGGGAGCACACAACAGCAATTAAACAGCGGTGGTGGGTGCACTAATGACCTGGATATCTCAACGGGTGGCGCATAGTATCAACACAGAAAATTATTTTTCAGTATGTGTAAAAACCCCATCCCAATCAGCGGGCGGCAAAGAACTTTTGAAATAATCAATGCGTTCCAGATAAAGATTGTAAAGACGTTTTCCCGGATATAATTCATGCAGCTGTTGAAACACATCACTTGCTGCTTGCCATTGCTGTTGAAAATACATCTGCAATGCTTTTTCATATAATTTAAGTTCTTCTGTTAAAACATCAGTTAATTTGCTATGCAAACAAATCGCTTCATAAATATTGATTGATTGTTGTTTACCTTTCACACGTACACGATCTAATTGTCTAAACACTATTTTCGGCTGATTTTGCTGGGTATGTTCAGTAACAATAATATCAACCCCATAAAATTTTGTTAAACCTTCTACTCGCGAACCTAAATTTACTTCATCACCTAATACGGTGTAATTACGTCGATAATGCGAACCCATGTCGCCCACACTCATGACTCCAGAATTTAAACCAATGCCGATATGAATAGTTGGCCATTGTCGTTCTTTAAAGCTGGCTTGTAATTCTTTTACTTTATGTTGCATTTCCAGCGCAGCGGTGACTGCATGGCGAGCATGATTTTTATCTTTCAAGGGCGCACCCCAAAAAGCCATAATCATATCACCGACATATTTATCAATCGTGCCACGATGGCTAAAAATAATTTCTGTCATCGGGGTGAAAAAAGCATCCAGCATGTCTTTTAATTGTGAGGCGGACATGCCTTCGGAAAGCGTTGTGAAGCTGCGAATATCAGCAAATAATACCGTCATCTCACGATCTTCACCGTATAATCCATAATCCCCTTGGGACCGCATCATTTCATCAATATGTTTTTCTGGTACATATTGGCCAAACATGTCTTTCAAGCGTTCGCGTTTGAGCGTTTCAAATAGATAACCATAGATAATGTTGAGTAATGCGAGCGCTAACAATAATAACGTGGGGATTAAGACGGATAAAATATATCCGGTGTATTCCCAAAAGAGATTATTGGCAAACAACATGCCTGGCGGAATGAGCACAATGAGTAAACCCAAAATGCGCGGACCGAAGAAGGGAAAAATAACTGTGCATAACAATCCCAATATTAAACAAAGTAATAAATTGGCTCCTAAAGTCCAAGCGGGATTACGCGAAAAACTATTTTCGATAATACCATTGGCAATAGTGGCTTGAATTTCTACGCCAGGGAAAGGATTTTGGATAGCAGCAGGTTTTAAATCACCTAATCCGGTCGCAGACGTGCCAATAAAAACAAGCTTGCCATCGATTGCTTGACGTGGAATATGGCCGTGCAATATGTCAGTGGCAGAATAATATGGGAAAGAATAACTACGACCGACAAAGGGAATGATGACTTGGCCCTTTTCATCGGTAGGAATAATTTGATTACCAATCTGCACTCCTTCCAAGCGATTTTGTTTGCCATAGGCGGGGGTGAATAGTGTAATCGGTTCTCCCAGATAAATTTGCACCGCTTCTAATGCCAGTGACCCGTAAACATTATTATTGTAAATCATGAGCAAAGGAGCACGACGGTAGATGCCGTCAATGTCAGCAAAGATATTTAAAAAACCGGCATTTTGTGCGGCATTTTCCAAAAGGGGAATATTACTGATATAACCTACGGCTCGATAGATGCTGAATTCTTTTGTTTGCGCCGGGGTTAGTGTTAGTAGAGGTTTAGGCAATAATCCTTGTATATGTTTGCGTGGTTCTAAGCTTAGTGCCAGTATCGCAGGAATTTGCGTCAAACTTTTAGCAAATAAAGCATCGTTATCAAACTCAGGCCGGCTTTTTTCAAGTACGCTTTGTACTTCCGATGTTAACCATTTTTTCTGGGTTAGATTTTGCATAAGGGTATCCACGATATTATTTTCTGCTTCCGGAAATAAAACATCGAATACCACTTCGCCGGCTCCCAGGGTGCGCAAAGCATCGGTAAGCGCGGCTAATTTTGCACGGGACCATGGCCAACGACCTTCAACTTGTAAGCTATGATCATCGATATCAACAATTACGATGGGTGCGAAGGGTTTCCTGTGAGTAGTGAGGACGCGGGTGCGTAACCCAATGTCATAAACTAAATCATCTAGTCGATTCAAAGTATGACGAATCGACGGATTGGATGTAAGCAATGCCCATAGCGCAAGAGCCACTAACAAGATGCCCAGAAAAATAGGCGTGCGTTTGTTCATCATTCTATAATGAATAAGTGGAAGAATATTTACAATTGAATAATTGCACAAAAGTTGTTATTTTCTTTGTTGGTGTTCGTATCAAAAAATAGAAGCGACTCATGAAGAGGCAGCAACCCTTGTTAAGGAAAATGGTAGGATCAGCAGTAGCGCTGCTTGCCCTTTGTTATAATAACGTATATTCAATAAGCGCTCCTATTACACCCCAACAACTGCCTTCCACCGCTTTGCCCAGCTCAGTCTCTCGTAGCTTAAAAGCACAACAAAGGACTGCAGGGCCGCAAGCCTTGGCGCCATTGGCTGCACCGCAACCACCGCCAAATCCGATGGAAGAGCAAGCTAAGAAAATTACTTTCAAATTAACGAAGATTACGCTGAAGGGAAATCACATTTATACCGATCAACAATTATTACCCATTTACCAAGACAAGCTGAACAAAACCATCAGCGTGGCTGATTTGTTTCAGATTGTGCGCGATATCAGCAATTATTATCGCAATAATGGCTATATTTTATCGCGTGCGCTGTTACCACCGCAGCATGTAAAAAATGGTGCTGTTACCATCCAAATAATCGAAGGATTTGTTGATAAAGTGAATGTGGTAGGTGATCCTGGACGGGCTGATGTTATTCTACAAAAATTTGGCACTCATATTCAGGAATCTCGTCCTTTGCAAGTCAAGGTAATGGAAAACACCCTATTGCTTGCCAATCAAATACCTGGCGTGACTACTCGCGCTGTATTGACGCCTTCCAAGCAGACGACGGGTGCTTCGGATGTTGATCTTGTTACACAACTCAAAAGATGGACGGGATATATTTCCTATGATGATTATGGAACACGATATATTGGCCCACAACAAATAACCGGTAACATTGGCTACAATTCAAGTTTTCTCTCTGGTGATAGTACATTGTTCACTTATGTCAAAACTCCCAAAGGAAAAGAATTAGCCTACGGTGATTTCTCATATAATTTGCCATTAGGAAGTCGCGGTGTCCGCTGGATTTTAGGTGGTAACCGTGCCATCACCAATCCTTTATTTACCCTGGCGCCATTAAAGATCGCCGGCGAAATCGATGATTATTACACAATATGGCAATTCCCTATTATTCTTACCCGCTCGGCAAATTTATCCTTTCAAGCGGCGCTTAATTATCTTGATAGCACGGTAACGTCGTTCAATAAGCAACTTTATACCGATCATTTGCGCACAGTAAAATTAAATGGAATTTATAATTTTGCTGATAGTTTCCGAGGAAATAACTTAATTAATTTAGGATTCGGGCAAGGGCTGCAAGTGCTAGGCGCAACTGCTTCGACGACTTCTACCACGACTTCACGTTTTGGTGGCCGCGGTAACTTTACTAAATTTGAATTGACCTTAAGTCGCGTGCAAGGATTATTCGGACACTTTTCTTTATTCGGTTTGCTCCATGGTCAATATGCTTTTAACCCTTTACTTGCCTCGGAACAATTTAGTTATGGCGGTCCACTGGTGGGTCGTGGCTATGATCCCGCGGAAATCATCGGGGATCGCGGTTTAGCTGGAAGCTTGGAATTACGATATGATCTAACTCTCGCACCTAAATTCCTTCCTGATATGCAGCTTTACATTTTTTATGATGGCGGCGAAATTTGGAATCTTAAAAGAGTGGCGGGGGTGAAACAGAAACAAAGCGCTACCTCGACTGGAATTGGTGCGCGTATGTATTTCAATGCACATTTAAGCGGGAATTTAATGTTTACCCAGCCGTTAACCAAACAAGTTGCCGCGGAAGCACTGATTGGTAGGGGCCGTTTGCCGCGGACTTTCTTTAGCATTGTGGCTTCTCTATAGGGTCTGTTTCAATTCTACTAGTCTGGCCAAAAATCACGGACATTCTGTGCTCCGCTGCTCATTTACTTATGTGTAAACTGCGCTGCGGTGCTCGAATATCCGTGATTTTTGGCTCAGCCTAGCGAATTGTAAACAGGCCCTATATTATTTACGTCCGCAGTAACTCGGTTTACTGACTTTAGTATTATTGAGTTGATTATTGTCAATGGCATCTTGTTGGCTGGAGATTTGATCGGTGTTATCACTTACCACTGCACCTAATTCGATATAACCACCGGAAGTGACAGGAGCACTACTCGCGGAAGATTGAGTGGCTTGGGTAATGATTTGCGCGACATCGGGTATGCTAGTGGCGGGGACGCCCCCATAAGTGAAGTCACCTGAAAATTCCACAGGTATACCGTTGATTAAGAAAGTTCCGTTACCAGTTTGGGTGACAGGAACATTGAAGGTAACGATACCTGATCCAGAAAAACTACTGAAGCCACTGAAGGAAATGGGGTCATTCAAGATACCCGCGATCAGAGAAGATGAAGAACTGGTGAAAGTTAGGTTGTTAGCTAGGCTATTGGATTTCGTTGGCAAGACCAAGGTATTGGCATTACCTACGGTAGTACTTTGCTTTAATAAGACATTACCAATATTGACGAAGTTAGTGACAATGCTGGAGCCGAGTTGTACCAGACCATTATTAGTACTGGACAATACTACGCTCAAAGGTGAAGTGTAAGCCTTATAATTCAGCGTGTTGCTACCGCTGCCGCCAGTGACATTACCGGTGGCATTGTCAGCAAACACAAAGGTATCGCCCGAATTGCTACCGGTAAAATTCTGGATGCCGCTGAAATTGAAGTTGCCAGCGACACCAGTGCCGGTAACGTTATTGCTGCCAATATTCCAAGTCTGTGCATTGCCAGAATCCACCGCCAGGGTATTGCCAGTGCTGCTATCAGTGACGGTGACATTGGCGAGATTCATGCCGCCATTCAGTGTAAAGCTATTGTTGCCGCTGCCGACTAAATTCAAATTATTGCCGCTGCCGCTGATGCCGTTATTCAAGGCGATGCCGCCATTGGCCGCCACAGTAATAGTAGGGCTGCCGCTGAGTATGACTAATGTATTGGCAGTAAAGTTAGTCAAAGCAGTATCGCCAATATCATGCGAGATGGTCACACTGCCTGGGCCTTGTAAAGTTAATGCGCCATCGCCATCGATCAAACCGCCCATGGTTACCGTGCTGCCGCTCGTGCTGCTAGTGATAGTGTTACTGCTGCCGGAAGCTAAGGTAAGATTACCAGCAATACCCGCACTATTATCGCCGGTGAGCGTGCCGTTATTTAAGCTAAGACCTGAAATGCCGCTCAGTGTTACACCATTCACATCCAATGTTGCATTGTTGACGTTAACTGATCCGGTGCCGAGTGCACCTTGATTGGTGATGCTCACTGTGCCGCCGTTAATATCAGTGGTGCCGTTGTAAGTGTTGTTATTGGATAAGGTCAGCGTGCCATTGCCGCCTTTGGTGAAACCGCCAGTGCCACTCATGACACCGCTGTAAGTAGTCGATGAATTATCCGCTGTAGCTAACGTACCTGAACCTAATGATACATTGCCTGCACCAGCGATAGATCCAACGGTATCGCTGAAATTCGCCAAGTTGAAAGTCGTACCGGAAGCAACACTCACATCACTGCTAGCACCGATGGCATTGGCAGCACCTAATTGCAATGTTCCTGTTGAGAGGGTGGTTGCACCGCCATAAGTATTGGCGCCAGATAAGATGAGTGTGCCACCGCTGCCATTTTGGGTGAGAGCGCCTGTGCCGCCTATAACGCCGCTTAAAGTGATCGTGCCGCTAGTATTAGTGATGGCAAGCGTGCTGCCATTGCCTAAGGAACCGGCACCACTCAGGGTAAAGCTATTAGTGCCGCCTAATGTGGCAGTATCACTACCAGTGATGATATAGGGATTAGCAACGTTCACGGTACTGTTGCTAGTTATTGTCCCGCCATTGACCGTGAGTGTGCCCGTGCCAAGCGGACCACTGGTGAGACCGCTCGAGCTGCTTGCTCCCAAGGTGATCGTGCCAGAGTTGAGTGTCGTGCCGCCGCTATAAGTGCTCGCACCGGTAAAGTTAGTTGAACCCGTGCCGCCTCTAATCAAACCACCCGTGCCACTGATGGCACCGCCATAGTTGCTGGAGTTATTGCCGGTGATCGATAAGATGCCTGAACCTAATGTGACATTACCTTGACCCGCCAGTCCTCGAATAGCATTGCTGAAGTTATTTAAATTGAAGGTACCGCCGGACACAACGGTCACATTGGTATTGGAACCAACGGCGTTATTGGTTCCGAGCTGCACATTCGCACCGGATGAAATATTCACCAGACTGCTAGCACTAATGGTATTAAGAGTATTTAGCAAGAGAGTGCCGGCGCTAACGCTAGTTGTTCCAGTATAAGTATTCACACCCGATAAAGTTAATGTGCCTGAGCCTGCTTTAGCGAAACCACTGGTGCCGCTGATCACGCCACTAAAAGCGGAAGAACTACTGCTGCTCGAAGTTAAGGTGGCTGAACCGGTAGTGTCTGTCACATTACCAGCACCGGAAAGTGCAGCCACAGTCAAATTATTACTATTCAAATCAAAAGTCGCACCGGAGGCAATACTCAAGTTGCTAGAAGAATTGACTGCACCGCTGGCGCCTACTTTCAGTGTGCCAGCATTTACTGTGGTTGTACCTGTGTAAGCATTGGAATGACCTAAAGTTAATGTGGCCGATCCCGCTTTGGTTAATCCGCCGCTACCGCTGATAGTGCCGGAATATGTGCCGCTGCTGGATTGATTAACCGTTAAGGTACCGGCACCCAAGCTAATACTGCCGCCAGTAGAGCCGCCGCCGGATAAGTTACCGATAGATTGACTAAAGCCAGCTAAATTTAATACCGCACCAGCCACATTCGCTAGCGAAACATTACTGCTGCTGGACATGGCGTTGTTAGCGCCCATGGTCAATGTGCCAGCACTAATCGTAGTGGTACCAGTGTAATTATTCGTACCTGATAAAGTGAGAGCAAAACTGCCTAATTTAGTCAATCCGCCACTGCCGCTGATGGAACCGCTAAAGGTGGCGGGAGCAGCGGAAAGTGTGGTGCTCAGTGTTCCTGAACCTAAAGTCACATTACCTGCACCAGAGAGTGCAGCGATGCTATCGCTGAAATTATTTAATGCGAAGGTCGCACCCGAGGACACGCTCACATTACTGCTAGAGCCAATTGAATTCGCTGCACCGAGTTGCAATGTTCCGCTAGAAATCGTGGTGGCACCGCTATAGGTATTCACACCTGACAAAGTCAAGGTACCAGCACCCGTTTGCGTTAATCCGCCTGAGCCGCTGATATTTCCACTTAGTGTGCTTGAGCTTGCATTATTGATGGTTAATGTCGTGCCGCCTAAGGCAATGGTATTGCTGCCGGATAAACTGTTACCAGTGAAATTGATATTGCCACTGCCTCCCCACACATCCGCTGCAGTGCTGGCTGCCGATAAATTCAGGTTACTACCCAAGGTATAACTTGCACCTGTCGTAGAACTCGCTAATTGTAATTGATGCGCATTGTTGATCGTGGTGCTGTATTCCGACATCAACAGCGGACGAGTGCTGCCATTAAAAATAAACCATGAATAATTTGGTGCGGTAGTGGATGTGTTCGCACTAGATGAGATGCTGCCTGCATTTCCAGCTGTGGTATTCCAGCCTGCTGTTGTGGTGTAGGTTGATAAAAGAGATAAGTTATAAAGGGTGGTGCTATTGGTGGCATTACTCACACTGCTAACACAACTCGTATTACCAAAACAACCGCCATACAAAGAACTTACAGTGCCTGATGATTGGCCATAACCCTGTGTGACGCCGCTACTGCCGGCATCCCATACGTCATTTGATACGGTTCCATCGCGTACGAAACCTACAACGCCTCCCATAACGTCTGTAGCTACGTCGCTTTCCGCACCAGAACTATAGGAGTATTGAACAATACCAGGACTACCAAAACCCATAAAACCAATGACACCGCCGACAGCGGTATTGCCGCCGACAGTAGAAGTAACGCTGCCGGTATTATAGATATCTTGAATAGTCGAAGTACCAACCACGCTAGCGCCAATGACGCCACCTATGGTCATGGAATCGGTACCGAAATTTGATACATTCGCAGCATTGTAGATGTTGTAGATACTACTGCCTGTACCTGATAATCCGACTACGCCAATGACACCACCGATTCCAAAGCTTCCAGCAGAGTTATTTCTGGCACCTGCCACCGTTCCTGTAACAGTAATGTTATTGACTGTACCGCCATTTAAGTTACCGATGAGTGCGCCGACCATAGTATCGCCGCTGGCTGTCAGGCCACCGCTGATATTAACGTTGGTTAAGTTGAGGTTGTTGATGGCAGCATTACTGACTAAGTCAACTTCACCAAAGAGGCCAATTTTGTTTATCGAAGGTGCATTAATGTAAAGTCCATTAATCGCATAGTTTTGGCCGTTAAAATTTTCAGTGAAAGAAGCTGAATCGTTTCCAATGGGCACAAATCCGGTAGCGCCGTTCCAGTTGCTAGTTCCCGAGGCATCGATATTGCCACCTAGGCTAAAAGAATCTCCGAGTGTTGTAGTATTAGAGCCTATCCCTTCCAGGCCATAGACATCTGTGATGGTATAAGGATTGCCACTACTGCCATCACCGCTGGTGGCACGGATAAATTGCACGCTAGACGTGGGCCCGTTACCGGAATTTAATTGGAAATTATTCGAAGCGGTAAAGCTTGGCAGTGAACCTATTTGCGACCAGCCGCCCTGGATTAAGTTGAAATTTTTGACATTAATGGCTGCTGTAGCCGTGATGCCAGAAGCATTGCTCCCCGCACTAATAGCTGTCAAATCAAGCTCACCATTCGTGCCGGTAATGGCAGAATTGATAGTAATCTTGTTAGCAGCAACTAATGCTAATGTGTTAGTACTGGTCCACGTAATAGGGGCTGATACGGTGATATTACCCGGATTGCCACCATCCGAACCGGAGTTGGTCGTGGTCACCGTAACACTGCCTGAGCCAAGTGCCGTGATGAGATTGTTAACATCAATAATAGAAGTTGCCGCGCCAGAATTTGGTGAATAGGTGCCAGCACTTAAGGTGTCATTACTATCTACACCACCATTAGATGCTATGGTGACATTGGCAGGATCTAACAACCAATTTCCTGCTGTTCCTTGCGGAGCGGATGTATCAACAATAGCTCCATCGATATTAAGATAATGTCCGGAGGTTTCTACTTGTCCACCATTCCCACCCATTGCGCCGCCGCGCGCTGAAATACTGCCATGAAACTCAGTATCATCATTCGACCACACAGCAACATTACCACCATTGCCACTGGTGATGGCATCCGCTTTAAATATGGTAGCAGGATCAACATAAACAGCTGTGGCATTAGGAAGCGGGCCTGCGCCATGGAAATTCCCACCGAAATAAATATTGCCGCCACCACGATCACCACTCACATCCACTTTCGCATTTTCTGCGAGTAAATATTTTCCGGTGACATTTACTTTACCGCCATGTTGACCAGCGCCTAATCCC
>Ga0207159_1233_pt1 | contig 10714 bp, 10 predicted proteins | sample Alteio_BWMinHeat_23_FD_153511 | JGI IMG/M metagenome (GOLD analysis project Ga0207159, IMG submission 153511) | Enriched cells from forest soil in Barre Woods Harvard Forest LTER site, Petersham, Massachusetts, United States -... | ecosystem: Environmental > Terrestrial > Soil > Temperate forest >... | reverse complement strand
ATTTAAAGTGCTTAATAAAATTAATTTCCATTTAAATTTCTTTTCTGTTATTGTGTAGTTGTTAATTTATTAGTAAATTAGGGAACTATATATGACTCAACCAGCTTCAAATCATCATTTTTTTCAGCCAAGGCAATGGGTAGAAACAACAAAAATCCAATGCGGTAAAGTTTGGCATCAGGTTAAAACATGGCCATCGCGGCTTGTGATCCTTGTCCAAACAATAGCTCAGCGTATCTTAGGATTGTTTCGCAAGCAGAAGCCACAAAATATACCCCCCAATCCAGTGACAAGTCAACCGCCCCAGCAAGTACAGACCACAAACCCGAACGTTGAACATCCACAAACCAATCCGGTTGTAAATCCCTCTATTTCTCAAACAAATCCCTCACAGCAGACACACACAGAACAGCAGCCTCCGAATGGTGTACAACCGAATAACGAACCAGGAATTGTAGATCATATCATGCAAATACCTAAAGATGCTAACTGCTTAATCAATGCGATTTTCGAAGGGCTTAAGAGGCAATATCGCGATAAGATAGACGGAAAAGGACATACAGCCCAAACCCTGAGGGAAAAATCGGCAACTTTCCTAACCAGAGTCCTTGGGGAGAGTGGTTTTCATGATCGTGCGAGAATTATTGACAGTATGAAAGAAGCGCTGAAAAGCAAAAGTGCGAAGGATTATGATAAGGTCATTCTGGACCTTAAAAAGGATTTAGATGAACTGGTCAAGAAAATCAACCAAGGGATCATACTTAACGAGGAGTATGTGACGAAAGGTAACATTATATTGATTAAGATGAAGAAAGCTACGAAAGAAAAGAAGAAGAAGGCCAAACAGGCTCTAATAACCAATGAAGACCTTTGCCAATATATCCACCAGTCTAGAGGAAACGATTTATGGTGCGGCGAACCCCAGATATGGGCTCTAAGTCATGAATTTGGTGTGCGCATTGTTGTGCAATATAAGGATCAACCAGAAAAACCTGACACCGTCTTTGATCTAACCAATGCCAATACCACACCGATCATCATCCAACAGGAAAGTGGCAACCATTACAACTTAAGGGTATGATTTTACCAGTTGAGATCTTTTTCATAACCGAGTTTGATTAACAATTTGCCGCAACGCTGCTTGAACATTTTCTTATGCTCTGCGTTGAAAAATGTTTTCCAATTTCCGACTTCACTGCGCATGTAGACCTTCCCGTCTTGTTCCGCATCGCGTCCAATCTTCTGATAGAGATTACTGACAACAAAGTTGAGTTTCTCATCTGAGAGTGGCATATGAATATAATTGGCGATCTTAATAATAGCATTTTGCTGGATTCTGTTATCGCCACCGCCTTCGGAGCCAACCAGATCTTCATATTTGATGCCGAGGCTGTAGTTGTCCAAAATCCAACCGGCTCTATTTTGGTAGTACTCGAGATAGGATTGCATATCGTGGGTGCCTGTGATCAGGGCTGCAAGCTGTTCATCCAAAGACATCGTATCAAAATCGGCGGAGACTTTGAAGAAGTCCCGTTGAAGGCCTCGGTCTTTTAACCTTCGCATGAAAAAGAGTACCGAAACGAGGGCGTCGCGCGGATCGCGTGACATGCTGATAATCTTATAGTTGCGTTTTTTCAGGGCTTTCACAATAGGCTTATCGTAGGCCTGATGGATGCGTACAATCTTATTAAGCTGTTCGGCCTGATCTAAGAGCTCAGGGGAGTAGCCGCCGCTTAAAACAAGTTTATCAGTCAGCAATGTGATCGCTCTTTCAAGGCAGTGGGTGCCGCATTTTGGGATGGAATGGATGATGAAATGATCATGATTGATCTCATCAGCCAAAATCGATTGCGATGGCTGCAGTGCAATCAGGCTAGCGCCCAGAAGGCAGAGTAACTGAAAAACGTACTTCATTTTTATTCCTACCAGTTTTGATCTTTTTCGTAACCAAGTTGAATGAGCAATTTACCCATCTTCTTTTTGAAGAGTTCCTTGTGTTCTGGGGTGAAGAACATGGCCCAATTTCCGGTGGCAGCGCGTGCGAAGACTTTGCCATCAATGACAGCAGCCTTGTCGGCTTTCACATAGAGGTTATTGACCACATAGTCCAATTTCTGGGATGAAAGCTCCATGCCAATGTGATTAGCGATATTCAAGATCGCCTGGCGTTGAATTGCCTCAGATTTCCCCCCTTTGGCACCGAGCAGATCTTCGTATTTGACGCTCAAACTATAAAAGTTCAACGCCCAAGGGATTCGCTCCTTATAGAAATTGAGGTAGGATTTCATCTCAGGAGTACCGGTTATTAATGCTGTCAGCTGATCCTTAAATGACAATTCGTCGAAGTTTGGTGAAACAATAAAGAAGTCGCGCTTGGTTCCCCGATCTTTTAATTCCCTCATATAAAATAGGTGGGAAATCAGGGCATCGCGCGGATCTCTATAGATACTGACAAGTTTGTAGTGTCGTCTAAAGATTAAATGGAGGTCCTTTGCATAGTACGGTTGTTCCAAGCGTAAAATCTGATTTGTCTGCTCTGCATGAGTTAATATTTCATCATCAAAGGGCTGATGGATCAGATGGAAGATATTCTTGCCCGTCAGGAGTGTGACAGTCCGTTCTAAACAGTGGGTTCCGCATTTTGGGATAGAGTGTAACACCAAATGAGCATGTTGAACTTCCGCTGCACCTAGTAAGCTGCATAGAGCAAGACATAGAATGCCGAATTTCAGAATGAATGTACTTAGCATCTCGATTTCCTTTTAATAAATTCCCTACTTTTTACCTCTGTGCTCTCTGTGTCCCCTGTGGGTAAACCTCCGACAAACCCCGTAATTTACCGCAGAGCCACAGAGTACGCAGAGAAAACGCAGAGACTATTTATTTTGAAAAAAAAATCTCTGCGTTGTCTCGGCGCTCGCTGCGGCTCTGCGGTAAACTACGGGGTTCGTCGAAGGTTTACCTCTGTGGTAAAAATATTAACTTCTTGTTGTCTTAATCCTTATTCCAAAAACTTCTCTTGGTATAGATAGGTGATGATTTGGTTAACGGCTTCAGAGACTGAACAGCTCCCCGCATCGATGACCAGTTCAGGGTTTCGAGGGGCCTCATAGGGATCGTCGATGCCTGTGAACCCTTTGATTTTACCCTGTCTTGCAGCGGCGTATAGACCTTTCACGTCTCTGTTTTCACATTCGTCAATCGGAGTCGACACATAGATTTCAATGAAACCCCCTCGTCCTTTGATGAGGTTGCGATTGAAATTGCGATCGACTTCATAGGGAGCGATGAGGGCGCAGATTGCACAACCGCCGTTTTTAGTGATCTCATGAGCTACAAACCCCACGCGTCGTACATTTAGAGAACGGTGCTCTTTTGAAAAGCCCAATTCGCTCGATAAGTGGATGCGGATGAGGTCGCCATCTAGAATCGTGATCGCGCGATTCTGCAGCTCCATCAGCCTTACACCTATCGCATTGGCAATGGTCGACTTGCCCGAACCCGATAGGCCCGTGAAAAAGAGAGTGAACCCTTGCTTATTGCGAGGTGGATACGATTTTCTGAGCTCCTCTGCTACAGCAGGAAATGTAAACCATGAGGGAATGTCGCTGCCATCATTCAGAAGTTTGCGAAGCTGGGTTCCTGAAATGGATAGAACCGTTTTGCCGGGTTCGACTTCATCGATAGGTTGATAGTTACCATCTTCTTTTACATAGACCATCTCTTTGAAAGGAAGGATTTCAATGCCGATATCATCGGCGAGGGATAATGCCAGGTTTTGAGCATCGTAGGGGCCATAGAAATCTCTCCCTTGGCTATCCTTGCCAGGTCCTGCGTGGTCTCTCCCTACGATGAAATGGGTGCATCCATAGTTTTTGCGGATGATGGCATGCCAGACCGCTTCGCGCGGGCCCGCCATTCTCATGGAAATCGGAAGCAGACTTAACGTTGTCGAATTGTCTGGGTAGTACGGAACAAGCTTTTCATAACACTTGACGCGCACAAAATATTCGACATCACCAGGTTTGGTCATCCCAACCACAGGATGGATCAGAAGATGGGCATCGGCTTGTTGGGCAGCGCGCAGCGTGAGCTCTAGGTGGGCCCTGTGCATGGGATTGCGCGTCTGGAAAGCCACGACACGGGTGATGCCTTGGGCTTGAAAATAGGCCTTGAGTTCGTCTGGACTCTTTCGTAGACCTAGAAAATCATAGTGCTTTGGAAGGGCAACCTTTCGAAGTTTGCCGCCTATATAGTAGTCTCCGGTCTGGTTCATCAAAAATTCGACCCCGGGGTGCTCTGTACTGGTGGTTCCATAGACCTTCTCAGCTTCGATTTTTTTATCCGCTCTCCATATCTCTGAAACATCTATATAGGCAAGAACGCTGCCTTCTTGATCCCTTAAAGCCAAAGTAGCTGCATCTTGAATCTTTTGTTGCTGTTTCTCAGATACATCTAGAACGATAGGAATCGGCCACACGCTGCCGTCGGGGAGGCGCATCTTATGGACGACCCCTTCATAGGTAGCCCTATCCATGAAACCTTCTAAGGGAGCAAAGCCACCATTCAATAGAAGTTCAATATCGCAAAGTTGACGTTGGGTCAACGTCACCGAAGGGCAGTCATCGACAGATCGAAGATAGGCAGGTTGTGAAGTCAGTAAAACTGTGATTAGCATCCAGGCATATAGCAGGACACTCTTCAGGCGTGGCTGTGCATTGATCATCTGATCGTTCTCCTTGTTATCAATTCATAGGTGTAAAAAAACAAGACAGAGCGTATCTATTTAATCACTTCTTGACAATGACAAGTTGATTCTTGGATGTGAGTTGCAACCGCATCCTCCACAGCCTTAATGAAATACTCTTCATCGAGAATAGCTTGAATCGTATCCGTTTGGTGCAAGATTTTTCGCTCAAACAGAATTTTCATTGGAATGGCTCCCCCATCTTTTGCACAAATGGGCGAAACGATATTTGTAGGGGAGTCTGGATCGAGATCGATATTATCATCGAAGAAGAGTGAGAGGGTGTTCTGATCCTCCAGATCCAGAGGGAACTTCTTTCCATATTGGAACTCCTCATGGTGGTCGTTCCACTCGTTCCAATCATCCTGAATCGCAAGATGATGCCCTTTAGACGTGAAAAGACGGTAGATGTCTTGAACTTTGCCTATGATTTCATTTGGAAGATGGAGCTGCCCATTTTTAAAGCGTGCTAGCGGAGCGAATTTTTCATTGGGCATGGTCTTCTCAATGATTTGAACGACCTCGGGCATATCCTTTCCAAATGAGCGGAGGATTACGCGAAAGTCAATCTCATCGTGCCGCAGCTTCATGATTAATCGAAAAAAAGAGGGGAACACATAGTGATCTTGGAGTTTGTTCTTAATAGCATTAAATTTTTCTGTGATCTCCTGTTCCAGGGGATGGTGGGAGTCCTGGAGAAAAGCAACGAAGTTCTTTGTGATGGAACGCCTTTTCCATTTGAGATCGCCGTCGTGATGGTCTCCAGGAAGAAGGTAATCACAAATATAATTGAAGTAGGAGATAGGTTCGGGGACTTCAGGACTCCATCGATACTTGGTCCTTTCAGCCAATAGAATATTTAAGACATCATCCAGGGACCGATTTTCTGCTTTGTCACTGGCGATGATTGTCTTGTTGACATCGATGTGCAGAATCAGCAACAGATCGTGATGCTGCGGAAACTCCATTAGATCCATAAGCTGCTCCTTTGTAACAGGAGATGTTAGGGGAATTGTTCTTTTTGGAATACAATAATATGGAATGGCGCGAAGCGTTGAGCGAGCTTGCGAGCTCCATGGAGTGCGGCGCTCCGCGCCGCCTTAAATTCGAGATAGCTGTATGGGCCTCATCCAATGACGTCTTCGCAAAAAATCACCTATAGAACACTGTTGTAAAGGTGATGTAAACTATTCCGCCTTTCGAGAACCCCCTTCTTGGCTGCATTTATTGTCTTGCTGGCCACAGTTGAACTCACGTCTACAATAGTTTGAATAACCCCGGCACTGGTTCCAGAACTCCCCGTCGAAGTGCTACCAGTTAAAATTGGCCTCATAACAGTGTAGTACATGATTCCCCCATTCACGCGATCACTAATGGCATTTCCAGTGTTTGTGATTCCATTATTAACTTTGCCAGCTACGGTTGAAATCGTTTGTCCCATAAAGAACCTCCTCAATTTATTTTAAAAGTTACTATTCACAATCTCACCATTTTTTTTACCCGAAGCGTTGAGCGAGCCTACGAGCTCCGTGAAGTGCGGCGCTCCGCAGCTGTGAAAAAATAGGATGTGTAGAGTCAGAAGGATTAAACGCAAAGACGCAGAGACGCGAAGACCCGACGCAAAGCCTCAAAGGTTATATAACATGATAAGAAGGATCGCAAGCGGCACGATAAAACAAGATACACACCATTTTTGTTTTTATCCTAATTATCATACTCATCCTGTTAATTTTTTTGGGTCTTTGGGTTTGGGCGTCGGGTCTTCGCGCCTCTGCGTCTTTGCGTTTAATTTTTTCACAGCCTCGGAGCGCAGCACTCCCTGGAGCTCGCAGGCTCGCTCAACGGAAGGCATGCTCCTGGATCAGGGTATTAGGATTGATTATCCTGTCCCTGAGTGGATGTAGAGGTGGTGACAGAAGTCCCTCTGATCTCATTCAACGCATCTCTTTCGAGTTGTTGATTTTGTTGAGAAAGAGGTCTTCGTAAAATTAATCGAACTACATTGTTGACAGCTCTTTGATGTTCACCTAATCGAGCATCAATGAGAGCCTGGGTTGTAGGTAATTGACGCAGATCATTCACTTGCAAATCTGTATATGTGACAGGACTTCTAAAGTGGCCCGTATTCAACCACTGTCTTATCGCACTCCGTTCATAAAAATGGATACCATCAGGATCCCCTACAATGAAACGAATGGGATTATGTGTAATCTGACAGATCTTCTGTGATAAAATTCGATCATTATGCAAAGGTTGAGGAAGTGAATCTTTACTCAGGAGATCGAACGGATCATCATTGAAAGGCTGTACAGGGAATCTGTTATCAAAATGCTGGACGTATTGGGTGATTTGTTGCTGCCTGGTCTCGAAATCAGTGGGTTGTTGTTGCACTTGCTGTTGCTGGGGTTGCTGCTGCTGAGGTTGCTGCTGCTGAGGTGGCTGGCTTAAAGTCTGCGTCAGATTATAGTAGAAAGCGGTCGTTTTATCAAAAATTCCCATATGAAAAAGGAGGGATGCTACACTTCGAGCATTATATTGCAGATTAAAGTCCTTCAAGTTGGCTTCGCACTCTTTCAGATCGATAGGTTTATATGTTTTTACCATACAATCCCCTTCATCATCCCATTCATACACGGGTCTCTGAGCGTTAGAAGGATCCGCCTTCAACATTTCTATATATTTTTTTTCTTCTAACATGCCCTTGTCTGATATTGTTTTTGCAAAGTCGGTCACAGGGACAAATAGCCCTTGCTCGATGGCTGATGAAAGTGAAATATATCCCCTGTCATAATCTACAAGGGCATTGGTAATTGATGTTGGGATATCCATTTCCCGGATAGACGCTTCCCATTCCTTCATCTGAAGGAGAGAAGGGGTAGAGGCGCTTCTTAAAATCATGATACTTTGGATGAGATTTAAGGCGAGTAATGAGGTTTTGAGAGCTATCGATGATCCCCTGATGATCTTTTCGGGGATGATTGCTCTGGGGTTATTAAATTGAGCGATACGTTCTTCGAGTTTTGAGTAACCATAGGCAAAATCCATCAAATAACTGAGAGTATTTACAGCGTACATATATATCCCTCCGTAGATTTAGACGTTTTTTGTACCTTGGACAAAACCGGTTTTTTACCTCCTTGTTTGCATATTCCTATCCCTACTTTATTTGTGGAACGATGTCAAGATTTTTCTTTATAACACAGAGAGCGGTATAAATAGAAAAGGGCAGTGGGATCTCTCCCACTGCCCTTTCACAGCAATAGTGCTCTCAGCTTGCTAGGTTATTGGCAAGGCTGTGGGCATGGATTGCAGTTATTTTGTGGTGCGCATGGCTGTGGGCAGCATGGTGCTGGAGTGCATGTACGTCTATAGCTATATTTTGGTTCATATTTGCAGCAGCGTTCGCAACTATATTTTGGCTTATAGTGGCACTCACGAACATAATAATATTCGGGGCATTGTCTGCAGCAGGTCACACAATAGTTTTGTGGGACATATCGGCAGCACTGCTTCTGATAGTATTGTGGAACATATCGGCAGCAACGCTTGCATGTATAGCAAGGCTCATATTCACAATGTCTGACATTGTAGTACTTTGGACACCACTCACAGCAACGTACACACTGGTAGCAGTTACCACAATCATCATAAGTTGTATTCACAACTTCTTCAGTTGGAGCAGGAGCTACTTGGGCATTGGCGTTACCATTGGCGTTTCCAGCGGCATAGGCTTGTTCTTGGGAAAATGCGTTCTGATAGATAAAGAAGCAGAACACTAATGAGCACATCAGTGCAAATTTTTTCATATCATCTCTCCTTAAGTTTGGGTTATCATTGAAACTTTCAGATGGGTTCTCCCCCATCCATAAAACTCCTGAAAACCTTCGTTGACCCCTCCCCACTCGGGGGAAGCTACGTTCGGCTTTACCTAAATTTCACTCTGGATTTTTCCCGAATTTTAAGCAATTTTTTTTTGAAATGACGCGCGAGTGCCTAATCCTCAAGGGCCTTGCGTAATCCTATCATCGACACTATTGACCCCTGACATCGCTTGAACCTGACGAACAAGGTCTTGTTTGAGGACCAAATCGCGGATCGTTCCGGTCAGAGTGACTCGCCCATTATTGACGTCCACAACTATGTTTGGATGGCCTGCCTTCACAAACATATTCTGGATCTCATACTGAAGTTGATGATCCAATTGATAGGGCGAAGGACGGGGCATCTGCTGATCTGTATATAACTGGGCCGGGCATTGGGGATGGGTCCCAAGGATCAAAAACATTAGAGCTAACACTTTTCTCATAACACACCTCCTGGTATAGAGATCCCTTATACAGAATTTCTAATAAAAGCGGCGTAAAATTTAAGGCGGCGCTGAGCGCCGCACTCCATGGAGCTCGCAAGCTCGCTCTAGGGGGCAAGTCCGTTTGTCCATATCTATCCCGCTTGCGATCATGCATATCCTGTAATTCGTCGAAGTGATATTTTTGATAAAGAATAGCGGGAATACTGTGCTATGTTCGATCCTGAATCATATACCACGATTGCTCACCTGTTGCCACGGATGCTAGGATTTATCTACTTCGTGGCCATTGGGGCTTTACTGCTTCAAATTCACGGATTAATAGGTTCCAAAGGGATCCTTCCTCTCAGCGAATATCTCTCCTTTCTCAAGTTCTACTACCCAAAAAGATGCTACACTGAGGCCCCAACCTTGTTCTGGCTTAACTCCAGCGATTTGATGATCTCCTCCGTGGCAGTCGTGGGAACTCTCTTTTCTGTGTTATTGATGCTAGGGTATTATCCAGCTCTCTTGCTCCTTCTCCTTTATATCATTCATCTTTCTTTAATCACGGCCGGACAGGATTTTTTAAGCTTTGGGTGGGAGGGTCTCCTACTCGAAATCACCTTTCAGACCTTTTGGATAGACCTAACGCCTGTCCCCTCTCTGATGATCTGGATCAGCATCAATTTCCTTCTCTTTCGGTTTCATTTCCAGGCGGGAACCAATAAACTGATTCATCGTGATCCCACCTGGTTCAGCTTTATGGCTGTCGCCTTTCATTATGAGACCCAGCCCCTCCCGAATACCATTGCGTGGTATGCGCATAAGTTGCCGATGTCCTTTCAAAAGCTTTCGACCTTTGTGATGTTTGTGATCGAAATTGCTGTGCCTTTTTTCATGTTTTTTGGAGAAACAGCTCGTGTATGGGTCTTTGGAGCCTTTTTCGCTCTCCAATTCTTCATTTGGCTGACGGGGAATTTTTCGTATCTGAACTATCTCACTGTAGGTTTCATCACGATTCTGTTAAGCAATTCTACTCTTGCCGCTATCGGCATCCAACCTCCAGCCAAAGTACAATACACTTCCCTTGGATTGGAGGGTCTCGTTACAATTGCGGGGATAGTCCTGCTGGCGCTGCAGTGTATGCGCCTTTGGCACCATTTTCAGCCTCATCGACTATTTTCAAAGATTTTCAGTAAGCTTGTGCCCTATCATCTTGTCAATACCTATACCCTTTTTGCTTCGATGACGACGGAGCGGTATGAAATCGTGGTTGAGGGAAGTGAAGATGGAAAAGAGTGGAAAGAGTATCTTTTCCCCTATAAGCCTTCAGAGGTCACCCGGAGGCCCCGCAGAATCGCTCCCTATCAGCCAAGACTCGACTGGCAGATCTGGTTCCTCCCCTTTCGCGATTTTGAATCGGAACCTTGGTTCCAAAAGTTCCTCATTCACCTTCTGAAGGGGACTCCAGAAGTGTTAAGGCTGCTTCGGGGCAATCCTTTTCCAGACAAGCCACCAAAGTATGTGCGTTCGCTTATCTATGAGTACCAATTCACGACTTTTGATGAGAAAAAGAAGACAGGATGCTGGTGGAAACGAACCCTGATTGGCGCCTATAGCCCCACATTAGCGTTGAAAGCCATCTGAAGTATTCAAGTCAAGTGCGGCACTCTGATGTT
>Ga0207159_1232_pt1 | contig 10780 bp, 8 predicted proteins | sample Alteio_BWMinHeat_23_FD_153511 | JGI IMG/M metagenome (GOLD analysis project Ga0207159, IMG submission 153511) | Enriched cells from forest soil in Barre Woods Harvard Forest LTER site, Petersham, Massachusetts, United States -... | ecosystem: Environmental > Terrestrial > Soil > Temperate forest >... | reverse complement strand
CTTCTGTGGAGTCACTCATGATTATGAGATTTATCAGGCACATCATTGGTACATCAGAAGCTTCCGAAGAATATAATCAATTTGAAAATACTCGAGATACCTCCCAAGCGAGGCCCCCAGAAACCCAAGAACCATCATCCACAGATCTCGAAAATGCCAATCTAGACACCAGTCCTCAGCAACAAATGACCTCCAACTCGGAAAACAAAGAAGCATTCGAAGAACCCGTCGCTATCAACACACCCTCCACCAATACCACCACCGCTTGGCAAATTGTCGCCAATCTTGGCGCAATTATTTTTGCCAAAGAAAATCGCCGCTATATTTATGCCGCTGGTTTATTAACGACGTTGAACTCTGCATTAAACTTGGTAGCTCCTTATCTTATCGGCGAACAATTCGATGCTATCGCAAATAATAATGATCCGTCGGTGGTGGGTTTAGAAGTTAGCGTACAAACCATGACCTTACTATTAATTGGCGTAGGTTTGTGTTCCCAGTGTATTCCTAACTTCAGAGATCAATTATTAGTATCGGTCGCGGCAAATAGTACACGTGAAATTTTAATTCGTGCTACTGATCAGCAACTCACGAGGAACTTGGAATATCATAACAGAGCTCAATTTGGCGAAAAATTTTACCTGTTACAAAAATCTTTTGCCTGCGCATCAACGGCCACCCCGTTGTTAACGCAGATTTTACCAACATTTTTTGAAATATCAGTCGCCATAGGTGTGCTTTCTTATCAATTCGGCGAGGGAATGGGAGGTGGAATTGCTGGCATTGGTGCTGCGTTTGCAATCTATAGTGGTTTGACTACTAAATCTATTATAGAAACACGCGAAGGTTTATTGCAAAAAGGAAATTTCGCCATGCAAAAAATGTCTAATGCAATTAAGCAATATAAAAATGTTTATGATTTTTGTAAATATTCATACGAAATGAAAGCCGTGCAAAAAGCGGTAAATGAAGCGGCCGCAGCAGAAATAAAAGCAATGACAGCGCCATTAAAAGTTGGTTTAGGGCATATTGTTATTCCACGTGTCGGGATGCTTATTGCCTGTTTATATATTGCGAACCATCTAGCATCAGGTCAATTTAGCGCGCAAGATTTTACCTTCATGTATATTTATCTCGATAAGCTATCTACTTTACTACCAGCCGTGGGGATGGCACTTAATAGTTTATTTGCAAGTTATCCCGATTTACGATTTGTATTTCGCGAGCTGCTAAAACCATCGGAAGTGATCGATGCTCATCCTGATAATAAACTTATTATTGATGCCTCATCCGCTAGCATTCGATTTGAAAATGTCACTGTCGGTTATCCAGGAAAACCTCCACTATTTCGCAATTTATCACTATTAATCAAACCAGGTGAATCAGTAGCTATCGTCGGCAAAACAGGCTGCGGTAAATCCACCATTTTTAAATTGCTCTATGGATATCTCGCACCTACTTCAGGAAAAATTTATATTAACGACCAAGATATTTCCACTGTCAGTCTCCATTCATTACAAATGCAGCTAGGAAGTATCGCGCAAACTGCAAATTTATTTAATGGATCAGTACGCGATAATATTCGCTATGGCGCGCCAGATCCAGACGCCGTGACTGATCAACAAATCTGGGAAGTTGCAGAAAAAGTTCATCTAAAGGATTTTCTTTTATCCTTAGATAGAGGTTACAAAATTGAACCTTTGTCAAATAGACCAAAAGATAAAGATATCACTGAAGAAACAATATTTTTATATGTTGAAAATAACATAGCCATGTATGCATGCAAGCTACCTAAATCAGATGACTTTCCTGATGGTAAAATTATAAGAACGCCTATCATTAACGAACATGACCCAGATCCAATCGCAGAAAAATTGGCAAAATATTTTATTACAGAAATTTTAAATGAATATCCATTTCCAATGATTGATCATGACGAAAAAAATGAGTTTTTAGATTTACTATTAACAAGAAATCATATTGTAGAAAAACGATTAGACAATTCGGTCGGTGAAGATGGTAAAAAATTTTCGGGTGGTGAGCAGCAACGAGTAGCCATTTTACGAGGATTATTCAAATCTTCGGCGAGAATTTGGATGTTTGACGAGATTACTTCAGCACTGGATAGTTTGACTGCCGATATAGTATTAGAATATTTAGAAAACTTAACCAAAAGCCAAACTCGTTTAGCCATTACGCATAAACTAGCAGAAACTATGCATGCAGATAAAATTATTGTGTTACACCGAGGAAGAGTTCTTGCCCAAGGCAAGCATGATGAATTATTACAAACATGCTGTCTTTATCAGGATTTATGGAATAAACAAAATAAACCATCGCCAGTGACTCTTCAGAATACCATGCGTTCAACTGCTGCAATAGCTGATGTCATGAATATTCATCCTGCTCAGCTGTTAACGCCATCTTTAAGCGCACCTATGGTTGAGGCAAAATTAACTACAACTATTGTTACCTCGGATTTAAAGGTAAGCAGCGATGAAATGAAGGTTTCTCAGCCTAACCACGGGAGAAATTAAATTGGATAAATATAAAAGAATCTCACATCCTAATACCTAATAATAATCAAGAAACAAACCAATACATTAGTCCACCACTTAATAATATATACAAAATAATAAAAAGGATGTTTGCGAAGCGCATCGAACAGGTGTCAGAGTCCATTGAAACTTCTCCGAATACTGACTATATCATTCATCCCCATGACTATTTATTATTTACCTCGAAATAATTAACTATGTTAGGATATTAAATTAATGGAGAAAAAAGATCAAAAGGGATTAACATGTTTGCTTCATATAACTTATTATCACTCATTTCAATTTTTGTTATTGCAGCCGCTATCGTCTGGATTGCTGGCATCCAACTTTCCTATACTACTGATATTATCGATACGCGTTTTAGTTTAGGAGAAGCATTGGGAGGACTAATCTTTCTCTCGATTACTACCAATCTCCCTGAAATCGCTATCGTTGCCAGCGCGTCATTAACTCACAAAATTGGTATTGCGATCGGAAATATCTTAGGAGGAATTGCAATTCAAACGGTCGTACTTGTCATCTTGGATGGTTTCGGTTTGCGAAAAAAAGCACCTCTAACCTATAAGGCCGCCTCATTGCAACTAGTATTAGAAGGGGTGCTCGTCATCATTGTGCTCGTTATCTCTATCATGGGAACTCAGCTACCAAAATCGATTATATTTGCTAGATTGGCTCCAGGGGATTTATTAATCACTGCCGCCTGGCTTATTGGTCTCTGGTTGATAAACAAAGCTCGCACGCATCTTCCTTGGCAACAAAAAGGTTATGCCCCTGACACTTTTCCCGCCACCCATGGTAAACGCCTAATTAGCAAACTAAAATGGAGTACGACACGCGTCATATTAATTTTTATTATTTCTGCAATTGCCACACTTATTGCGGGTGTTGTTTTGGAAGAAAGCGGAAGCGCCATCGCCACCTCCATCGGCTGGAGTGGAGTATTATTCGGTTCTACCATTCTGGCAGCAGCTACAGCTCTTCCGGAAGTTTCAACAGGTCTGGCTGCGGTGAGAATTGGTGATTACATTCTTGCAATAAGTGATATTTTTGGCGGAAACGCTTTCTTGCCCGTACTTTTTTTACCAGCGACTATTCTTTCAGGACAATCCCTGCTTCCGCAAGCGCAAAAATCTGACATTTATCTTGCTAGCTTGGGAGCATTACTCACCGCCGTATATATCTATGGCTTAATTTTTCGTCCTAAGCAGCAATTTTTTTATTTAGGAATAGACTCCATCGTAGTTCTCATAATGTATATTATTGGCATCATTGGATTATTTATTATTTAGCAGTTATATTTCATTGTGAACGGCAATAACAGCCCTGACTCGGAAAAGCCTAGAATAGGTGATTTAAAATGTAAGGAGAAAAAAACAAATGAAAAGCTTATTTTTAATCGTTGGTTTGCTCGCATTCCTCGTTGGACTATTCTGGATCGGACAAGGCCTTAATTACATTCAATGGCCCTCGAGTAGCCTCATGGTCAATCAAAATAAATGGGCAGTGTACGGAGGCGTGCTCGCGATCGTGGGATTACTAATTATGATCTGGTTCGCTCGCCGATAAATTTCAGTGGTGTGGATTAAGTTATAAATTGCAAGCTCATAAAAGTATTTATTCGGATGGATTCAAAAAATAGATAATTTTCTTTATAAAAACAAGAACAGTTAAATTTAAAAATCATGGCAAATTTTCCGACTATTAATATATAATAGACAGGAATATTTTTTTTAAATTATTTATTTTATAAGGGATAATACTATGCAAAAAACTAAATGGATTGTTCGGGCAACAATAATAAGTTTGATATCAGTTACGATGCTTGGCTTAACAGGAACCACTTGGGCATACAAAGGAGAGAAATATGCGAGCCAAGCAAAAATTACTCTAAAAAAAGCTGAAATGATAGCTCTACAAACTGTTCCTGGTAAAATAAAAGATAAAGAATTAGAAGTGGAGAAAGGTGGAACCGGCCTGCGATATTCCTTTGATATTTTGTCTAAAGGTAAACTACATGAAGTTGGCGTAGATGCTAAAACCGGGGAAGTACTTGAAAACAGCTTACCAGGACCAAATGCTGATTAAAAAAGTTCTTTCATTGACCGCAGGTGTCAAGTATTCAAATTCAAAGTGCTTCAACGCAAAGCTATATTTTTTTGCTTTGGAGCATTTAACATTTGGCGTCCATCGCCAATTTGTAAACGCATAAAAATCAGCGCAGAAACAAATGTTATTAATCCTAATGTGAAAAATGTTTCATGAAATATTTTTATATTAAGCACAATAAATTGCGATGAAGTTATCGAATATAATCGTAGCAACATCGCGCTGACGGCAACGCCAATGCTTTGTGACAATTGTTGAATGGTGCTAATCAGGCTGGTAGCTGAACTTAAATCATCACTAGAAATATCGCTATAAGCTAATGAGTTCATACCACTGAATTGCATTGAAATTAATAGTCCAAATATAAAAGTCAGGACCGCAATCATGTAAGTGGTGATATTCATGGTAATAATAAGAAATGACCATAATGAAAAACCAACAAGCACGGTATTGATTATTAACAATCGTTTATAGCCTAGCAAACGTAGTATTTTTAAAGAAATTATTTTTACAACAATAACACCAATTGCCAATGGTGCTATTAATAAACCTGATAACTGCGCACTCATCCCCAACCCTATTTGCATCAATAGTGGTAATAAAAATGGGATGCCGCCAAAACCAAGGCGCGAACAAATATTTCCTAGCATAGAAATCCGAAAAGTGCGAATCGAGAGCAAGCTAGTATTAATAATAGAATGACGCTGATATTTTGCATAACGAAAATAAATTATCAATAAGATGATCGCAATGAGCATTATTATTAGCGCAGTGGATTGATGCGCACTTGATTCACTTAAATCTGAAAATGAAAATGTCAGGGCAGCAAGACCACCGCCAAATAAAATAAAACCAAGCAAATCAAAAGGTCGTACTTTACGTGCTCGTGTGTCTTGCAAAAAATATCTGGCAATTAATACTGCAGCTATACCTACTGGAACATTCACCCAAAATATCCATGGCCAAGAGAAATGATCGGTGATTGTACCGCCAATAAATGGACCGAGCATCAACGCCATAGAAACAATAATCACAATTGTATTCATGGCTTGGACCAATTCATGCCGTTCATACGTGTGTAATAAAATTAATCGACCGACTGGTAGCATAAAAGCACCACCCAACCCTTGAATGCAGCGAGCAACAATAAGTTCAGGTAAGGTGCTCGCATAACCACAGCAAAAAGAACCTAAAGTGAAAATGATTAATGAGATGATAAACATATTTTTATTACCATATTTGTCTGCCATCCAACCACTGATGGGAATAAAAATAGCTAGCGTAACTAAGTAACTAATTAGCGCAATTTTTAAATCGACAGGATGAACTTGTAAGCTTTTGGCCATCATGGGGATGGCTGTGTTGATGATTGTCGTATCCAGCGCATCCATGAATAAGGCAAGGGAAACAATGCAGCCGATGATTTTTTTATTGATCATGGTTAGCCTACTGCAAACGACTGACTCATAACATTAATATATCATTATTACATTGGCCGAACATCACGTATCTCCCGCGCTCAGCTGTTCATTTACTAGTGGCTGGCGCGAAATTAAAAAGGGTGGATTAGGCGTTTTTTGCCGTAATCCAACCGCCGAGCCGGTGACACGGCAAAAAACGCCTAATCCACCCTACTACGATTTTTAGCAAATTTTAATTTCGCGCCAACCACTTACTATATAAACCGCGCTGCAGTGCTCGTAGTACGTGGCTCGTATTCAACTTAGCGAAATATAATAAGATCCTATTCTTATAAAATAAAATGGATGTTCTATTTTTATATTTTTTTGGTAAAAAATTACTGGAATTAACCAGTTTTACATGATATATTAAATGCACATTTTTTGACCTAAGTATTTTATCATTTTGAATATATTAAAATTATTATCCAAAACGAGGCTCCTATGTTTAATCGCACAAAGACCAGTTTAAATCTCACACCGGCAAGGAAACAACTTGAGGGTTTAATAGCTACTAGAAGAAATATGAGCTCCTCGTTAGTTAGTCTACGAGCACGAGCCAACGTTCCATTTGAGTCAATCGAACCAGATATTGATGCAGCTGATCTTCCTGAAAAGAATTTATTTGAGGCAAAAGGTGAGGATCTCGCTGAGAACGACATCTTATTAGATGACCCAGAACAACATTTAACGGATGCAGAATTCGCTACTCGGGAATTAATTCGACTTTTTATAGTAGAATTTAAAAAATTAAAATCGACAGAAGAAGTGACTCGCTTAGCCAAAAATGTCGAAGCGATCAAAACAGGATTAGACATTATTTTTGTTAAGAAGGATAAAACATCCATCGAAGATAAAATAAATGCATTAGAAAAAATGCATTATACCGCTTCAAAATGGGAATATACTTTCGCTGTGGCGAAAAAAGTTGTGAAAACTATCATTGCTGCGGCAGTGGGTTTTGTTTTAGGACTAGTAATGGGCGCCATTGCTACAGGCTGGGGAGGCCTACCCGCAGCAATGTATGCAAGTTTACAAACAGCCAGTCTTTATTGGGGTTGCGGTGGAGCTGGTTTCTTAAGCTTAGGACCAGTGCTCTTTGCAGCCATGTCAGCAAATGGTGCATTAAAAGCGAGTACCAATTCTCCTATTGAAGCTAAAATGGTTGAACTAAAAAATTTAGTAGCGCGTCAAGCATTACCTAACGCAATAAGTGAATTAACACAAAAATTAAAAACTTTAGAACTTAAGGGTGAAGCTGTTCGTAATGGTATTAACGCTATTTTGACTAGAGCAGAAATTTTACGAAAAGAAGCCGAAAGCAGCTGGCTTGGTAGCATAAGCAAATTAGATAAAAGTGTTCAATTATGCTTGGCAACTGAAAAAGTATTAAAGAAATTAGAAAATAATTCTAATATGTCAATTGAGGAAGTATTGAATCTGCAGGTGAGCATTCAATCTGGAAAAAAAATTATTAATAAAACATATAAAGAATTTATCCAGACGGCACGCAACCCCAGACTTGATAGTGTACGAAGTTTCTTTAATCGAGAGCCGATTACAACAAAAACAGAAGAATTACTCAATTCAACATATAATTCTAAACCTGTTTTGGGAAATTCGTGAAATATTAAAAGGGGGCAAACATTTGCCCCCTATTCTTTGTTAGTAAGCTGTATTAACTTGATTGGTATTACCGATAGTTGTTTTAGCTGATGATTGCTGTTGTTGTTGTGCTACTTGAGGTGATGGTCGATACGTAGCAGATGATCCTTGAGCAGGACCTTGGGTGGTGTTACAAGCGGTCAAAATTATCGTGGTCGTTAAAATCAAACCTAATATAATTCCTTTTAAATAATGCATAAAATTTCCTCCATAATATTAGCAAGATAATTTATTACTATGATGGTATTCGAACATTTTTACAATATTATTCTTCTGAACTTGATATGATATAGTGTCGAGTCATATAGCAGGTTTAATATAATACGGACATTACTGAATATGGATCTGAAAAAACCTTACTCATTTAGCATGTTAATAATTTTTTCTTTGATTAGCTTGAGTTTGTGTGTCTTAACTACCAAAGCCAAAGCCCAATCAATCCAAAACCCCCTTCCTGGCATGCCTCCCATTGCAAATGCTGAAAATATCTATGCAGATGCGAATGCAAACATGTTTTCAGTAAACGTACGCAAAGCTTTACCTCGCGTATATGTACCGAATACGGTCGATAATACTGTTTCCGTCATCGATCCAATTACTTACCGTGTTATAAACACGTTTACCACTGGGAAAGATCCAGAACACATTGTTCCATCCTATGATCTCAAAACTATTTGGGTCTTAAACCATAATGGCAATAGCGCAACGGCTATCGATCCAAACACAGGCAAACCAGGCATCACTGTCCCTATTAATCATCCTTATAATCTTTATTTTACCCCTGATGGCCGCTTTGCTATCATCGTTAATGACATACAAAACCGGCTTGATTTTAATGACCCGTCTACTCTGTCTCCTCATGATTCCATTCATGTAAAATGTAAAGGCATCAATCACATGGATTTTACCGCTGATGGTCGATATGCCATTGCTAGCTGTGAATATTCAGGAAAGTTAGTTAAAATAGATGTGGCAAAACATAAAGTTATAAAATATTTATCACTCAATTTAGAACATTCACACAAACATCCAGCACCACAAGATATTCGTGCTTCTTCCAATGGTCGGGTATTTTATGTCGCTGATATGATGATGAATGGAATTTTTCTCATTGATCCTGTGGCTTTTCAGCAAATTGGTTTTGTTCCGACTGGCAAAGGTGCACATAGTATCTATCCCAGTAGGGATGGCAAATTATTCTATGTTAACAACCGTGGATGCAATATGATGAATAATTGTCCGCAAAAAGGTCCTGGCAGCATATCAGTCATAAATCCAAGCACGCAAAAAGTTGTAGCTACGTGGCCTATTTCGGGCGGCGGCAGTCCTGATATGGGAAATGTCAGCGCTAATGGCAAAGAACTTTGGCTATCAGGAAAATACGATCGCGAAGTATATGTTATCGATTCTACAACAGGGCAAGTAACTCATCGCATTCCTGTTGGGCGTTTTCCCCATGGTCTGACTGTTTGGCCTCAGCCAGGTCGATACTCATTGGGTCATACGGGAAATATGAGATAAAAAAATTTGGGTATCCCCCATTGGACATACTTGCTAGTTTTTTTGAACTTCGTTATGTTAACACGGTATTTAAAAAAATTCGAAAGAAATCACACAAAAAAATTTTTTGCGCTTAGTGCCCCGGTGGATCAGCAGAAAAAATCTATTCCACAACTATTTATGCATGGCAAGGTTATTACTGTCTTCATGTTTCGATTCCGATTCTTCAGGTGAGCTTGTCTTCGTTGTTGACGCAGAAGATACTGCAGGGGTTTCAGCGTGGCTTACTGTCAGGCTGACTGCCGTTGGCCTACTAGCTTCGTCTTGGTTTTTATCTGATATTAGTGTTGAAGTATTCATTGCACCCATTTGCAATAGTTTTGCTGTTGAACATTTTGATGAGTCAGATTCATGCTTTTCTTCACTTTGTTTATTCGCGACCAGCTTCTTAACTCGCTTTTGTAAGCCTGCAAATAAATGCTCGCTCACTGCTTCTTGTTTGCTTTTACCATCAACAGTACTGCCCTCAGGACAATAGGTTAAGAGATCTTGTTTCCACGGTAATACTTTAGAATTTAAGCGCGTATTACCTGTTGTATAATTCCCGTATCCTTCAGGATTCTCAATAAATAGTTCACCACTATGTTCGGTTGCTAATTCATAAGCAGTTTTACCTTTTAAATTCGCTCTCTTAGATTTTTCTTCATTATGCTCTGAAAAATATTGTTCTCGTTTTGTTTGATTAAAACTGACAAGTTGCAAACGTCCTGGGGCAGGGGCAATAATGACATCTTCTTTCTTTAACGCTCCCTTATATCTCTTTACAATTGTATCCAGTATTTTATCTTCTTCACTGGATTTTTCAGGAAATTCCTTATGCTCATTCATAAATTGATAGATACTTTCATAAGTATCTTGATTTGATAATTTATGACAACCGTAAATTGCATGATAATCACAGCCATCATTTGTGGTTTGTAATTTTGTATTAGGAAGATAAAATTGAAATTTAAAACCAGGAAGTACTGTTATTAATGATTGCAGATTGAATCCATAATGATCAAGAAACACATTCAGTGATGACGGGGGATTGACGTATTCATTATCTTTTTCTTGCAATGGATCTACTACTAGAATTTTTACTTCTTTTTCTTTGGAATCAATTCTGATTTCACCAAAATTCCAATGACCTACCAAAGGATTAAAATAGACAAACTGAAAATCGTCATTAAGGTTATTTGTAGCGAGATCAAGAACACAATTATGGAGTTGCTTAATATCAGTTTTAGTATTCAGCACATAAGCATTAAGCGCTGCCTTCTCTTTTACTTGGGCCATCTCTTCATCGGTTAATGGCTTAGATGATGGTTGCGCAGCGAGTGCCTTTTGTACTCGTTTGTAACTTTTTGCTGCAAAACAAAGTGCGACGCCATGCATCCACTTTTCATCCTTAGAAGAAGAAAATGGAGGTTCTAGTCCTTTAAAATCAGC
>Ga0207159_1231_pt1 | contig 10853 bp, 6 predicted proteins | sample Alteio_BWMinHeat_23_FD_153511 | JGI IMG/M metagenome (GOLD analysis project Ga0207159, IMG submission 153511) | Enriched cells from forest soil in Barre Woods Harvard Forest LTER site, Petersham, Massachusetts, United States -... | ecosystem: Environmental > Terrestrial > Soil > Temperate forest >... | reverse complement strand
CCTTGGAGTCCGTATCTCCGTACAGCTTGCAAAAAAGCTTCATCTTCATCCAGGCACTCCAGTGACTCTCGAGGTAGAAGAGGGAAAGCTCATCATGAATGTTTCTGAATACAACTTAGACGACATGGTGGATGCCATAACCCCAAAAAATAGACATCACCTTTTATTAGACGACTCTCAGAAAGGAAATGAAGAATGGTAAGGTATGTACCTCAGAGAGGCGACATCGTCTGGCTCGATTTTGATCCTCAAAAAGGGAAGGAGATCCAGAAAACCAGACCTGCTCTTGTGATATCTCCCTATCAATATAACGTGAAAACGGGATTGGCGCTATTGATGCCAATCACCAGCAAAATCAAAGGCTATCCATTCGAAGTCCTCATAGAGACCAAGGGTATTCAAGGCGCTGTCCTGTGCGATCAGATTCGTTCATTAGATTGGAAAGAACGAAAAGCGAAGTTTATTGCAAGCCTTCCGCCCGTAATCGTTGAAGATGTCTTGTCTAAACTCAAAGTTTTACTTTGACGACTATGAACTCTTAAATGAGAGATATTTGGTGCAGCGCGAAGCGTTGAGCGAGCTTGCGAGCTCCATGGAGTGCGGCGCTTTGCGCCGCCTTAAATTCGAGACAGCCGTGTGGGCCGCATCCAATAAGAAAACTTCTCTCTTCCTAGTCCCCCAAGTCTAGACATCCAAAACCAGTGACGCAGAATTAAAGGCGGCGCGGAGCGCCGCACTCCATCGGAAGTTCACCCCAATTTTTTGTCATTTATTGTCATACAATAAACATAATCAACCATTTACGCTATTTCTAACTTTTTGTCTAGTGACCACATTCACCTTCAATTCCTCTATATCTTTGGGCATAGTTACATCTATCGCTTTCAATAGAGCTGCCATCTTGTCATTTGGGGTTGGTATACAATTTACTCTTTGCCCATTTGAAAATTCTATGGTATTTCGACACAGAAACGAAAGCTCGGTGAGAGCCTCCTCAACAGTTTTATCAAAATTCGCCCATGCTTCGCGCAGCTCACGCATAATCATGTGCGCGAGCATTACAATTAGGAGATGGCCTCGAGTACTTTCTTCGCTTCGTACAAAAATTGGGCGGATTTCCAAAGAAGTCGTTTTAAAGCTTCTGAAATCATCTTCCACGTATTTAAGATCTTTATAGCGTTCATAGATTTCTCTATTACTCAATTCTGCTTCTTCCCAATCTGTTGTCCAGATGTAACAACCATCAAACTCGGATTTTGCTTTCAACTTATCCTCATCAATCGTCAAAGCAAGTTGCTTTTTAACAATTTGAACATCAACCCATTCAAACACACACAGTTTTTTCAGGATCTTTTGAATTCTTCTCTTAGCTACATAGGGAGATGCTTTGGAGCGTTCACGTAGTCTTAAATTCTCTTGATCGACTTTCCTTTGAGCTGTTTCAAAACGTTCCTGCCTTTGTTTCTTGGTTTCCAACGCCCTTTCAGGGTTGTTTCTGTAAATATATCTACGATTCTCATGTGAAATCGATTTCAATTCATCGGTAAAATCTTCCAGTTTTACCACGCCTCCTTTGAGTAGTGCAGTAATTTGAGGCATAGGTAATGCGGTTATGTAATGAAACCCATACTTCTTTAGCAGCTTTTTTTGTTTTTCACGAATTAAACCTCGATCACAAATTATCGTGATTTCCTCGCAACCGAATCGAATTTTTAACTTGTTAAGTTGATTTTCAAAGGTCTGAGTATCTTGAGTATTGCCCTTGAATGCTTCAATTGAAACAGGATCACCCTTCTCCTGACACAGTAGCCCTATAACAATAATGCGTTTTCGTTTTTTCTGATCGCGATTGTATCCAAACGCAGATAACTCATTATATCGTCCTTCTAGATAAGAACTTGTAACATCATACCAATAAAATTTTTGGGATTTTTTCTTTCTTTTGAAGAGAGAATCTTCAATATCCTGTTGATTCTCATGGAGCCAGTGAAGGGAATCGTAAAGGTTATTTTCATCAAATCCTCTTTTGAGACCAATTACAGAGGCGATGTCATAACTAGAATCCAGTCGGGTTGCGGAGAGTCTCGAACCTTGCTCAATAATTCGTCCAATGATTAACCATAGAGCTAACTTGGCATGGAAGCTAGAGCCTAGAGCGTCGACGATTCCAAGTCTTTTAGCAATTGCATAGATAACATAAACACTTCCAACTGATCTACCCTGGATAATTTCAAAGCCTCTATCGGAAGCGATGGTATTGGTCTTATTTTTAAGAGCAGACCTTATCAGATTGATCTCATCCTCACTGCAATGTGAAAGGTTTGCAATAGTCTCTTTCCTAACATTTTTGCCTTCACGATATGATTTGCGAAGCAGAACAGAACGATATACCTTTCCAGAACTATGTCTAGATGTGTTTACTGCTATGAACATATACACTCCATATTGACTTAGTGAACACATATTAGCATATAAATAATTATTGTCAAATATTTTTAAATGGTTTTGTATAAAATAAATTAGTGGACATACAAAAATGAAAAAAAATGACCCACAATTATTGTGGGTCATTTTTCGAGAAAAAACAGGGGTGAACTTCCGCTCCATGGAGCTCGCAAGCTCGCTCAACGCTTCGCGCCATACCAGAAATTTATGTCAAAAAAACTTATGCGTAAAGCTATGGAGTCATACTGAAGCTATACCGTGCGCGGGCAGGATGTATCGTTCGTGAAGAGTTATTGCATAAAAACCGAGTAATCGTTACCATAAAAACCGAGTAATCGTTACCATTAAAACCAAGTAATCGTATGTCAAATGCACAGGAAATTTCGCAAGCTCTTAAAAGAGTGCAGCGAGCGATAACCCAAAATCAGGCTCCGATCGTACAGTCTCAACAAATAGAGCGGGAAGACCGAGTACTCCTCCTTAAAACGCGATGGCTCGACGAGATTATTAAAGGTTGGTATCTAGTTGTGCGACCCGATGTGCAACCTGGGGATTCGACAATCTGGTATGCCAATATCTGGGATTTTTTACGGCTCTATTTAGAACATCTTTACGAAAAAGATTATTGCCTATCAGCCGAAAATTCTCTTGACCTTCTATTAGGAGAGAGTATTACACCAAATCAAGTAGTGGTTATTGTCAAGCGGGGTGGAGGCTTCGCTCAATCACTCCCGTTCAATACAGCCGTCTCAATTTATCAGGATGCAGATCACTTTCCAAGTGAAATCACTCAAATACGTGGCCTCCGGGTCATGACCCTTCCGTTTGCGGTGTGCAAAATCACTCCCAGTTATTTTCAAAAACAGCCAGTTGAAGCACAAGTGGCTCTACAGGCTATTCAAGACCCTCAAGACCTGATTGAGATCATTTCGAAGTACCAATTTCGTCGTCCTGCAGCCCGGCTTCTAGCAGCGTATAAACATCTTGGTATGGAAATGATGGCTCATGCAATAGAAACAGTTTTGCATGATTCGGGAATCCGCCTTAAAGAGAATAACCCTTTTCATGGAATGCCCAACCCTATCACATCTCCTCGAGTACGGTCTCCTTATTATGGAAGAGTTATAACGCTTTGGAATATGTTGCGAGACCAGGTGATCTCCAATTTCCCAAAACCGGTTAGAGTAGAGAAGGGTCTAGAACAAACAGTAAACGAGCTCTATGTCCAAGACGCTTATAATTCTCTTTCTATTGAAGGATATGTGGTGGATGAGATGTTGATTGAGAGAGTGCAAAGGGGGTCGTGGGATCCTGATACATTTGTCAATGATAAAAATCAGCGTAATGCACTTGCAGCACGCGGATATTTTGAAGCACATCATGAAGTTAAAAAGACCATAAATACTATTCTAGAGGGGAAAAACCCTGGCGAAGCCATTGCAGATGACCTCTATAAATGGCATTTGGCACTTTTTAATCCTAATGTTCAAGCAGGAATAATCGAGAAAAAAGATTTGCTGGGGTACCGAAAAGGCCCTGTCTATATCAGAAACTCACGTCATGTACCTCCACCGAGAGAAGCTCTTTTAGACGCCATGGACGCCTTTTTTAGCTGTTTGAGTCAAGAATCGAATGCAGTTGTAAGAGCAATTTTAGGGCACTATATTTTTGTCTACATCCACCCCTACTTAGACGGGAATGGGAGATTAGGCCGATTACTTATGAATACCATGTTTGTTTCTGGAGGGTACCCCTGGATAATTATTCATGTAAAAGAGAGAAAAGAGTACATGCAAGCGCTGGAAGCTGTCGATCTCAAACATAATATCGTCCCACTGACAAAGTTTATTGCCAAAAGCCAATAAAAGTGATATCTGAATCCTCATAGAGACCAAGGGTATTCAAGGCGCTGTCCTGTGCGATCAGATTCGTTCATTAGATTGGAAAGAACGAAAAGCCAAGTTTATTGCAAGCCTTCCGCCCGTAATCGTTGAAGATGTCTTGTCTAAACTCAAAGTTTTACTTTGACGACTACGAACTCTTAAATGAGAGATATGTGGTGCAGCGCGAAGCGTTGAGCGAGCTTGCGAGCTCCATGGAGTGCGGCGCTTTGCGCCGCCTTTAATTCTGGGTTACTGGTTTTGGATGTCTAGACTTGGGAGACTAGGAAGAGAGAAGTTTTCTTATTGGATGAGGCCCACACGGGTGTCTCGAATTAAAGGCGGCGCGGAGCGCCGCACTCCATGGAGCTCGCAAGCTCGCTCAACGCTTCGCGCCATACCAGAAATTTACGTCAAAAAAACTTATGCGTAAAGCTATGGAGTCATACTGAAGTTATACCGTGCGCGGGCAGGATGTATCGTTCGTGAAGAGTTATTGCATAAAAACCGGCCTATCAGCCGACAATTCTCTTGACCTTCTATTAGGGGAGAGTATTACACCAATTCTGTCTTTCTAGGAGAGACGGAATTGAGCTAGACTTGGAATAATGATGTCAGCCTCATATTCTTTCGAAACTTTTACATCCTTGAAAGGTCCGGTCAAGACGCGCACGGTTTGGAATCCTAGGGGCTTGATCCCTACAAAATCTTTGTGGGGGTTATCCCCGACCATGATGACGTCTTTTGGGGAGACTTTTTCCCACTCGCAGATCTTCAGGAGGCAATAGGGCGAAGGCTTGGCATGAATAATGCCATACGCATGTGTGCAGAGGCATTTTTTGACTTTAGTGTCAAACATCAGGGCTTGGCATTTGCGCCTTTGGACACTCTTATTGCCATCGGTGATCACATAGAGGGGAATCCCCTTCAGTCTCTTCAGACACTCTTTTGCTTCGGGATAGAGGTTCAAATGGGGCTCGTGGCACCTATAGAGTGACAGACACCTCAAGACCAGTCGTTGGCTTGCCACTCCCCTCTTTTGGAGGAATCTGTCGAAGACAAACTCGCGCTGGATGGTCAGCAACTCCTTCAATTCCTCAAATATCGATCCTTGACTTTCTCCTAGAAGGGGGCTTAAAAACGAAGCCACTGCTCGAAATCCCCCATAGGCGAAGGTGAGCTCATCATAGAGTGTATTGTCTAAATCGAAGACGACGACCATGGCAAAATCCAATCGGCAGGGTATCTCACCTGACGTATCTCATTCTGACTTCTATAAAAGGGGTAATCCTGGAGACTGTGCCCGTCACACTCAAGCAAGAACCACGTAAAAGTATCAAGACCCACAGCAATGCTGGCTGTGGATGCTCCTCCAAACCGGGGGTTGCATTCGACGATATGGAATTGAGCTGAAGCGTCTTCGATTACCTGAAAGACGGCATGTCCGTGGATGTTAAGATGGTGCGCTAGGGAGCTGCAAAGCATCTCAAGAGAGGAGTAGTGCGCTGTCGTGGTTATTTGCGATTCGCCTTTGACAACGGTATTCCGCTGTCTTGCTACACAACCCATGACCTTTCCTTGTCGCGAAACATAGAGATCGATGCTCCACTCGGCACCTGCGATGTAGGGCTGAAAGATCGGATCCTTCAGCTTCTTGGCATGGTGGATGGCTTCGTCACGCGAGAGATTCAATCCGATTTCAAGGGAGCCGGCTCCAAAACGTTCCTTTACAACATAAGATTCCCCTTGTATTTCGTCAATATTCAGGGCTGCGGGAATAACTGGAAAACGTTCTTTCAATAGGACGTCAGCAAATTGCATTTTATCGAGGCAGGTTTGGACGGTATCCGGATGTGAAACCATGACCAGAATTCCTTCCTTTTGAAATGCTTTAAGATACTGGGAATAAAACGAGAGATCGGCATTCCGTGTGGGGATAATGCCTCTAATTTGGTTATCGCGGCAGAAATGGAGGATATCGTCAAGTTGTAGCTTATCAAGTGGGGGGCAATTCCAAAATTGGTCGACAGCATATTTGCCGATACATTCTGGACTGGTGTCACAGCCCACGAGGCTGCTCCACTGCCCACACAATGTATCAATTGCCCTTTGAACGGCTTGGAGTAGCGGAACTTTCTTCGAAATACTTGTGACAAGGACTGCACTTCTTCGTGGTGCCTCCTTGGGAACCCGCAACGCTTCGCGTTCCGTTTCGATGATTTGAGATATCGTATCCTCGACTCGATGTGGGGGCATCCAGTTGGTGATTTGATGGAATAACTTCATATCGGCTTGCGACGCTTCGATAGGGAGTTCTGATGGTTCTTCTGACATTTTAAGCGAGGGGAAATGGAGTTTCAGGGTAGTCAAGATCTGACGAATGGAACGGGCCTCCCCTCTTCCTAGATTGACAACACCATTGTAAGATGACTGGGCCAAGCGGATTAATCCTTCTGCGACATCGTCAGCAAAAATATAGTCAAACATTCCCTCAGGCCGATAAACCTTGAGTGTCTCATGTCGGAGGGCCGCACCCACCCAGCGTGAGATGACATCGCGTGAGTGTTTGCCATAGACCCTAAAGATCCTAGCCGAAACAAAAGAGATACGTCCTTTTTCAAATCCCCCAAAAAAGCGCAGCTCCAGTTCATGGAAAAATTTGGCAGCGCCGCAGATATTTCTCGGATAGACTGTGGATTGTTCTGACAGCACTGTGGGGGATGAGGGTTCCTCGTCGAAGAGGTAAAGGGCGGGATCATAGATGAGGTAGCTTGAAGCGAACACAACTTTTTCCAAGGCTGGAGCTGCCTTCAGGCAGTTCATCAGGTGATGGCTTAGCTTCACATTATGGTGAAAGTTGGCTTCAAGGAACGGATACGATTCCTCAGATCTTTCGAAGGTGGCTGCCAGATGAAAAAAGAGTTGCGGATTGAAGACGAGAAGTTCTTGCTGAGAGATTGTGTTGAGATCGCCTAGGCGGTACTTCACCTTTCCTAACCAGTTTTTAGGGCATGGTTTGAGGTCGCCGATGAAGAGATCGGCTCCTTGGCCGAGGAGTAATTCGACCAATGCCGTACCGATGACACCTGCACCCCCACTGATAAAAATGCGTTTACCCTGCATGAGACCACTCCCCCTTTAAAAGACCATGCAGAATCGAATCATGCCAACTCCCCTTTTTATTGACATGCTCCCTAAGTGTTCCTTCGGATTTGAAACCATTTTTTTCTAGGATGGCCATATGCGACTTTCTAAAGGCGAATGTCTCAGTGTACAAACGATGAAGAGAGAGAACTTCGAAAGCAACCAGAAATAGCAACCTTAGAAAGTGCGTGAACTCCTTCTCGTAGAGAGCGTCGTTAGCAGTGTGTGCAGTCGCCACAATAAAGGAAACTTCGGCTCTTGCATTCTCCCAGTCGAGATGGGTAAGTCCCCCATATCCAATGCATCTATCGTTGTGTAGAAAGCTGAAGAGGATCTGAGGGGGCTTTTCCACCTCAAAAGTAGGAACGATGACCTCTTGGAAATAGCGTTTTTGCTCTTCCGCTGTGATTTTTACTTTCTGTCGTAAGATCTCTATTTGCTCGTTACGCCATAGGCGGATGGACTCGATATCACCCTCGCGGAGAGGAACCAGTTCGTAGCCATCCGCATCTTTGAATTGATTTTTCGCAAGGCATTTATACATAGGCCACTCTACCTGTTGCATTTGAGCGAGCTTGCGAGCTCCATGGAGTGCGGCGCTCTGCGCCGCCTTTAATTTGAGAATTCTGTGTTAGCATCTCTCACCTTTTTTTTCACAAGTCTTCTAAAGCCAGGGACGTTAAATTTAAAGGCGGCGCGGAGCGCCGCACTCCATGGAGCTCGCAAGCTCGCTCAAAAGGGTTCGCTACTCCACTGGGCATGGATAACCGAATTTTCGGGATTCATTTTAAAACCTAACCTTTCACAGATTTTCAACATTCCGGTATTTTCTGAAAGAATAAATGCATCCACGGCGGAGATCTTCTCCTCTTTGGCTATGGTAAGTAGATGTTGGATTAGGGCTGTTCCCAAGCCAAGGTGATGATAGGCATCGGCAATGATCAACGTCATGATAGCAATCGAGGTATCCGGTATCCGGCTTAAGCGTGCAACGCCTATCATCTCCCTGGACTTCCCTTTTTCGATCTCAGCAACCATAGCCCAATCACGGTCATAGTCATTAAAACAGATGCGAATCAGCCTTTCATGAGCGATGCGTTGATCCAGGCTGACGAACTCAAAATAGCGCTGCCGCACGCTCTTTTCAGAGACTTCGTGATGGAACTTGACTAAATTAGGCTCATCCTCAGGTCGTATAGGCCTTAGAGTGACCTTCACACCATTTTTCAATTGGCATGTCGCGATATAATTGAGTGGATAAGGTCTAATCGCCAATCGAGGGAGCTGTGCATCGTTGATAGTACTTTCATGGAGCACAACCCTGCAATCAAGAGCGATAATCTCATCCTCAGAAGCCAGAAGCGGGTTGATATCGCACTCTTTGATGCGCGGATTCTCCGTGATGAGGTCGGAAAAGCGGACCAGGATATCCTCCAAGGCTTGGATGTTGACGGCTTTTCGTCCTCTCACGCCTAATAGCGCCTCGTAGATTCTTGTTTTTTCCATCAGATGTCGAGCCAACACCCTATTGAGAGGGGGAATCGCCAGAGCCCGATCTTTGAAGACTTCGACAAGCTGGCCGCCCATCCCAAAGAGGATAACAGGCCCGAATTGCGGATCTGTCGTGCTGCCCAAGATCAGCTCATAACCCACACTCTTCACCATACGTTGAACCGTGACCCCGTGGAAATGGGAAGCGCCGGCATGCTTGGTGACATTGTCTTTTATCTTCGCAAAAGCGTCTTTGACTTCCTCAGGGCTTTTGAGATTAAGGATCACCCCTCCCACATCTGTCTTGTGGGTAATCGTTTCGGATAAGAGCTTCAGAACGATAGGGTAGCCGATCTGATTTGCTAATTCGACAGCACGATTGGCATCTTGTGCGATAGCAGTTCTCACCGTGGGGATGCCATAGGCCGCTAAGATCTCCTTGGACTCAGATTCCGTTAGCAGTTCTCGACCCTCTTGTTGTGCCTGTTTAAGTGTTGTTCCTACCACTTTGTTTTTTTCGCCTTCATCGGGGCTGGCTTCCCCAAGAGCTGGCGTTTCATACAGACGTTGAAGATTTTCAGTATAACGCCACATCGTCGCAAAGGTTTTTGCCGCCTCATCGGGATATTCAAAAGTGGGAATCCCTGCCTTGTTGAGTATCTCAATGCCTTCTTTCACGCTATTGCCGCCCATCCAGCTTGCCAACAAAGGCTTTTTTCGATCTATCTGTTGGGCCAATCTCTTGACGCCTTCGGCTGTGCCGTTGGGATCGGTCATGTCTTGAGGTGAGAGGATGACTAAAATCCCATCAGTGGGAGGATCCTTAGAGACCACATCGAGTGTTGAAGTATACCTCTTCACATCGGCATCCCCTAGGATATCGATAGGATTGCTATGGCTCCAAGCTTGCGGCAGAACCTTGTCTAAGTTGGCGATGGTCGTTTTATCAAGAGAAGTAAGTTGGGCTTGGTTTAGTATGGCAGCATCGGTGGCGAGGACCGCCGGCCCCCCTGCATTTGTGATGATGGACAGATGGGGACCTTTAGGTCGTGGCTGGCGCGCCAGCACCGATGCCATGCTGAAGAGCTCGGAAATTGAATTGACCCTCAGGACGCCAATACGTTCTAGAGCTGCATCAAAGACCTCATCGCTGCCTGCCATCGAACCCGTATGGGATGCTGCAGCCTTTGCAGCCGCTTGGCTGCGCCCAGCTTTGATGACGATCACAGGCTTCTCGAGGGCGATCTCGCGTGCTGCTGTCATGAAGGCCCTGGCATCCCCTACCGTCTCCATATATAGGAGAAGGCTATGAGTATGGGGATCTTGGCCTAAGTAATCGATAAGAGTTCCCCAATTGACGTCAGCCATCGACCCTATCGAAACAAAAGCACTAAAACCGATTCGCTCTTGATAGCTCCAGTCTAAAACGGCCGTACACATCGCTCCGGATTGGCTGATGAATGCGACATTTCCTGGCAGAGCCATCCCTTTAGCAAAGGTGGCATTCAACCCGAAGTTGGGATTCATCACGCCAAGGCAATTGGGGCCTACAAGGGGCATCTTTCCCCTTCTGGCATAAGCCACCATCTCCTCTTCTAATTTGAGGCCTGCCTCGCCGAGTTCTTTGAAACCCGCTGAGATGACAATAGCGGATTTGACGCCCGCTTCCACGCATTCTGCGATGATGGATGGTACTGTCGCCGCTGGGGTAACAATGACAGCTAGATCGATAGGTTCAGGGATTGAGGATATGGAGGGATAGGAATGCAGGCCCATCACTTCCTTTCGCTTTGGATTGATGGGGAAGATCTTCCCGCCGAAAGACCCGGCCTTCAAATTGGTCATCAGGGTCCCTCCAACAGTGCCAGGATCATCCTTTGCTCCGATCACTGC
>Ga0207159_1230_pt1 | contig 10917 bp, 9 predicted proteins | sample Alteio_BWMinHeat_23_FD_153511 | JGI IMG/M metagenome (GOLD analysis project Ga0207159, IMG submission 153511) | Enriched cells from forest soil in Barre Woods Harvard Forest LTER site, Petersham, Massachusetts, United States -... | ecosystem: Environmental > Terrestrial > Soil > Temperate forest >... | reverse complement strand
ATTTGGGTTTCAGCCCGCCCCCTAATATGCAGGTAAAGAAAAACTATACGTTATTTACAGCCCTGTTATTTATAGCGTGCGTTTGTATAGCGGTTGTACTGGTTATTACAGCATGCACAGACAGAAACAAACTAATTAGCTTTATCGTCAGGGTGTCCGGACGTCCTTATCTTTTAAACATTTTGCAGCAGCAAATTATTACACCGGCAAAATTCAGGCTTATAAAAACCGGCAGTTACATTCTTTTGGCGGCTGACCTTGCTGTTATGGCGGGTATATACTATTACAGAAAAAAAATAAGCGTGTGGCTGCAATTTTTTAGAAGTTGTTTTTTATTTTACATTAAGGCTGTTGTATCGGTATTTAAGCAAAACAGCAAACAAAACAACCGGGTATTCGTACTGTTATTGGCTGTTATTACAACACGCGCCATATATTACCTGTTACATTTTGAATTGCAATATGATGAAATGTGGAGTTATAATTACTTTACGAGCCGCCCTTTTTATTTTACTGTTTTCAGCTACAATAATTATCCGTTATACCAGTTAAGCACGCAACTTTTTAAATGGCTGCCTTTCAGCATGAAAGTTAATTTGAGGCTACCCGTTTTGCTGGCAGGTATATCGGCCTGTATAATACTGTATGCGTGTACAAAAAAAAGTATACAGGGCACCAGTTTACAGCACTAACGGCGGTGGCAGTGTTTGCATGTATGCCCGTAACCACTTTTTACATGCTGTATGCAAGGGGCGTTATGTTTGAATTATTTTTTGCTGTTATATCAATCTTCAGCTTGCTATATCTTTTTAAAAGCAATGCAGCCAAAAAGTATTTGCTTCTGTATGTTATTGTCAATATAGCCGGTATATATGCCATGCCATCGCATCTGTATTTTTTATTATTACAGGTGTTAGTGGCGGTTATTTATATGGCACGCTCAAAAATACAATTGCTGAGGCCTTTCCTGCTTTGCAATATGCTGGTTTTATTAATAGCTTTTATTTGTTATTTGCCTGTAATAGCAGGCTCAGGCATATCTTTCATATTGCACCCTGCAATAAACCCGGCACTGGTTAACGAAACAACTGCAGACCTGTTGTTCTACAATAAAGGCATCAGCACTTTTTTTACCGGCTATCCGTATGGCCTGTTTTTAGTGCTGGCAATAACTATTATATTGTTAATCGTTTTTAAAAGGGCAACCAGGCATACAATTGCCTTTATCTTTTTTGCGCTCCTGCTGTATGTGCTGCCTTCCGGTATATATTTTGTTCAGCACAATACAGTTACTGAAAGGGCTATTGCTTTTACAGGCCTTATTTTGCCCATCTGTTTTTGTGTTATAGTTTTTGCCTTTAAAAATAATTTTACGCCGCTTTCGCAAGGGGTTTTTATTAGCCTGCTTTTTATTACAGGATGCATAATCAGCGCCCGTCACCGCTTTTTGCTCTGGAGTGCAGAAAAAGATAAAAAAGCAATAACGATAAGCTCAATACTTATGCAGCGCCGGGTTGAAACCTGTTATGATAACTCCCCGGGCTCCGGCTTTGCCTATTATTACCCCTCGCTGGAATATTATTACAGTCTTAAAGGTCTTTATTTTAATTTAACTACGTCTGCAGTAAACAGCCAGCGGTATAAACCGTTGATGGCTGCAGATAATTATGATTGCATGGTTGCCAATATTACCGATACAACATTTGAGCGATCAAAAAGTTACGTGGTGGTCTATAAGGATACTGCCGACAGGTTTAAAATGATGGTGAGAAAATGAGTACAGTAAGTATCTTAAATTCCTTTCCTCTTATATAAGTGAGCGCAGAAATAAGATCAAGCTGTAACCATCTCAATTCTTTTCTTAAATTAATCAAATACATTGAAACATAATTTAGCCGGATAAAATTATATCTTTACTCCATCTTAAACTTTATTCAATGCTTTATTTTTTCCTTCGCGCCGTTGCTATTCCGATAGCTTTTGCAGGGTGGATATTGTTCCAGTTGCTGGTGAAGAAAAAGAAATTTTCTGCTATTGAAGGAGATGTAAAAGTAATCGTCTTTTTTATGGCGGTATGGGTACTTATTTACTTTTTTGTCCTGCGTTAAACCCTGCAATGCAGCCTTTGAAAATGCGCTAACCGGAGGGTATTTTTTTTACAGTTTTCTGCTATATTTTAATACGGAATAGTGTCCCACATTTCACTTATTGCAATAATAAAGTTTTATATTGTAGGAGAGTTATGGAAAGGTCTATAGCTCCCTGTTCTGCCATGCAGAACAGCATAAAGTTCTTTGAAAAATATTGATGCCCTCCGCCCCCGTCCGACCGGTCAGCCGGGCGGGCTAAAGGGACTAAGAGAGGAGGGGAATATAGCGTGGAGGAATTCGTGTCATTCGTTTAATTCGTATGATTATGCATCAAAAAAACATAAAAAATGAAATATGCCCTGAGCGTGTACGGTTTTGTACGGATCGCCCTCTGAAACCCAATGTGGGTGCGGGTCCTGGAGGGGGCCATTTTCTTACCCGCCTTTTACCCGTGTTTTACCCTTATTTTACCCGCGTTCCACCCTGTGTTTGGCCTATGTTTACCCTGCGTTTGGCCTGCATAAGACTGCAAATTACGGGCATACGAACCGGGAAAGGCCGGCCTTCATGTCGGCAGAAAACGGGCCTTTACTTGAATGATCTTATTTCCAAAAGAGCTAAGATCGCAGCATAAGGACCGGCATTTCCTTTTGTGTTAAAACCTCATCTAAAACATTAATACGTATTTTTGCAGCCCGGTTAAAAAAATTAAAATATTTATGCTGTGCCCGGCCGGAAAATGGTGAACAGCGGTAAATAGCTGAAGTGTGTGACACAAGGGACGATGAGTAACAAATAAACAGTTGATAACAAAAATATAACAGAGAGTGGCAAATATTATAACGGATAAAAATAATGGAGTGGATGGCGGCAATGACGGCAACACGCTTCCTAAGCGTTACCTGGTTTCTGCGGCATTGCCTTATGCGAACGGTTTAAAGCATATTGGGCATCTTGCAGGTGCGTACCTGCCCGCAGATATTTATGTGCGTTACCTGCGCGCGCAAAAAAGAGATGTGGTGTTTGTTTCCGGGAGTGATGAACATGGCACTGCCATTCCTATACAGGCTGCAAAAGAAGGCATCACCGCAAGGGAACTTATTGATAAATACCACCCCATCATTAAACAAAATTTTGATGATATGGGAATATCTTTTGACATATACCACCGCACAAGCGAACCTATACATCACGAAACATCGCAGGAATTTTTTACTTACCTGAACGACCGTGGTGAACTGGAAGAAATAGAGAGTGAGCAATACTATGACGAAGAAGCCAAGACTTTTTTAGCCGACAGGTATATTAAAGGCACCTGCCCCAATTGCGGGTATGAGAACGCCTTTGGCGACCAGTGCGAACGTTGTGGCACAACCCTGTCGCCGGACATGCTGATCAACCCGGTAAGCATGCTAAGCGGAAATGCACCCGTAAAAAGGTTTACCAAACATTGGTACCTGCCTTTGAACCGGCATGAAGAATGGCTGCGTGAATGGATACTGGAAGAGCATAAGAACGACTGGCGGCCTACTGTTTTAGGCCAATGCAAAAGCTGGATAGACGGCGGCCTGCAGCCCCGCGCCGTTACCCGTGATCTTGACTGGGGTATAAAAGTACCGTTGGCCGGTGCCGATGGTAAAGTACTGTATGTTTGGTTTGATGCGCCTATTGGTTATATAAGCGCTACAAAACAATGGGCGATTGACAACAATAAAGACTGGAAGCCTTACTGGTATGACAGGGACACCAGGCTTGTGCACTTTGTAGGCAAGGATAATATCGTTTTTCATTGTATCATTTTCCCGGTAATGCTAAAGTTGCATGGCAATATTGTTCCGGCCAATGTGCCTGCCAATGAGTTTATGAACCTGGAAGGTGACAAAATGAGCACCAGCCGTAACTGGAAGCTGGAAATGCAGGATTATATAGATGATTTTATTAAGAAGGAAAATGGCGGCCCTGCAATGGCTGACGTATTACGGTATTATTTGACGGCTATTTCGCCTGAAACAAAAGACAGTGAGTTTACCTGGAAGGGTTTCCAGGACGCGAATAACAGTGAACTCGTAAGCATATTCGGCAATTTTGTTAACAGGGCATTTGTAATGATGCATAAACTTTGTAAAGGCAAAGTGCCCCCTTTTCATAAAGAGGTTGAGGACGAATTGGACAGGACGCTTGTTGCTGATATTAAAAGTGCAAAAGAGAAAATTGAAGGTTTACTTGAACAATATAAGTTTCGTGAGGCGCAATTTGAGCTGATAGACCTTGCGCGGAAAGGTAACCAGTACCTGCAAAAAAGAGAGCCCTGGAAAAAGCTTAAAGTTGAAAATGATACGGTGATCCCCATGGTTGACAACGCCCAGAAAATAGTGGACAATACGCTTCACCTGTGCCTGCAGCTAACGGCAAACCTGGCTATCCTTGTCAATCCATTCCTTCCTTTTACAGCAAAGAAGATGCTGCATATGATGAAAGTGGTGGACAGGATGCTTGACTGGGAAAACGCAGGTAAAATTGATCTGTTAAAAACAGGGTACACCTTGCGTGCTCCTGAATTGTTGTTCCGTAAAATTGAGGACACGGAAATAGCTTACCAGGTGGAGAAATTAAAGAAGGGTTTGATAAAGCAGGATGATGCCGTACCAGTTGCGCCATCGCACTTGCTGGAAACGCCGCATCCGGAGCAAGCGGAAGATAAACCTGCAACTGCGCCTTTGAAGGCTGAGATAGTATATGATGATTTTGCAAAGCTTGACCTGCGTGTGGGCAAAATTGTAAGCACTGAAAAAGTGGAGAAAGCTGACAAACTACTGAAGCTGCAAATTGATCTTGGCTTTGAAACGAGGACCATTGTATCAGGCATTGCGATGCACTTTAAACCGGAAGATATAGTTGGCAGGCAAGTTGTGGTGGTTGCTAATCTTGCGCCACGCAAAATGCGTGGCATAGAAAGCAACGGCATGATATTGATGGCTGAGGACGCAAACGGAAAGCTACATTTTATTAATCCCGAAGAAGCGATAAATGCCGGCGCCGGCGTGAGCTAGACATTGCTACAAACGCGCGTAAATAATGGGGTACAACAGGTACAGTTTGTTTGAACTTAAATAACATTTTATGAGAATAGGATTTATTGGGCTTGGAAATTTAGGCACACCAATAGCCGAGAATCTTTTGCAAAAAGGGCATGCCATTTTTGTTTACAACAGAACGGCAGCTAAAGCACAACCATTGATAGAAAAAGGGGCAACAGTGGCAGGTTCACCTAAAGAACTTGCTTCTGCCTGTGATATTGTTTTCAGCATTGTATCCGATGATGCGGTACTAAACCATATTACACTCGGTGATGAAGGTATTGCAGCTAATCTTAAGGCTGGCGGTATTCACATTTCTATGAGCACTATTTTACCCGCTACGGCAACACAACTATATAACGCACACCAGCAATATAAAAATCATTATATAGCATCACCGGTTATGGGCAGGCCGGAAGCAGCAAAGGCACGTAAGCTTAATTTCCTGGTTTCAGGCGAAGCTTCTCTTATTGAGATCATCAAGCCATATCTCACCGATGGCGGCGCCGCCGGCATATGGGAATTTGGCAATGAAGTAAATGCCGCAAATGTTGCCAAATTATGCAGCAACTTCCTCATTATTTCAGCAATAGAGGCTGTAGCCGAGGGCATCAACCTTGCAAATAAAAGTGGGGTCGATGCCACAAAGTGGCTGAACATGCTTACCCAAACGTTATTTACTTCACCCATATACGTAAATTATGGCAACATCCTTTTAAAAGAAGCGTTTCTGCCAGGCGGTTTTGCATTACGTTTGGGGTTGAAAGATGTGAACCTGGTATTAGAACAATCAAGAGAAGTTAATGCGGCTATGCCTACAGGTGAATTGCTTAAAAAACAATTAGACACCTGTATGCAAAATGGCTTAAGCGAACATGACTGGACTGCGATAGCGCTCGCATTGAAATGACCTAGCATAGGAAAACCAATGCGCTCACTTAAGAATATGTTGTGAAATAGTATAGTCAGTATAAACATACTATCTTACCATCCGCATCATTTACAATATTGCCAGCAAAACCGTCTACATATAAATCAATACAACTACTAAGGTTTCTTGCTTCGCTGCAGGTTGTGTTTTTTCATATAAGTATCTTAAAGGATGGATACAAAGGCGTTGATTTGTTTTTTGTTATAAGCGGTTTTGTCATTTACAGCTCGTCTAAGCATAAAATAGGGAGTGGTTTGGGGAATGCATTATTTTTTCTTTTAAAGCGGGTGGTGCGCATATTTGTACCTTATTGGTCAATTTTGCTGCTCATTTTTTTAACCGGCTATTACCACATTATCATTGGCAATGCTGTATTTGAGGAACAATTAAAATCCATTTTTCTTTTACCTGGTCATAATCCTTTTTTTGAGGTTTCCTGGAGCCTGTCCTTTGAACTATACTTCTATTTCCTTTTTTCGCTTTTTATCTTTATCCCTTTTTCACGGAAGGCAGTAAAATGGATTTTTATAACGGCAATAACATTAATAACCATACTGTTGCTTTTGCGGACAACAAACTACATTACTACAGGCAAGGCAGTTAATTTTTTGGCCGGCAGTAACATATGGGAATTTTTATTGGGCATAGCAGCGGCTCTCGCCTGTACAAGAATATTGCAAAAAGTAACCCCTGTTGTTTTAGTACTCTTCATTACAGCAATAGTTGTATTTGCCTGTATCTACATTCCTTATGGAAACCATGAAAGCCAAATCGTTTACGGACCGTCAGCATTTGTTATTGTACTCATCATTACCAGGCTTGAAGAATTGAAGCGGATGAATATTAACAGGGCGTTTGTAATACTTGGGGATGCATCCTATATAACTTACCTGGTACATGTTCCTCTTAGAGAAATATTCTTTACACACCGGCAGGTCAGCCTGCTTAACAAGATCATATATATTGCTATTACTTATATTGCAAGCGTGCTTATCCATTTAGTGTATGAGAAGAAGGTGCTGTCTAAATTGAATGATCAACTATACAGGCTATTTTATAAGCCTGTCCTTCTAAGGAAAAAGTGAAGAAATATGCACCCGGATATTTTATAGGATTCTATGCTGCATCTATACTTGCTTCGTGCTCCTTTTTTTCAAATTTACCGTTACGGGGTTTTCTGTTTTTGATGATCGCAATTACCCTCTTTACTATGCGTATAGAAGGCTCAATAAAAAATGGCATATAAAATTGCCGTACATTAAATAATACAAGTGCCGCCGCTGATGCGAACACAATTGCAGATAAAAGGGTGCTTTGTTTGTTTTTTATGATGCGTCGCCGTTCAGTTAGTGCAGAAAAATTATTCCTTTGGTGAAAAATGACCAGGAGCATAGAATAGAATGCAATATTGCACAGGCATAGGTTTATGAAGAATAAGAGAAGCTTTAATTGCGTTGGGCTTCCTTCTTCAAATAGAAAGGATATGCTTATGGGCAACACTACAATGGTAAGCAGGAAGTACAAATTACGTTTTATCAGCTTCCTATTGTAATCTATTACATGCTCGTACAATTCATGATGTTTTATCCATAAGTTCCCTATGGTCGTAAAACAAAGAAACAGGGCGGCGGCATGAATTAAAAAAGTGTCACCGTATTTGGCAATTATATCTTTTAAAAGGGTTTTTTCACCTAACGGCGGTATCTTAATTTCCAATACCATTAGTGTTATGGCTATTGCAATAACAGCATCGCTGAAAAAAGCAACCCGGTCTATCTGGAATTGTTTCCGGTTGTGCTGGTTCCCGTGCTTTTGCTGATCCATGCAGGTTTGTTTCAGCTAAAATACCAAGAATTAATGAGGATCATTACAGTTAATACGAAGGCCGGTTTTCTCCCGTGCAAATTTGTTCCGGCAATTATTTTTTTGTGTCATCAATTCAGAAAATTTATATCTTTTTATTATTGGCAACAGTTTTGCAAATAAGATACTATGAAACTTTTTACCTGTACAAATTGCGCCGAAATAATTTATTTTGAAAATACCTGGTGCCAGAATTGCGGGTATTCGATCGGGCTGATTGAGGAAAATAATCAACTGTTTGCGCTTTCTGCGAAAGATAATACGTTTAAAAAAAGCAGCAGCGACTATCAGTACTGTGCGAACCATCAATTTAATATATGCAACTGGCTTGTACCGGCTAACGCAGGTATAAGTTATTGTAAAGCATGCGAACTCAACCGCACTATACCTGATCTGCAGAACCAGCAATACCGGGAACAATGGGCAAAAATTGAATCTGCCAAGCACAGGCTTATTTATTCCTTACTGCGCCAGCAGCTGCCTTTTATGAGCAAGCAAAAAGACGCTGCAAAAGGCCTCTGTTTTGATTTTGTGGCGGACGAAAAAGATAAGAAGGTCTTTACCGGCCATGATAACGGCCTTATTACCATTAATATCGCCGAAGCAGACGACATTGAAAGGGAAATGGCCAAGAGGAATATGCACGAGCCTTACAGAACTGTTCTTGGCCATTTCAGGCACGAAGTAGGCCATTATTACTGGGATATGCTAATCGCTAATTCTAATAATATTGAAACCTTCAGGCAATTATTTGGTGATGACCGCAGAGACTATAATGAAGCTTTGCAACAACATTATAACCAGGGCGCAGCAATCAACTGGACAGAAAATTATATAAGCGCTTATGCCAGCTCACACCCCTGGGAAGACTGGGCGGAAACCTGGGCGCATTATATGCATATTATGGATACACTTGAAACTGCCTGCTCTTTTGGTATACAGGTCAGGCCCGGCATAGCGAAAACAAAGACACTGAACGCCCAAATAAACAATGACCCATATACAGAAAAAAGCTTTGAAAAGATAATACAGGAATGGTTGCCGGTAACCTTTGCAATGAACAGTTTGAACAGGAGTATGGGTGTGGCTGATATTTATCCTTTTGTTATAACGCCTGTTGTAAAGCAAAAACTGGAATATGTCCATAATATTTGTTACGGGTTAAGGAAGAAATAGTGACGCGCAAGACCTGACACATTGCTTTACTTCTTCCTGATATAGGTAAGGTCATAAGCAGTACTCCAGGTCTTACCATCATCATCTGATGTTTCATTTAGCTGGCGTACCTGGTTTGGCCCTTCGTTAAAAAAAGGTGAACCGCCCTTTCTGCTTTTTACCGTTGGCAGTTTGCTCAAAGTCAAAATACATGGCGCTGTCCCGGTATTCGCCGTTACTAAACACATGCTCCCCGCCGCCTTCAGCGCCTACCCAAACCTGCTTCCATTTGCCTGTAGCAGCTTCAATAAAATTGATGCTTTTGCCCGTGTAAGGAAGGTTTGCAGAAGTCCAATTCTCCAATATCATACAACCACCTGATGCAGATTGTATCACGCTGTACCCGGCCAGATTTTTTGTTCCGGTAACATAGGCATCCCATTCTCCTATCCAGAAATCAAAAGCCCTTTGTTTGGGATCCGCAGTGCACGGGTAAGCCGTTGCGTATGCTTTATTCCTTAAGGCTTTGAATTTCTCATCTTCACGCAACCCGGTGAAAGCCCTTGCCGTATCCATTTCAACAAAGTTTAGGTAGCCGGCGCCGGTCGCCTTTTCAAGGTTGCCTAATGCATTTATGCGGTCTTTTTTAATGGCATATACCATTGCCATCCTTGAATAAAGTACAGGCTTTAACGGCGCAGCAGGGTTGTTAGCAACGGCCTTTACATAATCATTTAATGCCTGGTCGTAATATCCCAGGTTAAAATTTGCATATCCAAGCCGGTTCCATTCCAGGCTGCTTGTTGATGTATCGGTTAGTGTTTTTTCATAGGCCATTTTAGCATTCTTCCAATCCTTAACAGTATAAAAGGAATCGGCTATACTGATTGATAAATTTTGCCCGGTAGTTTGGGCAACTGAGGAAATAAGAAAAGAAAGTGAAATACCCTTTACCAATATTAATTTAATAACCTTGCTATGCATAACGATGAGACAATTTGTACTCCCTGCAAGATGATCATTAGTACTTCCTGTTAACAGGTGAAAACTGACTTTTTGCGATGTTCTAACTGGTATTTTTCGGGTGTTAACCGGTAATGTTGCTTAAAAAGTTTTATAAAAGAAGTAATATCCTCATAGCCAACGGCAAAACAAATGTCTGTTATACTTTCCGCCGTAGTTTGAAGAAGATACCTGGCAGCCTGCAATCTTTTTTGAATAACGTATTGGTAAGGGGTAACGCTAAAATATTCTTTGAACTGTCTTAAGAAATAAGCACTGTTCAAAAGCGAGACTGCCGCAAGCTGCTGCAAGGTTATGTCCTTCATGTAACAGGAATCAATGAAGTCCTTAGCATAATGCAATCTTTTGTACAACTCAATTTTAGTAGAAGTTCTTAAAGCTTTAATTTTTTGTATCTCGGTGTTTACCTGCGACTGCAGCATGATCATTCTTTCTAACAGGATATGATATATTTCTGTTATGCTGTGTTCATCCGGTTTTGCAACTAAAGAAAGGTCGTATAATTTGGACAGCACAGGGCTGACTATATCATCATGCATATAAAGCCTTTCAGTAAATTCAATTTTTTTTGAATAAGAATATGAACAACCGGCAAGCATTTCATCCGCATTTACCAAAAGGCTGCTTTTAACAGCTTCTTCAAAGGCCGCAGAAAAATTCACTGAAAATGATCTTACGGGTGTTTTAGAGAAGATATGGCTTGAATAATTTTTACCTTCATTGAATACAAGGTAATTGGTGTCGTTCACTGCGTAAAAACAATTGTTTGCTTCGTAAT
>Ga0207159_1229_pt1 | contig 10938 bp, 10 predicted proteins | sample Alteio_BWMinHeat_23_FD_153511 | JGI IMG/M metagenome (GOLD analysis project Ga0207159, IMG submission 153511) | Enriched cells from forest soil in Barre Woods Harvard Forest LTER site, Petersham, Massachusetts, United States -... | ecosystem: Environmental > Terrestrial > Soil > Temperate forest >... | reverse complement strand
AAATCGCAGCAGGGAAGTACCGCGGCCCGCTCCACGGCCTGCCTTGGGGTGCAAAAGATCTCCTCGCCGTCGCCGGCTATCCCACGACCTGGGGCGCAGGCGGCTTCGAAAAACAGCAATTCGACTACGACGCCGAAGTAGTAAAGCGCCTCGATACCGCCGGCGCCGTCCTCATCGCAAAACTCACCATGGGAGCCCTCGCTCTCGGCGACAAATGGTACGGCGGTCAGACCCGCAACCCGTGGAACACGACGCAAGGCTCCAGCGGCTCATCCGCCGGCTCTGCGTGCGCTGCCTCCGCCGGACTTGTCGCCTTCGCGATCGGCACTGAAACCCTTGGCTCCATCTCCTCGCCCTCAACCCGTTGCGGCACCACCGGTCTGCGCCCCACCTATGGATTCGTGCCGCGCACCGGAGCGATGGCCCTTACCTGGACCATGGACAAGATCGGCCCCATCTGCCGCGCCGTCGAAGACTGCGCCCTCGTCCTGCAAGCGATCTACGGCCCCGACGGCGAAGATCGCGCCGTGCAAAATGCATTCTTTCAGTGGGACGCCGAGTTCGACTGGAAGCGCCTACGCGTCGGCTACATCAAGAGCGCGTTCGACGAACCCGAACCGCCCCAGCCCGAAAAAGAAGCCGCACCTCTCAACGAAGAAGAAAAGAAAAAGCGCGAAACCGAGCGCGCCGCCCGTGCAGCCGCGCGCATCCGCCGCCAGTACGACCGCAAATACGAGCTCCGCACCCTCGACACCGTAAAAAAACTCGGCATCAATCTAGTCCCCATCACCCTGCCAAAATTTCCCGTCGAAGCGCTCACCCCATTGCTAGAAGCAGAAGGCGCAGCCGCCTTCGACGAACTCACCCTCAGCGGCCGCGACAAACTCCTCACTTCGCAGTCGCCCGATGACTGGCCCAACATCTTCCGCGTCTCCCGCTTCTATCCCGCCGTCGAATACGTGCAAGCCAACCGCGCCCGCTCACTCCTCATCCGCGAAATGGCAAAAGTCTTCGACCCGGTCGACATCATCATCGCGCCCTCATCCACCCTGCAACTCGTCATCACCAACCTCACCGGCCATCCCGCCGTAATCCTTCCTATCGGCCTGCGCGGCAGCGACGCACCCGCTCCACCCAAAACCGATACCGGCGACGAAGACAACATCGGCGGCCCAGGCACACCCATCAGCATCACCTTCCTCGGCCATCTCTACGAAGACGCCAAGCTCTGCTCCTTCGCCCGCGCCTTCCAGGACGCCAACGGCTTCCGCGAGCACCCACCCGAATTCATGAAAGCCTGATGCCGCTAGTCGAAGCGCGAAATCTAGTGAAGACCTACACCCGCGGCGAAGAAATTTTCTACGCCGCCGACAACGTCTCCTTCACGATTAACCAAGGTGAAACCCTCGGCCTAGTCGGCGAATCCGGCTCCGGCAAGAGCACCATCGCCCGCCTCCTCCTCCGCCTCTTACCCGCCGACTCCGGCTCCGTCGCCTTCGAGGGCAGGGAAGTCCTCACTGCCTCCGCGAAAGAAATGCGGAAACTGCGCCGAAGCATGCAGATCGTTTTTCAGGACCCCTACGCCGCCCTCAACCCCCGCATGACGGTCCGAGACCTCCTTGCGGAACCGCTCAAAATCCACGGCAAAAACCATGCGGAAACCGGCGCAAAAACCGTGCCAAAATCCATCAAAACCCGTACGGAATCCATGCTGGCGGCCGTCGGTTTGGACGCCTCCGCCATGCCCCGCTACCCCCACGAATTCTCCGGAGGCCAGCGCCAGCGCATCAACATCGCCCGAGCCCTCATGCTCCACCCGCAATTCCTGGTACTAGACGAACCCGTTTCCGCTCTAGACGTTAGCGTCGGCGCACAAATCATCAACCTGCTCCGCGACCTGCAAAGCGACTTCGGCCTAACCTACCTCTTCATCACCCACTCCATGCCGCTGGTCCGCTATCTGGCGACAAACATTGCAGTTATGCGCCGCGGCAAAATCATCGAAATCGGCCCAGCCGAAGAAATCTGCGAACACCCCCGCGAAGACTACACACGCACCCTGCTAGCCGCCACACCCGAAATGCCCGTCGTCAGCTAACCTCAAAGAAAGCATGTCCCCCGCCCACATTTCTCTGCCGTTAGTCCGCGCCGTATGGCTCTCAATTGCCGCATTTATCGCTGGCGCCATCAACGCCATGGCCGGAGGCGGTTCCTTCCTATCCTTCCCGGCCATGCTGGGCGTAGGCGTCCCGCCCATCCAGGCCAACGCCACCAACACCGTAGCCCTATGGCCCGGCCAGGCCGTCTCCATCCTCGGCTTCCGCCGCGACCTAACCACCCACACCCACCTCCTATGGCCCGTAATCCTCTCCGGCGCCATCGGCGGCACCATCGGCGCCACCGTCCTCCTCCACACTGACCAAACCACATTTCTGCGCTTAGTCCCGTGGCTGCTGCTAATCGCAGCCTCGTTATTCTGGGTCAGCGGCCCACTAGGCCAATGGGTCTTGCAACGCAGGCACCCTTCGCAACACGCCCCCTCCGTCCTGCCTCTCTCCATTTGCTTAACGGCAGTCTGCTTCTACATCGGCTACTTCGGCGCGGGAGCCGGCTTCCTCATCATGGCGATCCTCGGCCTCTTCGGCGTCGAGTCCATCAACGAGATCAACGCACTCAAAGTCATAGGCACCACCTTGGCCAACGGCTGCGCAGTCATCACCTTCATCTTCCGCGGAGCAGTCGTCTGGCGTCATTGCCTCGTCGCCATGCTCATGGCCGCAGCCGGAGGATTCATCGGCGCGAAACTAGCCAGGCGTATGAATCCAGCACGCCTGCGCACCTTCGTCGTCGTCCTCGGCTTCGCCATGGCAGGCTACTTTTTCTGGAGGCTGCGTTGACCGCAATGCCCGATAGGATTCTCAACGGCATCGGCTACCTCGCCGCATTCTGCACCACCATCGCGTTTGTGCCGCAACTCATCCACGTCTTGCGCCTTAAATCAGCGCGTGCCGTCTCGCTCAGCATGCTCGTGATCTTCACTTTCGGCGTGGCCATGTGGCTCGCCTACGGAATCGCCCTCCGCTCGCGGCCGATCATCGTCGCGAACGCCGTCACCCTCCTGCTCTCGATCAGCCTGCTCGGACTGAAACTCTATTACTCCGGCAGCGACGGAAGTTAACCGCAAAGGTGTAGAAAAGAAGATATGAGTCACGAAGGAATCCGCTTCGCAACCGCCGAAGAAATAGCCGCGGACCGCGAGTGGGACAAACTGCCCCGCGAAGCCATGACCCCCACCGCCATCCGCGTCAACAAGACCGGCGGGACCGGGATGGAAATCGATTGGCAGGATGGCCACAAGAGCACATGGAACTTCGCGTGGCTGCGCAACGCCTGCCCCTGCGCCACCTGCAAAGAAGAGCGCGACGCATCGGGCCGCAAACCCGGCGAAGCAAAGCGCGCTCCCAAAGCCCTGCTGCCCATGTACGAAGCCCCCGCACGCCCCACCGAAGTAAAACCAGTAGGTCGCTACGCCATCAACTTCAAATGGAACGACGGCCACGAAAGCGGCATCTACTCCTGGGATTTCCTGCGCCGCAACTGCCTCTGCGAGAAATGCTCCAGCAAAACGCCTTAGGCCCCAACAATCACCCGCAACAACTCCTCCGCGCTGGCCACAACTTGAATCCGATCCACATTCGCCTGCCGCAACAACCCAGCAGCCACCGCATCCGCAAAGAATCCAAGCAGCTTGTCGTAATACCCATCAAGATTCAGCATGTAACAAGGCTTAGCGTGAATCCCAAGCTGCGCCCAAGTCACAATCTCCACAAACTCATCCAGCGTTCCCAGCCCACCCGGCAGCGCCACAAACCCATCCGCCAACTCCGCCATTCGAGCCTTGCGCTCGTGCATGCTTCCCACAACATCCAGCCGCGTAAGCCCGCGATGCGCCACCTCACGATCCACGAGCGCCTGCGGAATAACTCCAAAAACCTCGCCGCCCGCCGCCAGCGCACCATCAGCCAGAGCGCCCATCATCCCCACATGCGCGCCGCCATAAACCACAGCGATGCGATGCGCCGCCAACCCTGCACCCAACGCCCGCGCCGCCACCAGCAGCGCAGCATCATTCCCACTACTCGATCCACAGAAAACGCAAACACAAGCCAAGGCCATAAACCGCATTAAACTAAATACTGAGGCCCGCGGTTGCAGCATCTTCTCGAAAAACTAAATCCCCAACAGAGATCAGGCGTCGAATCCGTCGACGGTCCCGTGCTCATCCTCGCCGGCGCCGGCTCCGGCAAGACCCGTGTCATCACCCACCGCATCGCCTACCTCATCAACGAGCGCGGAGTCGCCCCCGACTCCATCCTTGCCGTAACCTTCACCAACAAAGCCGCCGCCGAAATGGCCGAGCGCGTCGAGAAAATCCTCGGCCACTCCACCCTCGCCAAGCCCGTCCTCTCCACCTTCCACTCCTTCTGCGTCCGCGTCCTGCGCCGCGACATCGAAGCGCTCCGCATAGGCGACAAAGGCCTCACCAAGAATTTCGCTATCTACGACGAAAGCGATCAGCAGTCCCTCGTCAAGCAATCCATCCGCCGCATGGGACTCGACGATAAGCAACTCACTCCGCGCATCGTCCTTTCGCGAATCTCCTGGGCCAAGAACCACATGCTCGATCCGCAGGAGCTCTTCCTCAACTCCGCCGATCCAAAAACAGAGCGCATTGCCCACCTCTACGAGATCTATCGAACCGAATTACTCAAAGCCAACGCCCTCGACTTCGACGATCTTCTCCTCGAAACCGTCCGCCTCCTACGCGCCTCCGCCGAAGTCCGCGAGCGCTACAACCGGCGTTTCCGCTATCTCCTCATCGACGAATATCAAGACACCAACCGCCCGCAATACGAACTCATGAAGCTACTCGCCGGCGCCGAGCACAACGTCTGCGTAGTAGGCGACGAAGACCAGAGCATCTACTCCTGGCGCGGCGCCGACATCAAAAACATTCTCGAGTTCGAAAAAGATTTTCCTGAAGTAAAAACCGTCCGCCTCGAGCAAAACTACCGCTCCACAGAAATCATTCTGCAAGCCGCCTCCGCCGTCGTCGCCAACAACACCAAGCGCAAAGGCAAAACCCTCTGGACATCCCGCGAAGGCGGCTCGCTCATCGGCTACTACGAAGCCCCCGACGGCGAAAACGAAGGCCTCTTCATCGCCGACTACATCCAAAAGTGGCTCCGTGAAAACAGCGATCAGGAAGAAATCCCGCGCGCCGCCGTCCTTTATCGCACCAACTCGCAGTCGCGCCTCGTAGAAGAAGCACTCCGCCGCTACGGGATCCAATACACCATGATCGGCGGCTTCTCCTTCTACGACCGCGCCGAAATCAAAGACCTCCTCAGCTATCTCAAACTTGTCAAAAATCCCGACGACTCCATCGCCCTCAACCGCGTCATCAACACTCCCGCGCGCGGCATCGGCAAAACATCCATGGAGACTCTCGAGCGCATCGCTCTCGAAACCGGCAGCAGCGTCTGGACCGCGATGCGCCACGCCGTCGCCAACCGCCTGCTCTCTAACCGCGCCTGCACCGCTCTCGATGGCTTCCGCCGCATGATTGCCGACGCACGCGCTATGCTCGAGCCCAGCTTCGCCGAAAAACTCACCGCCGACCTCGCCGCCGCAGCCAACGAACCGGAAAATCCAGACGCCGACACCAGCTTCGATTACAAACCCGTCGGTTTTGATTTCTCGGCTTCCGATGGAACCGAACCACCCGAAGAACCGCTCGACGACGCCATAGCCTTCGACCCTGCAGAATTCAACCCCTTCGACCCCGCACCACCCGCCACCGTCATCGAAGCCAGAGTCTCCGCCGACCCCGCCCACGCCGAAGAAGCCGCCACACATGAAGGCTTCCGCAAGCCCGGCGACGCCGCCACACTGCCCGAGCTCATCAAGTTCATCATCGACCGCAGCGGCTACATCCGCGCCCTCGAAGAAGAAGCCACGCCAGAATCCTTCTCGCGCATTGAAAACTTGAAAGAGTTAGTCAACGCCGCACAGGACGCGCACGAACGCGGCGAAACCCTCGACCAGTTCCTCGACCACGCCGCCCTCGTCAGCGACGCCGACCAGTACGACCCCTCCGCGCGCATCACGCTCATGACGCTCCACGCCGCCAAGGGCCTCGAGTTCCCCCTCGTCCTCCTCGCCGGCATGGAGGAGGGCCTCTTTCCGCACTCGCGCACCCTCACCGAGCCCGATCAGCTCGAAGAAGAACGCCGCCTCTGCTACGTCGGCCTCACGCGCGCCATGGACACGCTCATCATCACGCGAGCCCGCTATCGTCGCCGCTACGGTGCAGACATGCCCGAGGTCTCCATGCCCTCACGCTTCCTCGAAGAAATTCCGCCGCAACTCATGCAGGACCTCGGCGGCGCCTCCACGCGCGGCCAGCGTGGTTATCAGAGCGACCGCCGTAGCGCCTACGACGAACCCCGCCACTACAGCTACGAAGACGAAGACCAGTCTTACCGCCCGCACACCGCTAACCGCGCGCCTGCGCGTACGCCGCAGCGTTCGTCAAACTCGCTCGATAACATCGCGCAATTTTTCTCGACCCGTGGGCAAAAAGTCCCGCGCCCAAAAATCGACATTCCAGAGCCCACCGGAAAAACCGGCCTCCGCTCCGGAACCAAAGTCCGCCACCCAAAATACGGCGAAGGCGTAATCTTCAAACGTGAAGGCGACGGAGAAGACGCGAAGCTTACGGTACAATTTGCGAGATTCGGCGTAAAAAAGCTCGTCGAGAAATTCGCCCAGCTCGAAAAGCTCTAGCATCAATCCAGCTCGAAAAGATCTAGCACCGCGGCAGCAAGCAACAAAAAGGGAGAACATGGCAAACACGAAGGCAACCACCGACAAAACTGAACGCAAAGCACTGAAGCGCGCCGCACGCAAGAAAGCCGCACCGAAACCAAAACGCACCACACCCCGCGGCTCGGCAAAGAAGAAAGTGAAGAAGCTCGTACGCGGCGCGTCCAAACGCTAACAGGGAAACAGGCAACAAGGCCCGCGGACTCAAACCTTCGCGGGCCATCTCATCTCGGAGTCCACGACACTGGCCACCCAGCTCTTAGCCACTAAGTCCATCGACAAGCTCATATCCGACTCCGAGCGTCCGGGGCACAGCCTGAAGAAAACCCTGGGCCCAGTCTCGCTTACCTCGCTCGGCATCGGCGCTGTCATCGGCTCCGGCATCTTTACCGTCATCGGCACCGCCATCGCCGGGCAAAAGTTCGACACCCGTTCCATCCTCAACACCCCCGTACTCGACTACCTCATCCATCACACAGCGCTCTTCGGTCGCCCCGGCGCCGGCCCCGCGCTCGCGCTCTCTCTCGTTCTCGTCGCGTTCGTCTGCGCGTTCACCGGCCTTTGCTATGCAGAGCTCGCTTCCATGATCCCCATCGCCGGCAGCGCCTACACCTACACCTACGCGACCCTCGGCGAACTCGTCGCGTGGATCATCGGCTGGGACCTCATCCTCGAATACGCCTTCTCCAACATGGCCGTCTCCGTCGGCTTCGCCGCCCACGTCGTTGACCTGCTTGACTGGTTCGGCATCCACCCTAATCTCCGCTGGATCTCGCCTGCGTATCTGCCCTCCGGCCTGCAGGACCTTGCCGGCAATTCTCTCTACCCGTCCGGCTGGCACTTTGGCTTCAACATCCCCGCATTCCTCATCGTGATGCTCATCACGGTGGTACTCGTGCGCGGCATCCGCGAGTCCGCCCGCACCAACAACATCATGGTGTTGGTCAAGATCGTCGCCATCCTCGTCTTCGTTTTCGCCGGCATCAGCTACATCCACCCCACCAACTACCACCCGTTCTACCCCAACGGCTGGTCAGGCCTGCTCACCGGCGGCTCTATCATCTTCTTCACCTATATCGGCTTCGACTCCGTCTCCACCGCCGCCGAAGAATGTAAAAACCCGCAGCGTGACGTCCCCATCGGCATCCTCGCCACTCTCATCATCTGCACTATCCTCTACATCGGCGTAGCCGTCGTGCTCACCGGTCTTGTCCCCTGGCAGACGCTCCTCGATGACGCCGCGCCCGTCGTGAACTCGCTGCGAAAACTTTCGCTGCTACCCGGCAATCACAATCTCCACTGGATCCGCCTCATCATCCTCATCGGCGCCTTGATGGGAATGATCTCCTCCATCCTCGTCTTTCAACTCGGCCAGGCCCGCGTCTGGTTCGCTATGTCGCGCGACCGCCTCCTGCCCGACATCTTTAGCCGCGTTCACCCGCGCTTCCGCACGCCCGACGTCGCCACCTGGGTTGCCGGGTTCCTCGTCGGTATCCCCGCCGGCCTGCTCGACATCGGCACCTTCTCTGATCTCTCCAACATCGGCACCCTCTTCGCCTTCGTCTTGGTCTCCGTCGGCGTGCTCATCCTTCGCTATCGCGACCCCCACCGCCACCGCGGATTCCGCGCCCCCGGCGGCCCCATCATTCCCATCATCAGCGTGTTCTTCTGCGTGCTGCTCATGGCTGGCCTGCCCATCATGACCTGGTTCCGCTTCTTCGCCTGGCTCATCGTCGGCCTCATCATCTACTTCACCTACAGCCGTCACCGTACAGAGTTCGCCCCCTCACGACGTGAGCGCTAAGCGCAAATCTCAGCCGGAAGTAGTCGAACTGCCGGAGTGGATCCGCGGCCTCCCCAAAGCCGAGCTCCATCTCCATCTCGAGGGCACCGTATCGCCGGCGACATTAGTCGAGTTGAGCAAACACCAGGACGGCCCGCGCCCCACCCTGCGCCAGGCAGAGGAGCTCTATCACTACAAAGATTTCCAGGGCTTCCTTCTCGCTTTCAAAGCAGTCAGCGAACGCCTGCGCACGCCCGCCGAATACGAACTCATCACCTACGAAATGATTCAGCAACTCGCCGCGCAGGGAATCGTCCACGCTGAGGTCTATGTCTCTGTCGGCGTTGTCTACTACTGGAAACGCATCGAGTTCGAGCCGCTCTTCGAAGGCATGGAACGGGGCCGCGAGCGCGGCGAACGCGAATTCGGAGTCACCATCTACTGGCTCTTCGACGCCGTCCGCCACTTCGGCGTCGAAGAAGCAGCCCGCGTCTTCCGCAAGGCCGCCGAACTAAAGTCTGCGCACCCCAGCATCATCGGTATCGGCATAGGCGGCGACGAAGCCCGCGGCCCCGCCGACGCTTTCCGCGACCTCTACAAGGAAGCCCGCGCCCGTGGCCTCCATCTGACCGCCCATGCCGGCGAATCCACCGGCCCCGAAAGCATCTGGGGAGCCCTCAACATCGGCGCCGAGCGCATAGGCCACGGCCTCAGCGCCGAACGCGATCCGGAACTCATCGAAGTTCTAGCCGAACGCCAAATCCCACTCGAAATCTGCGTAACCAGCAACCTGCGCACCAACTGTTGGCAAAGCACCCACGACCATCCACTGCGCCGCTACTTCGACCTCGGCCTGATGGTCACGCTGAACTCCGATGATCCGGCCATGTTCGAGAGCAACCTGGCTGACGAATTCATCCTGGCCCACGACCAGTTCGACTTTACCCGCGACCACCTCCGCGAACTAGCCGCAAACTCCATAGAAGCCAGCTTCCTCCCACCCGAACGAAAGATCGATCTCCTCCGCGCAATCGAGTCGTACTGACCCCGGAAGCTCCCACATCCGTCCGTTTCACAGACTCGCCGCATCACAGGATGTTTTCACCCTGTTTAATAACTAGGTATACAGTCTTGTACTTGACATGAAATTTGTTCAAACTGTGCGCTATGATTACGCGCATGGGGAGCGACGAACAATTCCTGGAAGACCCCGAAACCGGCTCCCACCGGACCAGCCCGCTGCGTACGGCCGCTTGGTTTGGCGTGGCCCTCGGAACGCTGGCGTTAGGTGTCTACGTAGGCCGCGAAATCCGCTCGCGCTACAAATTTAGCCATCGCACCCCGTACGACTACTACGCCCACGCCGGCGACGATCAGGACGGTTTCGGCGAGTTCGGCTTCGGCATTTAGAACCGCCCCACTTGACAATCCGGGGCGCTGAAAACGCATGCCGCTCATCGTCCGAAGTCGATCAGCGGCATATTGATATCAATCTCAATCAGGCGTTAATCCAAATCTAAATTCTTTGTTTCTAAGAATTTAGGATGTTCGATACCCCGGGAGGGGGTATCAAGCCAACTGCCGCAAAACATACTGCAAAATCCCGCCGTGCTGGTAGTAGAGAATCTCCTGCGGAGTATCAATCCGCACCGTCGCGGAAAACTCCTTCACCTTCCCATCCGCCGAAGTGGCCTTCACGCGAATCGCCTTACCGCCCGCAAACTTGCCGTCCAACATCGCCCGTAACCCGGCAAAGTCGTAAGTTTCCTCCCCGGTCAGCCCATGCGATCCGGCATTTTCCCCGGCGTTAAACTGCAGCGGCAAAATCCCCATCCCCACAAGATTAGACCGATGAATCCGCTCATAACTCTCCGCGATCACTGCCCGCACACCAAGCAATCTTGGCCCTTTAGCGGCCCAATCCCGCGAAGAACCCGACCCATATTCCTTCCCCGCAAGAATCACCAACGGCACTCCGCGCTCGGCATACTTCACCGAAGCATCGAAAATGCTCATCTGCTCGCCCTCCGGCAATAAACGAGTAACGCCGCCCTCAGTCCCCGGAGCAAGCTTGTTCCGCAAACGCACATTCGCAAACGTGCCACGCACCATCACCTCATGATTCCCGCGTCGCGACCCATACGAATTAAAATCCCCGACCTTTACGCCGTGGTCCGAAAGATATTTTCCCGCCGGCCCATTCGCCTTAATACTCCCCGCCGGCGAAATATGATCGGTAGTCACCGAATCTCCGAGGACTGCCAAAA
>Ga0207159_1208_pt1 | contig 10941 bp, 8 predicted proteins | sample Alteio_BWMinHeat_23_FD_153511 | JGI IMG/M metagenome (GOLD analysis project Ga0207159, IMG submission 153511) | Enriched cells from forest soil in Barre Woods Harvard Forest LTER site, Petersham, Massachusetts, United States -... | ecosystem: Environmental > Terrestrial > Soil > Temperate forest >... | reverse complement strand
TTTTTATAGCTTCCCTCATTTTTTGAAGCTTGCTTAACCGCTTTTTGTTCCTGCCCCCAGTCAAGCCAGGAATTTTCCCACGATGCGGGCGCTGTGGTTTTTGGCTGTGGTTTTACAGGCTCTGCCGCAGCCGGCTGTTTGTGCACTGTTTCCATAACCGGTGATTCAACACGGTTCCATTCAGCCTTGATCCTTATTCTTGGTTTTTCTTTTCTTGCTGTTGTTTGAGAAACAGGCTGTTTTGTTAACTCTTCTGCAGTTGTATTACCCTGTTTTTTAAAAAAACGGTCAAACGGCTGTTCTTCCGCAACTGGTGCATAAGCTTTAAACTCTTCTAATTCACAGGGGTACCGCCACGCAGCACTTTTACCTTCTACCCATATAAGGTCATAGGCCTTTAGCCCCATTTCAATTAATTGTCCGGCAGTATAAGGGCCACTGTCTTGATTATTACGGAGGAGACGATACTGCTTCATATGTTAGGTTATTTACTTTTTGCTGTTTAAAAGCCTTATTTATATAAAATATTCAAAAATCAACACTCGCATTCAATGTTCAAGGAAAAGACAAGCGGATGTTCTTACTTGAATATGAAGGTTAAGCATTGGCTATTGAGAGTTACCCGCCATCAAATCATTTTTGCCCACACACCTTCTATTAATGCCAAACCTGTTCCGTTTATTGCAAATAAGGTGTTATAAATTGCCGTATTTACTTCAATATGCAGGAGTATGATTCCGTTTCGGGCAAAAGGTTTAAATTTTCCCTTATTTTTTGCGTTTTTTGAACTGTAATAGGTTAAATTTGCCGTCCCGCAAAAAAGGGCCTATAAAGAGCTAAATACTATTAATGGAAGATAATTTATTGCCTTTGGAAACAAGCGATAACGATCGCGTAATACAGGTAAATATTGAGGAACAGATGAAAACATCCTACATTGATTATTCAATGTCAGTGATTGTGGGGCGTGCATTGCCCGATCTGAGGGATGGATTTAAGCCGGTGCACCGCAGGGTTCTGTTTGCTATGCACGAGTTAGGAAACAACAGCAATAAGCCATATAAGAAATCTGCCCGTATTGTGGGCGAGGTAATGGGTAAATACCACCCGCACGGGGATGCTTCTATTTATGACACCCTTGTGCGTATGGCACAGGATTTTACCATGCGGTATGTAATGGTTGACAGCCAGGGTAATTTTGGTACCCAGGATGGCGACCCGCCTGCGGCAATGCGTTACACCGAGGTAAGGCTGCACCGGTTTGCCGAAGCAATGATGGAAGATATTGAAAAAGAAACCGTTGATTTTCAATTAAACTTTGACGACAGCCTGGAAGAACCATCTGTATTGCCTACCCGCATACCTCAATTGCTGGTGAATGGGTCGTCGGGTATAGCTGTGGGTATGGCAACCAATATGATGCCCCATAACCTGAGCGAAACCATTGACGGTTGTATTGCATACATTGACAATAAGAATATTACTGCAGAAGAGCTGATGCAGTATGTAAAGGCCCCCGATTTTCCTACCGGCGGGGTTATTTATGGCATGGAAGGCGTAAAGCAGGCCATGATAACCGGCCGTGGCAGGGTTGTATTACGCGGCAAGTGCCATATTGATACAAAAGCAAGCGGCAGGGAACAAATTGTTATAACGGAAGTGCCTTACCAGGTAAGCCTTGATGCACTTACTGACAAGATAGGCCAGCTGGTGAATGAGAAGATAGTTGAAGGCATCGCGCACGTGAATAACGAAAGCAACAAAAGGGAAGGTACCCGTATTGTTGTTGACCTGAAAAGGGACGCTGTTGCTAATGTAATAATCAACCAGCTTTATAAGTTTACTGAACTGCAGACCAGCTACGGCATAAATAATGTAGCCTTAACCAAAGGGCGCCCTAAAATATTAAACTTACAGCACCTTATCAGCGAGTTTGTTGAATTCAGGATGGAGGTGGTTATCCGCCGCGCACAATTTGAGCTGAAGAAGGCCAAGGAAAAGGCCCATATTTTAGAAGGGTATCTTAAAGCGCTTGATCACCTGGATGAAGTAATAACATTGATACGTGCCAGTACTACACCTGAAACTGCAAAAGAAGCATTAAAGGCCAAAAGCCAGGAAGAAAAATGGTTTCTCCGCGATGAATTGTTTGCCAATATCCTGGAAAGTATTTACAGGCAGGAAGAAGGCTTATCGGATGCACAGGCAAAAGCTATTCTTGAATTGCGTTTACAGCGTTTAACCGGAATGGAAAGGGAGAAGATACATGAGGAATTTAAGGACATAATGACCACTATTGGTAAGTTACAGGAGCTTTTAGGCAGTGAACAGGTGAGGTTTGATCTTATAAAAAAAGAGCTGCTTGAGATAAAGGATAAATTTGGCGATACGAGAAAGACTGAAATACAATACCTGGCCGATGAAATGAGGATTGAAGATCTTATTGAAATGGAGGATGTTATAATAACCATTTCACATTTGGGTTATATTAAACGGACAAGCGCATCCGAATACCGCCAGCAGCGCAGGGGCGGGAGGGGAGCAATAGGCAGTAAAACAAGAGAAGAGGATTTTGTTGAACACCTGTTTGTAGCCTCTACGCACGATATCATGATGTTTTTTACCCAAAAAGGAAGGTGTTTTTGGCTGAAAGTTTACGAAATTCCTGAAGGTGAAAAACAGAGTAAGGGGCGTGCTATCCAAAACCTGATACAACTGCCGCAGGATGATAAAATAATGGCAATTATTAATGTAAAAAATTATGAAGACAAAGAATTTATAAATAGTCATTATATTGTCCTCTGTACCAAGAAAGGAGTTATTAAAAAAACATTGCTGGAAGAGTTCAGCAGGCCGAGGGCTACCGGTGTAAACGCCATAAATATCCTTGAAGGCGATGAACTGTTAGAAGCCAAGATGACCGATGGTAATTGCGAAATTATGATGGCTTTAAAAAGCGGCAGGGCGATACGCTTTCCTGAACAAGCTGTACGCCCTACAGGGCGCGGCGCCATTGGCGTTGGGGGTATTGAGGTAGATGATAAAACAGACGAAGTTATTGGCATGATATGTGTTGCTAAAGGCGACACCGAACATACGGTTTTGGTGATCAGCGAAAAAGGCTTTGGCAAAAGGACCGCAGTTGACGAATACCGCATTACCAACAGAGGCGGCAAGGGCGTGAAAACGATAAATGTTACCGAGAAAACAGGTAAGCTGGTGGGCATTCTTGGCGTAAAAGGTAAAGAAGACCTTATTATTACCTGCAAATCCGGTATAACTCTTAGAACTGCAACAGACAGTATTAAAGAATCAGGAAGGGCTACGCAAGGGGTAATACTGATAAGATTAGACGACACTGATGAAATTGCCGCTATTTCGAAAGTAGATAAAGATGAGATTGAAGTTATTGAAAATGAGAATGGCATTACCGGTATTGACAACAAGGACTCAACAATTTCGGATATAAATACAGACACAATAACACCGGAAAATCAATAATTAATAAAATCCCCATTTATGAAAAAATTAATTCTTGCGTTTTTGCTTGCTTTTACAGGCTTTATTTCCTTTGCGCAGAGTTTTACAGGCGTCCAGCTTCAGATCATGGCTAAAAAACCGGAAGAGGCTAAAAAAGAACTTGATAAGAAACTGGCTGATCCTAAATTAAAAGATAATGCGGAAGCATATTATTGGACACTGGCAGTTTACAGCGACATCTTCAGAGATTCAGTAACGGCTGCCAAATACCCGGGTTCTGATTCGATCGCTTTAGCAGCCCTGAATCAATACGCACAAAAAGATACTTCTTTAAAACTATTAAGGGATAATGCGGGGATCATACCGTCCCTTGATTTCTTAAGGGTGGTATCATTCAACAACGGGATCACCTATTTCAGAAAGAGCAATTGGCTGAAATCATACAACAGTTTCAAGGTTACCGATAATTTAGACGGGTTTATGGTGACGCATCACATGCTTAACCAAAACTATATTGATACCAATGTGGTATTGCTTACGGGATATGCAGCGCAGAATTCAGGACTGATACCCGAAGCAATTGAACATTACAAAAGGCTGGCGGACAGGCAGCTAAAAGTTGGTGACTCAAATGATTTTGGCTCAAACATGTACACCTACCTGCTGGACTATTACCTGAAAAATAATGATGGGGATGATTTTAAAAAATATATTGGTACGGCAAAAAAATTGTTCCCGCAATATAACACCAATTGGGATCAAATGGAAATGCAAAACACTACCAGCAATTCCAGCCTGACCGAACTGCTGGCAAAATACAAAGAGGACGACGCGGCGGGTAAAATGACCGAAGACCAGTATTTAACTTATGCAGACGCCTTTGCACAACCCGATAAAAAAGAAGAATCCAAATTAGATAGCTCTGCCCAGGTACAATTAAGATTAACTGCTGCACAAGCTTATTCAAAAGCGTTCAGGTTAAATGGCGGCGCGGACAACATTGATGTTAATCTGAAGACAGGTTCAGCCCCGACTACTAAACCAAATTTGAGCGGTATTTATGCTTTTAACGTTGGGGTGTTGTATTATAATGTTTACGATGAACTTGGCCAGCGCTTTTTTAATTTAAGAGGTGAATCTGCAGATCTTAAAGCTAAAAGGGATGTTGCGGAAAAAATGCAGGTACAATATGCTGATTCCTCCATTACCTGGCTTCAAAATGCTTATAATGTTTTAAAAGCAAAAACAGACCGCAGCAGAAGTGAGAATACGAGCTTAAACAGGAGTGTAGATTTTCTTGCTAATCTTTATCAATGGAAAGAAGATAAGGCCAGGGGCATTAACCCTAAGGATGTAGATAAATACGAGGCATTGTACAAGCAATTTGATTCCGAGCACGATAAATATAAGAACTAAGAAAACGGATATTATACTATGCAACTTATAAGAGAAGTCAAGTTTTAAAAACTTGACTTCTCTGTTTAAAACCCTCTTATTCGGGTAATGGCTTCACCATTATATTTTTAAAATAAACTTTGCTGTTGGGGTCATGGCCTTGTAAGGCAAATGTGCCATTTGAAATTAAACGGCCTGCTTCATCTTCGCTGCGTTTTGCGTTGGCAGGTTCCGTATAATCAACAACTGTTATATCATTTAATTTAATGATCACCCTTTTGCCTTCTACTTTAATATACTCAGTAAACCATTCATTGTCCTTTACATAGGTTTCTTTTATGTCCACTACATTATATAAACTCCCGGTCCTTTTCCAGTCGGTATGTGAGTTGTTAACCTGCACCTCATATCCTTTGGCAGGCCAGCCGCCTTCCTGGTAAACAGTATGAAAATATATGCCTGAATTTGCGCCGGGGAATGTCATCACATCTGCTTTAAATTCAAAATTTTTAAAATTATGGTCTTTTACTTCACCGTCATAAAACAGGTGGGCTGTTGCGCCATGCACGACTATCATACCATCTTCAACTGAAAAAGTGCCTGCATTTGTTCCAACTTTCCAGTCCTTTAAAGATTTACCGTCAAAAAGCGATATCCATTTGTCAGCTTTACCGTGCGTGAAGCCTGAAAATAACAGCAGGCATACGACAATTGTACAGAGTGAAGAGATCTTTTTCATGTGATTTTTTTTGTGATGAGATGAAACTACCAATATTTTGTGTACCTGCAAAGTTTCTTCGGGCTTTACAGGTGATATGTTTGTGAATGACGTGATCTAAAGTTTTTCAAATTGCTTCGCATACAGTTATTATTCCTTAAAATAAGTTGAGCATAAGTATTTATTTTGCGCTCTCATTTTTAAATAGGAACAGGGTATATGATAGACAATGAAATTGCGGGACTGGCTAAAAAACTTTGGGATTACCTGCACATGCAGCATTCAATTGAGAAAGCAGATTGCATTCTTGTTTTAGGAAGCCATGACCTTAGAGTAGCTGAAAGAGGGGCAGAGTTGTATCTGCAGGGTTGGGCGCCCCTGCTTATATTTTCCGGGGGGCTGGGAAATTTTACGCAGGGTATGTGGACAGAAAAGGAGGCGGATAAATTTGCCACTATTGCTATAAAAATGGGTGTGCCGCGGGAGGATATTATAATAGAGAACCAATCAACCAACACAGGCGAGAATATTAAGTTCACGCAAAAATTATTAGAAAGCAAGGGCATTGATCCGGGATCTTTTATCGTTGTGCAAAAGCCTTATATGGAAAAGAGGAGCTATGCAACGTTTAAACAACATTGGCCTCACAAAAAGCTGGTGGTAACCTCCCCGCAAATAGCTTTTGAAGAGTACCCTAATGAAGAAATACCGCTGGACAGAGTTATAAATATTATGGTTGGGGATATGCAGCGCATTAAAATTTATCCTCAAAAAGGCTTCCAGGTTTATATGGAAATCCCAGGTGACGCCTGGGATGCGTATGAACGGCTGGTGGCTTCAGGGTATGATAAACATTTGATGAAGGAGTGATAGTATTATTATTTAATCTTACCCTTCATACTTCTTAAAAATAGAACTCGCAGTATGCCCGCCAAAGCCAAATGTATTATTAAGGGCGTAGTTTACTGTTTGTGATATCGGCTCGCCCAAAACAATATGCAGCCCGGTTGGTATTTGTTCATCAAGGTTCTCTGTATTAATGGTAGCGGGGATTATATCGTTTTGTACAGCCAATACACAAATAATACTCTCTATCGCTCCGGCCGCACCTAACAAATGCCCTGTCATGGATTTTGTTGCGCTTATTTTAGCAGGCAGATGACCGAATATATTCTTAATACCATGCAATTCGCTTATATCCCCAAGATGGGTAGAGGTAGCATGTGCATTGATGTAATCAACCTGCTCTGCTGTAATTTGGGCATCTGCCAAAGCCTTTGATATACCTAATGCAGCGCCTAAACCATCAGGCGGCGTGCCGGTTAAATGATAAGCATCAGCGGCCATTCCACCGCCAACTATTTCTGCATAAATGTGCACGCCTCTTTTTAGTGCATGTTCCCATTCTTCCAGTATCAAAGCGCCTGCACCTTCTCCTATAACAAATCCATCCCGGGCCTTATCAAACGGGCGTGATGCTTTTTCAGGCGCGTCATTTCTTTTAGATAATGCCTGCGCTGCATTAAACCCTCCTACAGATGCTTCGGTAATCGCAGCTTCAGAGCCGCCGGCAACCATAACAACTGCTTTGCCAAGCCTGATGGTGTCAAATGCATTGATGATGGCTGTGTTAGAGGAAGCACAGGCAGAAACGGTGCAATAATTTGGACCGTGCAATTTATGACGGATAGAGATAACGCCTGCTGCAATATCAGCGATCATTTTTGGTATAAGAAAAGGGCTGAACCTTGGTGTACCATCTCCCTTGTGGTATTCTTTAAGCTGTTCTTCAAACGTACCGATCCCGCCGTTGCCTGAACCCCAGATAACGCCAACTTCGTAGCGCTCTGTTTCATCCATCATTTTAAAATCAAGCCCTGCGTCTGTTATGGCCTGGTCGCTTGCTGCTATGGCATATTGTGTAAACAGGTCATACTTTCTTATTTCCTTTTTCTCAATATACTCTTCTGCTTTAAAATCCTTCACTTCGCAACCAAAATGCGTTTTGAATTTTGTCGTATCAAACCTTGATATCTCTGCCGCCCCGCTTTTACCTGCAATAATATTTTGCCAAAACCTGTCTACCGAATTTCCAAGCGGTGTTATAGCTCCCAAACCTGTTATTACTACTCTTTTCATATTTTTTATTTAAAGCCAATGAGCCCGCTGACAGACAATAACAATTAATATTTAACATCCGGCCACCCGCCGTTCAGGGCTCAATATTCAGCCCTCAAAGGAAACGCATTCAATCGTATTTTCCTTAAATATTGGCATTGAATATTTTTTATATAATGCTTTAATAATATGCCCTCAATGATCTGACAGCATTACCTGCGGCCTGCCGGTTTTTTTTCTGCGCGCCAGTACCAATGTTGGCAATACCGCTAAAAAGATACACCCTATCAATAAATAAGCGTCACCAAAACTTAATACAGTTGACTGTTTAACAACAATACTATCCAAAAGTTTTATTGCTTTATCATGTGCGGCTAATGGCGTAAAACCTTTCGCTGCAAAAAAACGGGTATAACCTGCAAGCCTTTGAACTGCCAAAGGGTTTTCTGCGGTGATATGTGCTACTATGTCACTGCGGTGCACAGCATTCCTTGTTGTTAAATAGGTATTTACTACAGCAAGGCCGAAGGAACCACCTAACTGCCTCATCATATTATTAAGGGCTGCACCCTGCGGTATATCTTTTGGCTGCAGTGAAGAGACCGCAAGCGTGGTGAGTGGTACAGTAACAATAGCAAGACCAACACCCCTGAAAATAAGCGGTATAGAAATATCTAATGCACCAGCCTGTAAATTAAGCCTTGACATTTGCCAGCTAAAAAAACCAAAAAGGCACATGCCTGTAACGATCATAAACAATGGCGACACGCCCCTTTGCAGCAATCTTGCTGATATGATGAGGCCGCCTATTGCAAGACAAGCCCCGGGCAACAATAACAGGCCTGTTTGGCTGGGGGTAAAATTTAACAATCTTTGTGCATAAACAGGCGTAAGAAATACAGAAGTAAATATACCAACGCCTGAAATGAATGTAAGCAACGCGGCTATGCTGAGATTCTTACTTTTTAACACACGCAGGTTAACTACGGGGTATTCAACCCTTAATTCCCACCAAATAAACAGCAGTATAGCAAAACCTGCAATGACAGTTAGATAAATAATATAATTTGTTTGAAACCAATCCTCCGTTTCGCCTCTTTCCAAAACAGTTTGCAAAGCGCTTACCCCAACTGCTAAAAGGAATATCCCTAACCAATCGATCTTCCCCGTTAACGGTTTTATTTTAGGTTCTCCCAGCAAGGCGAAGCATATAGCAGAAACTGTTATACCAACAGGAATGTTAAGATAGAATATCCATGGCCATGAATAGTATTCTGTAATGTAACCACCTAATGTGGGCCCGATAGTGGGGCCGATAAAAACACCCACGCCGAACAATGCGCTCGCTATATTTTGTTTCTCTTTAGGAAAGAGCTCAAATACGATGGCCTGCGATACCGATAACAGGGCGCCACCACCCATGCCCTGCATAAAGCGAAAGGCAACCAGTTCCCATATACCGGTTGCCTGACCACACATAAAGGAGAAAAATGTAAATGCTATAACTGAACCTATATAATAATTTCGCCTTCCAAGTTTTGCGGAAAGAAAACTCGTCATGGGTATGATGATAACATTGGCAATAGCATAGGAAGTGATCACCCATGAGGTGTCTTCCAGTGTTGCACCCAGGTTGCCGCTTATATGCGATAAGGCAACGTTAACTATTGATATATCGATCAGTTCCATCATTGCAGCCGCAATGACAGTGAACAGCAGTATTTTTCTTTTCATGACAATATATTAAATTCCAAATACAACCAAATCTCAAATAAGACCAAATCCCAAAGTCCAAATAAGGCCAATCCTAAAGTCCAAATAAGACCAAATCCCAAGGTCCAAATAAGACCAATCCTAAAGTCCAAATAGGACCAAATCCCAAGGTCCAAATAAGAACAATCCCAAATTCCGAATAAGACCAAATCCCAAAGTCCAAATAAGATCAATCCTAAAGCCTGCCAGACCGGTCAGCTAACAACAGGCTTTCTTGAACCTCTCATCGCCTTTAATGCTTCAGCGGGAGAGGAGAGGAAAAGCTTATAGATCTGGACAGTCTGGCCAACATGTATCTCGTATTCATCATTTTCAAAAGCGGATATGAATTCATCTGCTACCTGGGAAGGAGGTATACCGTTGCTGCCACCTATCTCTGCGGAGAATTCTGTATCAACCAACGGTGGCATAAGTTCAAATACTTTAATTGACGGTGTTTCTTCCAGGGCGATGCGAAGTGATTGTGTATAGGAATGTAACGCAGCTTTGCTTGCGGAATAAGTACCAAGTGAGCCCGGAACGAATGCCACAATGGAAGACACATTCACAATTGCGGCTTCTTCCTGCTTCGCCAGCAAAGGCAGCAGCTTTTCTGTCAGGGCTATTACCGATGTGTAATTGGTATTCATTTCATCTGCGGCCTTTTCCGCAGCGTTTGCCCCGATGCCAATTTTGTAGACGTATGCCCGGCCTGCATTGTTGATGAGCACATTCAGGTTAGGGAAATCTTCGTTCAGCCTTTTTACCAGCTTGTCAACATCTTCTGCCTTTGACACATCCCCGGCAATGGGTGTTACATTTTTAAGTTTTGCTGCGGCTTTCTCCAGTCTGTCAGGGTTTCTGCCGAGGATGATGACATGGTTCCTTTTTTCGCTTAGTTGCCTGGCAATTTCAAAGCCTATACCCGCGCTGCCGCCTGTGATAAGGACGGTGTTGTTTGTTGTTTTCATTTTATATATTTTAGTTTGTTAAATAATATACCGAACGGTATATTTTATGGTATAAAAAAAGTTTGCATATTAACTCTGCCGGTTGTTGTTCTATAATATTAGTGCTTTAAAATAAGGCAGGTGCATGTGCCATGTGCATATACCGTGTTATTGGCATCGGTTAATTGCGCTTCAATAAGCGCTGTCCTGCTCCCAGAATGAATAACTTTACCGGTGGCCTTTAATTCGCCGCTTTTTATAGTAATGGCTTTCAAAAAGTTCACCTTTAATTCAAGCGTGGTATAACCGGTTCCTGCCGGGAGGAGAGAATGAAGTGAGCAGCCCATTGCCGAATCAAGTATGGCAGAAATAACACCGCCATGCACACAGCCTATTGGGTTATAATGAAATTCCTGGGGGATAAAGGTAAAAGTAACCTGGCCTTTGTCAAGTGTCCCGACTTTGAGGTCTAATGTATGCAGCAAAGGCGGTAGCGGCAGCTTGCCATCGGTCATCGCCTGCAGGTAG
>Ga0207159_1228_pt1 | contig 11001 bp, 7 predicted proteins | sample Alteio_BWMinHeat_23_FD_153511 | JGI IMG/M metagenome (GOLD analysis project Ga0207159, IMG submission 153511) | Enriched cells from forest soil in Barre Woods Harvard Forest LTER site, Petersham, Massachusetts, United States -... | ecosystem: Environmental > Terrestrial > Soil > Temperate forest >... | reverse complement strand
AGAGGCGGATGATTAGGCAAATCACCATGCCCACAAAGCTGGCTATGGCCAGCCACCAGATATACCACGTCATGGCAAAGCCAAAGACCAAGCTGAGGATCCCGATATAAAGTCCCATGGGGGTATTTCTAGGCAAATGAATATCTTCGTATATCATTTCAGGCATAGGTGCCTGACCCATTTTCTGAGCCCAAAAGGGATCGCGCTGGTCGACAATGGGAGTAATGGCAAAATTATAGATGAGAGGCGGGGAAGGAATAGACCACTCCAAGGTTCTGCCATTCCAGGGGTCTCCTGTGGTATCTAAGTTCTTTTTCCTCTCCAAAATGGCCTTGAAGAAGCCATAGACTTGGATGGACACTCCACATAAAATGATTAATGCCCCGCCTCCCACTAATAGAAATAGCGAATGCCATCCCGTAGCGGCCTCGTAGTGGTCTAAGCGCCGTGTGGCCCCCATGAAACCAAGCATATAGAGAGGCATAAAGGCGACAAGGAATCCGATGAACCAACACCAGAAGGCATATTTATTCAATTTCTCGCTCAAGATAATCCCTGTGACCTTAGGAAACCAATAGGTAAATCCACAGAAGAAGCCAAAGAGCACTCCGCCGATGACCATGCCATGAAAGTGGGCAATCAAAAACAGGCTATTATGAGCTTGGAAGTCGACAGGTGGCGAGGAGAGCAAGATCCCTGTCATCCCCCCCACACTAAAATTCAGCACAAAGGAAAAAAACCAGAGCATAGGCGAGGTGAAGTGGACACGTCCGCGAAACTTTGTAAACAGCCAGTTAAATATTTTGACCCCGGTTGGGATCGCAATCAACATCGTCATGATCCCAAAAAAGGCATTAACATTAGAACTCGCGCCCATCGTAAAGAAATGATGGAGCCATACAACAAAGGAGAGGACCGTGATCACAACAAGGGCCCAGACCATGGAGGCATAACCGAAGAGCCCTTTTTCCGAAAATGTAGGCACCACTTCTGAGAAGATGCCGAAAGCCGGCATGATCAAAATATAGACCTCAGGATGTCCCCACGCCCAGATGAGGTTGATATACATCATGGGATTTCCCCCGGCTCCAGCTGTAAAGAAATGCATGCCGAGGTAGCGATCTAACGTCAGCATGTAGAGGGTTGCGGTCAGAATCGGAAAGGCAAAAATCACCAAGACCATGGCGCATAGGGCGCTCCAGACAAAGATAGGCATTTTCATCAGGGTCATCCCCGGGCAGCGCATCTTCAAAATCGTCGCCAAGAAGTTGATACCTGAGATGGTACTTCCCACACCCGCAATCTGGAGCATCCATATCCAGTAATCGACCCCTTCGCCAGGGCTGTATTCAATACCTGAAAGGGGAGGATACGCCAGCCATCCTGTTGCTGAAAATTTGCCGATGGCAAGCGAGACAAGGGACAGAGTAGCAGCAGACGCAAAAAGCCAAAAACCGAGGGCATTTAAAAAAGGATAAGCGACATCTCTGGCTCCGATCTGCAAAGGCACAATGAGATTCAAGAGGCCGAAGACAACGCCCATGCCAACGAAAAATATCATGGTTGTTCCATGGGCAGAGAAGACCTCCTGAAAGTGGCCAGAGGAGATAAATCCATGGGCGTCGCCCACAGATAGGGCTTGCTGAAGGCGCATCATGAGAGCATCAGAGAAGCCTTTGAAGAACATCAAGAGGGTGACGATGATATACATAATCCCGATTCTTTTCGGGTCCACAGATGTCAGCCACTCGTTCCAGAGCCACTTCCAGCGTTTCAGATAGGTGATGAGCCCAATGATACCGAGACCCGTTAGCCCCATCATGATGACAGCAAAGTTTTGACTTCCTTCGTGCTTGAATGCTTCTAGTGTTAATCGCGCTAACATCGTTATCTCATCTCTATGTAGAGGGGTGGGTATACTTCATCAGAATCTGATCAAAGAGATCTTTATCTTTCAACTGATAAAGCTCAACAGGGTTATCTTGGCTAGGGGCCGCTAATTGATTGTATTCTTCCCTGCTGAGGGCCTTAGCCGACTGTTTTGCCGATTCCACCCATTTGTGATAGTCGTCCTCAGAAGAAGCCCTGGCGATAAAATGCATCCCTGCAAATCCCTCTCCACTGAGGTTGGCAGAAGACCCTCTGAAGTCCCCTACGTCGTTAGCAATGAGGTTCAGTTCTGTTTTCATGGCGGGCATGGCATAAATTTGTCCGCCAAGATGGGGAATCCAAAACGAGTTCATGGGGGCATCAGCCGTGATTTCAAAACGAAGAGGAACATCCTGAGGAAACTGCAGAAAATTGAGGGATGCGATGTTTTCTTCAGGATAGATAAAGAGCCATTTCCACTGCAGGGCAACGACTTGAATCGTCATAGGTTTTTTGTCGGACACGATGGGTTTATAGGGATCCAACTGCTCCGTTCTGATCCATGTCAACGCACAGACGATGAGGGTCATGACAAGGGGAATCCCCCACCACATGCATTCCGCAAAGGTGTTATGAACGAAGTCGGGCTGATATTTGGCTTTGGGGTTATCGGCTCGATATTTCCATGAAAATATAAAAGTGAAAATATAAACAGGAATAATGACAAGGAGCATGAGAGCTTGGAGGATGAGAAGGAGATTCCGCTCTTCCAAGGCGATGATCCCTGCGGGAAACAACACCGCAATATCTTCGCGGTATTTCAGGATCGCCAGCGGTTGCATCAGCAAGACAAAGAAGAGAATTGCCAGTGTAAAGACCAGCATGAAAGGTAAAAATGGCTTTCCCTTCTCCATCGTGTAAATTCCCTTCGACTTTTAGCTCACTAACATAGAGCCTTTTTGACGAAAGTCAAGCTGAATTTTTACGAGAAAATGGACGAAGTGGACAGGGTGGACGCATAATGACGCGCGAAGCGCTGAGCGAGCTTGCGAGCTCCATGGAGTGCGGCGCTTCGCGCCGCCTTATAGTTTATAGGTTTTTAGGGAGGATAGAACAAATCATAGGGGCGAAGCCCTGACATAATTTTAGCCTAGGGCGTAAGCCCTAGGATAGCGTATGAATGTATTTGAGCTCCGAAGGAGCGACATAAACCCTAGATTTTAATCCCAGAGATACCTTTCGTCAAAAGTAATTTCAGACATTGCATATGCCGAACGCAGTTCATCTTGAAATCAGATTTTTTTATGATGTTCTTTCTGTCCTAGGATGTATTTTCTTAATACTTCGAATTGTTGTCGACTCACTGCAAAATAGCCAAATCCCGTTTGCCATGAGAAATTCGAATCACCATACTCATGTCCTTTTACCCATCGAGATGAATCGGATTTGATTTTTCCTACTAAATCAGATAAAGAAATCGTACGATAAAGCTCCAAGAGGATATGAACATGATCGGGCATCCCATTGATCACATGGACAGGACTTTTAAGGAATTTACAAATTCCACAAATGTATGCATGCAACGTACTTTCAAGCTCTGCAGAGATTAATGGCTCTCGATTTTTGGTGCTAAAGACAATATGCATATTAGAATTTCCTAGGGATTGCGACATATAAGCCTCTGTCTGGTCAAATCAGACATTGTAAATGATCTACGTAAAATCCACAATTTTTATACCGCTCCTTTGGAGCTCAAATACATTCATACGCTATCCTTACGCCCTAGGCTAAAATTATGTCAGGGCTTCGCCCCTATGATTTGTTCTAACCTCCCTAAAAACATATAAACTATAGGGCGGCGCGGAGCGCCGCACTCCATGGAGCTCGCAAGCTCGCTCAACGCTTCGCGCCATAAAGATCATGCTTCTGAATATAGGCAAGGGCTTTGGCTGGCACCAAGTGGCCGCAATATAAGTTCTGGCTTAGGCGGCGGCGCAATTCTGTGCTGGAGATATCCATTAAGTTGGTTTTGACAATCCCCTTTTCAATAGCACCTAATATCAGAGGATCGGCCTCAGGATCGTCACAGTCCCACTCACCGGTGCGTGAACCAATCAAAAGGGGAACCATTTGGACGATTTCACGAACCTCATGCCACCGGAAGAAACCTGGGATGGAATCCTCGCCCAATAGCAGATAGAACTGATTCTTTTCTGCACCGGGTTCTTGAAGGAAGTGTCGAAGGGTCTCCACAGTATACGACGGAGCAGGGCGCCTACATTCCACTTCGCTAATATGAAATTGAGGAATCCCTTCAAGGGCTAGCTGGAGCATTGCCAGCCGGTGTTCTGTGGAAACCGGAGATGTCCCCACCTTATGGGGATTGATCTGAGCGAGGACAAACCAGACTTCGTCGAGGCCGTGTTTCTCCATAAGTTCAAACACAAGGTTCAGATGGCCAAAATGTATGGGGTCAAAAGTTCCCCCATAGATGCCGATTTTCTGCTTTTTCTCCTTCATCTTAGATGACCTCCCACCCCTCTCTTCGACAGACTTTCTTCAACGCGGCATTGGGAGATACTCCAACGGGTTTACCGACCATGCGTAACAAAGGCAGATCGAGATGGCTGTCAGAATAAACCGAAATCTCCTCAAGAGGGATACCTAACTGAAGAGCTATCTTTTCGACATAATCAGCCTTGTCTTCTCCATCCATCACCTGTGTGATGGAACAGAGAATTCCCTCTTCGTCTTCCTCATAAATTGTGGAGTTCCATGCGGTAGCTCCTAGTTCCTTTGCGATAGGCTTAACTAGAAAATCGGGAGAACTCGATAAAATCAGGATATAATCCCCGCGTTTTTTTGCTTCCTTCAGCCTATGCATGGCAGCAGGATAGACTAAAGCGGGCAGCTCGGATTGGAGAAACTGGGCCGCCTGTGGTTCTAGGACCCTTCTAGAGTGGCCTTTAAACAGCCGAGCAAAGACTCTCTGGTGTAGTTCTGTTAGGGTCATCCCTAAATAAAGATGACGCCCATAGTCGATCACACCTAAATAGAAAGACCAGCGAGAAAAAAATCGGGATCGACAGAGGTGAAATCCAAAGCGATAACTAATGTTGACCGTAAGCAGAGTGTGGTCTAAGTCGAATACACTTAGACCTGAATATTTTCTAGTAAGAGGACTGGAGTTCTGCAATTTTATCTTCAACTTCTTTTATAGCTTCATTGATTTTTTCAAGGCGCTCTTTCTCTTCGTTCATTAGTGACTGATAATTCATTGCCTTTTCAAAATCAAGTCCAGAAGAACCTGCCGACTTGCGATAAACTTCAAGTTGCTGTTTAATCTCCTGGCGACGCGCTTTCCTTTGTTGAAGAACCTCTTTGAGTTGGTCCAGAGCCTGGCGATCATCATCGGATAAAAGCATCATGGCGCTTTCTTTTTTCTCAATGATGATATCCTTAAGAATTTTGAGATGCCGCTCTATTTCCAGCTTATCGCTCTTGGTGAGCTGAGCCTCCTGGATGCCTTCAAGAAGCTGATCTCTTTGAGTTGTCAACGTTTCCAGATCATAGTCTTGATGGCGTATAACCAGAGTTTCGGCCTGTTCCCTAAGAGCTTTGATCTTCTCCTTACGTTGACGGATCTTTTCATCCTCACGTTGCTGTCTGACAGATTCTTCCGCTTTAGACTTTTCGTTGACCATCTTGCGCACATTGGCAAGATCATCTCGGAGGGCTCTTATCTCGTCGCGTCCGAGCTCGACCTGTCGCATCGAAGCGACGATATCTTCGCCTCTCTTAAAGGCATCAGAGATGGAAACCTCTCCCTTTTCGAATTCCTCTTTGAGAGCTTGAATTTTCTGATGAACAGCCTCTGCGTTATGCTTAAAGACCACCCGCAGCTCAGCCCGTTCCTTCTTACGTTCCTTTTCCTTTGATTTGAGCTTATCCCAAGACTCACTAAGCTGCATACGAGTTTGGGTAAAGGCATTGGTATTCAACGTCAGGGTCTTAGCGAGACTCTGCAACGCCTTGATCTCTTCCCGTAACTCGAATAACATGGTATCGACTTTTGAATCGGCACTAAAATAAGAAAGGATAAAAGATTCTACGTCCTCAACAAACTGTCGACTGACCTGGCTAATCAACTCTTTACGTTTAGGAAATACCTGATCACCAGCTGCAGATAGCCGTTGGAAAAACTTGTTTTTATGACGCACCCGCATTTCAGTCTTGAGGAGTTCTTTCCTTAACGCATTGATACGCGAAGCTTGAACATTCAGATGACTCAACTGACCTTGAAGATTTTGATAGATCTCCAACCGATCCTTCAGCACTTGGGGAAATACCCCCTCGTCCAGATAATAAGTTTTGGCTATCGATTCGGGTTGCTGTTCAAGATCCTGTTCAATCGCTTTGATCGCTATCTCGATCTGTTCAACAGCAAAGGCACTTTGCTCATCAAGGACATCTTTCAAGCGGCGAGCCTCCTTAGAAAGATCGCTATACTGATTCCACAGCTGGCTTCTAACTAAAGGAGAGATGTTCTCCCTGAAAAGAGGAAGACAGAGGCGCCGCGCTTCCCAAAAATGGCGAAAATGGGGTGTGCCGCCCTGTGCCAGCGTCGATTCCATAAATGCAATTGCATGGTGAAGCTTCTTTTCGACATCGGCCTGCTCTTGGAATTCTTTTATAAATAATTCCAGCTGAGTCTGATAAATATCTTTTCCTTCTCTTTTCGAAGGACCCCCTCTGGAATGAAACTCTGCGTTCGTTGGCTCCATGTCAGGGAGTGGCTCATCATGCGAAAGGTTTTGCTCATGGTCAATGGACGATTGGTTTTCGACGGTTTCTTCTTGTAAGTTCATGTGATCAGATACATCCCTGTAATTTTTTTTGGGTGTAGGTGTGTTTATAGAAAATAAGTAACGACATCATACTCCCTCCAAGCCATTTTAGTAAATCACAAAGACTCATAATCTTTTCGGATGATGTCAAAGACGACTTCGGGATCATGCATATCGACATCGAACCAGCGGAAGAGTTGTTCTTTCTTAAACCAAGTGAACTGCCGCTTAGCATAGCGACGAGTAGCTTGCTTAAAGTCGTTAACAAATTTCATATACTCATCAGGACTTCGGTCTGTCTTCAAGAAATCGAGAACTTGGCGATATCCAATCGCCTGCGAAGCCGAGGTGTTTTCCCTGATTCCCTCCTTGTCTAACCGCTGAACTTCATCGATAAATCCATTCTTAAGCATCAGATCGCATCGGCCATTGATTCGTGCATAGAGCTTATCTTTGGGACGATGTAAAAACCAACAACGGAAGTCGTAATTTCCAGTCTTCCGCCGCCCCTTCCATGAGAGCTTGCTGACCTTCTTATTAGTCAGAGTGATGATTTCCAAAGCTCTAATGATCTTTTGCTTATCATTACGCGTGATCGATTTGGCATATTGCGGATCTAGGTTGACTAGCCTCTGGAACATCGCTTCCGATCCGACCTTCTCCATCTCCTCCTCCAGAGATTGGCGCAACTCAGGCAGGGAGGGAGGACCGCTTGGAGGGCCATACAAGAAGGCGTGGAGATAAAATCCAGATCCCCCTACGACAATAGGAACGTTACCCCGATCCAAAACCTGCTGGACGGCCTGTCGTGCCTCATAATAGAAGTCGACTACATTGAAACTTTCGTTGATACTTCGAATGTCGATGAGGTGATGAGGGACAAGAAGCCTATCCTCTTTGTTGGGCTTGGCGGTGCCGATATCCATCCCTCGGTACACTTGCATGGAGTCCGCCGAGACGATCTCTCCATCCATTTCTTGGGCTAGTTTCATCGCCAAAGCGGACTTCCCACAGCATGTAGGGCCCGAAATGACAATGACTCTTTTCTTTTTACGTTCTAAATTCGAGGGAATCTTCTTCTGGACTTCAAGGGCAAAATTAAGAACGATCCGTTTGATGGCTTCTGTTTCAAACGTGATTCCACTCATCTTATGAACCCTGTCCAAATTGACGTAAGGCCTCTTCTTCTGTCAGGCAGATCAAAAGAACATGATCAAATCCAGACATTTTCAAAACATCCATGACGTTAGGAGTCACAGAACATAATACCATTTTGCCAAAGACGGGTCTTAACTTCTTCGTGATGGACAAAAGCATTCTCATCCCAGCACTGCTCAAATAGCCTATATCTTTGAGGTCTAACAACAACTTGATTTGACCTTTGTTAATCATATTGAAAATTTGGAGCTCCATTGAAGGTGAAGTGATCGCATCCAATCGCCCCCCCGGCCGTAAAATCAGCACGTCGCCATTGCGTTCCTCTTTGATATTAAACGAACCTTCAACATTTTCCATGATCGCTCCGAAAGGTTTCCTTTTCTTTTATTTTATAGTACATTCTAATTCAAGAAAAATGAAATTATGCATCAGCCATGAGTAGATCAACCTTCCTGAATCTAAAAGGGTGCCGTCAGCATAACCTCAAAAACATCTCATTGAAAATTCCTAAAGATTGCCTTGTCGCCATTACCGGCGTCAGTGGATCGGGCAAATCTTCCCTTGCCTTTGACACTTTGTTTGCAGAGGGCCAACGCCGTTATCTGGAGTACCTCTCCCCAGAAGCACGCGCTCTCATTAAGCAGATGCCTAAACCCGATGCTGACATCATCGAAGGGCTCTCTCCAACTCTCGCAATAGGACAAGGACAGCAGACGCTATCCTCCCGCGGCACGATTGCCACCTATACCGACATTTATGATTTTTTGACCTTGCTCTATACCACGAGTGGAGAACAATATAGCCCTACAACAGGAAAAAGACTCCTGCGCTATTCTCGACAAGAAATCGTCGATCTTATCCTCAAAGAATATCCCAAAGGATCCAAAATCCAGCTCATTGCCCCTATCAAACTTCAGCAAGAAAGCCCTCAAGAGGCTATCATACGCCTCCAACAGATGGGATTTATTCGACTCAGAATCGACGGACAAGAATGGGCTGGTGAGGGCCCTCTCCCCAATGTCACACATATGAAGGAGATCGAAGTCGTCATCGACAGGCTCGAGATGAATGAAGAGGTCCGAGATAGGCTCAGCAGCTCCGTAGAGACAGCTATGGATCTCAGCCGCGGCATCTTGAAAGTCCAAGAAGGTAAAGATGGGGCCATCCGGTATCTGACCGAAGTTTATCTCTGCCCAGAGACGTCGATCTCGTTTGCTCCTTTAGGCACTTCAGATTTTAATTTCAATTCGCCTCGAGGCGCTTGTCTTGTCTGCAAGGGGCTGGGTGGACAGGAGAAGATCGACCCTATGCTTCTATTTGAAGACATTAATAAGCCCCTTGTCGATCAACTCGAAGAACTCTACCACGCGTTGCCAAAGTCTCTGTCACGCCATCTCCAGAATCTCTTAAATGCCTATTTTCAAGCTCTAAACATTAATGAAGACGCTCTACTTAAAGAAATCACTCCCGCTGCGAAAGAACAGTTGCTCTATGGATCTGCCCATGAGCTGGTGATCCAATCGACGATTGACGACGAGCCACACCAGATCAGAACCAAATGGAAAGGGCTTGTTCCCCTATTAGAAGAGGCCTTGCGTGACAAAAAGACAAGAGGACGATTGCCGAATCTCAGCTGCGTCCAGTGGCAAGTCTGTCCTGCCTGCTATGGAGCACGTCTTAAACCCGAAAGCCTCTCATGCCTGATCAAGGGAAAAGGCATCCACCAATTGTGCGCAATGACGGTAAGCGATCTCCTCGATACACTCAACTCCTGGGAGCTCACACCCATCACTAAAGAGATCCTTCCCCATATCCAGAGCCGCCTTTCCTTTTTGAATGAGGCGGGGTTGGGATACCTCGAACTCAATAGAGAAGGGAAAACCCTCAGCGACGGAGAAATCCAACGGGTCCAGCTTGCCTCTCAGATCGGAGCTAAGCTATCAGGTATCTTATATATCCTTGACGAGCCCTCACTCGGACTACATCGCCAGGACATTAAAAGCCTCCATAAAATCATGCAGCAGATGGTCTCCTTAGGCAATACCGTCATCTATGTTGAACATGAACGCAGTCTTATCGGCTCCGCTGACCAGATCATCGAACTGGGGCCCGGCGCTGGCATCCACGGAGGAAACATCACCTTCCAAGGATCCTATGAATCCATGCTGAAAGATCCCAAAAGCATCACGGGTCCTTGGCTCAGCGGACAGAAATCGCTGCCCAAACGCCCGAAACATAAAATGAGCGGAAGCAAACTCCAGGTGGAACATGCTTCTATGCATAACCTCAAAGATTTATCGTTGAACATCCCTTTAGGTTGCATCGTCGGATTTTGCGGCGTTTCCGGATCAGGCAAGTCAACTCTCGTGCAGGATATCATCGGTGAAGAGATCCAAAGGGCTCTCCGCCATCGCCATCCCTCCCCAATAATTCGTGGACATGACCCACTCAAACGCCTTGTGATCAGCCAAAAGCGAAGAGAGTCTTCAGCTGCGCGCTCCATTCCAGTCACCTATGTCGACCTGATGGGACCCCTTCGACATCTTTTTGCTGAAACAAAACTGGCAAAAGCCAGGGGGTATACCCCTTCACGCTTCAGTCTGAATAGGAAGGGAGGACGGTGCGAAGTCTGCGAAGGGCTTGGACAGGTCCGTGTCAGCATGCAGTTTATGCCGGATCTCTTCTTACAATGTGAAGTGTGTCAAGGGCTGCGCTACAACTATGAAACTCTGCAGGTCACATGGGAAAATCGCACTATGGCAGAAGTTTTGGCGCTTTCCGTTGAAGAAGCTGCAAAAGCGTTTAAGAATATTCCACCACTCGCCACAAAGCTTCAATTGATGAATGAATTAGGGCTCGATTACTTGACACTTGGACAACATTTTAACACTTTATCGGCTGGAGAAATCCAACGATTGAGATTAGTCGCCGACCTTGCTGTACAATCTGCAGAACCCACTCTATACATATTGGATGAACCCTCGGCTGGGCTCCATTTTGAGGATATTGCTAAGCTTGTCCGCATCCTTCACAAACTTGTTGAAAGGGGCCATTCTGTCTTCGTTGTGGAGCACCATCTTGATATTCTCAATCAGGCCGATTGGTTAATAGAACTAGGCCCTGGCGG
>Ga0207159_1227_pt1 | contig 11009 bp, 6 predicted proteins | sample Alteio_BWMinHeat_23_FD_153511 | JGI IMG/M metagenome (GOLD analysis project Ga0207159, IMG submission 153511) | Enriched cells from forest soil in Barre Woods Harvard Forest LTER site, Petersham, Massachusetts, United States -... | ecosystem: Environmental > Terrestrial > Soil > Temperate forest >... | reverse complement strand
ACGCTTCGCGTGGAAGATTTTGTGGAACTGGTCTTTGACTGGCTGATCATCCAGATAGGGGTTGGACTTATTATCATGAAACCAGGGCTGCCTTAGATACTCTTCAAAGAGAGCATCATTCTGGTCCACTTCGATCACTTTCTTCACTAATAGATCGATCATCTTATCCTCATCTTAAAATCCTCTATCCCATGTTCCATTCCAAGGCTCGTTGCTAGTGCCAACTGAAATAGAACTATCCCCGGCCCCCTGGTAGGCTAGGGGGTTCTTAGGTGAAAATACATTTAGCTTACCATGCAGCATCGCATATTCATGATCCAAAGGTCTAAAGGGCTTTGTCGGATCATCAATTTTGCTTAGGGCTTTCAAAATCACCGGATATGCTGTGTGATTAATCGCTAGCGCATTACAAAGCAAACCATAATCTAAACGGTTGAGATGTTCGGAGTGTTGAGGAGATGGTACTATCCATCTTTTTCCTTCTTTTCCACATTCTGCAGTGCAAAAATAGAGCATATGCCAATCTTGTGGAAGTTCCTGCATCACTTTCCTGAAACCTATACCAGAACCCTTCATCTCGACAGTTGCAAGAGTATTTGCATCAGGTTTCTTGACGAAGCCCATTCCATTGTCATCTTCAAGGACCAAAACGTTGCTATATCTCTTAACCTTGGCTTGAGCGCCTTCAATCAAATGCAAAGCATTTTGTTCTTCATTTAGGTTATTAGAATTCTTCAAAAGAGCTTTTGCTTCTTCGAGCTCTTTCAAAGCAGCGTCGTACTTGTCTGAGGCTTCTTTGACAGCTCTGTAATGGCTCATATAGCATCCTGCTTGAGCCTTGTGAGTACGATCTTGTTCCTCGCCAGTTAAATTGAAACTGTTGTCTTGTACGCGGCTCCAAACCTCTCTAGATAATTCTAGGGCGCCATAAGTCGCTCTAAGCCTTTCAAAGGTTGCGCCGCCGATATTATTCAAATCATCAGTGATTCGGTCTAGGCGTCGTTTGAATTTTGTTGGATCGGCGGAACCTGGTTTATCATCCAGATTGATGACACGAATATTTGGAAAGTAATCATTCAGTTTCCAATTCTTATCCAGCTCTTCCGGTGACATAGTTGCCAACTGATTTTGAGCAATGGTCTGATGAAAGATCGTTGTTAAGGAGTCACTTTTCGTATCGATTATTTTTGCCTTAATCGTGTGTCGGGGGAAAAACAGGAGCTTCAAAGGGAGGAAGGCATCGTCCCATAGGATGTTTTTAATTTCTTTTAGATTGGCACCGATTGATTCATCTGAAACTGTTTCCTGAGAGGCTATATTGAGATGGATGGCACGTAAAGCCCTGCCACATGTTTTTCCAATTCCACACAGCGTATTTGATAGCAGATCAAACCCTCGGAAGAAAACAGTCACGAGTGCAATCAGGCGAGTTAGGATTTCTCTCTTGAAAGTAGAATTGCTTTCATAAGTATAATACTTAATATTAGGGATTAAGTAATTTTTTGTTAAGGATATTTCTTGAGTCATTTTTTACCTCTTTTGGTTACTGTGAAGAGTCATCGCTGACCTCAGTTTATAATGTTTTCCCACTCATCCTTTGACCATTGTTTATAGGGCTCTATCCTGTCGATGATATTGCTAGCAAAGCCTCCCTGAAAGGCAAGCGGGGGTGTGGCGACATATACAGAATGATTTTTCATGATGCGATCATATTCAACATCTACTGGTTCGAATGGGGTATTATCCTCCTCAACCTTCTTGAGTTGATTGAGTATCGTATCATAAAAACGCGAATGCACGGCGTATGCATTGAGTTCATATCCATTATTGAGTTTCTGTATCCATTTACAACCATCCACCTTTTGTTTGTCTATAGGGTAGGATGTAAAATAGAACATATCATAGTCGGATGGCAGTTCCGCCATTACACGACGGAAAACCTTTCCAACTTTCTCTATCGAATATTTCCTTTCGTTAGGATCTCCTAAGACACGTCCAAAACGGTTATCATCTTCGATGATGAGTAGACTGCTATGTTTTCTGATGCAGCTTTGAGCTTCAGTTAATCTATGTTCAGTAGCTTGAAGTTCTTTTTGGAGTGCATGACAATCGGCTTGGGGTTTTTCTAGTTGGTTCTTGATATCATTAATCTGAGCTTGGGCTTGCGCATAGTCCAATTTGGCTTGTTCCCAATTCTTTTTAGCTTCTTCGATCATCTTTTTATGGCTTAGATAACAGCCTGTTTGGTTCTGATGCTGTTTATCTAATTTTTCCTTATGTTCCGGTATATTCACATTATATTCTAAAAAGTTGCTCTTGCATCTATTCCAAGTGCCCTCGGGAAGATTTTTCCCTAAGATGGCAGAAAATCGATTAAAACTGTTGCAACCGACTTCATTTAGAGCTCGAGTTGCCTCTTGTAGCCTGGCTGTTTCTCTATCCAGATTCAAAAGCCGAATATGACCAAAATAATCTGTCAGATTCCAATTCCTATCCAACTCATCGTCAAATTTGTTGTGTAGTTCATCTAAGGCGGCTTTTCTGTGGTCGATCTCAAAGGAGTTTTCAACAGATTCTTTCGTTCCGAAAAGAGCCCTTATCGTAATCCCTGTAAGAGCTAATGGGACTGTGAGAGTTAACGCTATTGTGGAGAATAGGGCTAATCCAATTTTTTTGACCTTTTCCACAGTCGATGATGGAGTAGTATTTATTTGGCAAATATGATTTCGACACCAACGAAACGGAATGATTAGTGCACTTTTAGGTGTGTTACAATCGCTATTTATTAGACTGTTGATATCTTGTTTAATTGATTTAATCATAATAATCCTTGTGATTTTATATTAATCGAAACGGTAAGGAAACAGCACTTCAGTAATTGGGTTCTATCGACGTAAGCGATGTTCCAGCTTTTCGATTAATGATAAATTATAAACTATTATGTTAAATAAAGTCAACAAAAATAATGTTGTTGAAAAGAAATAGATGTTAGAACTTAAACCGAAGAGAATTAGTGTGATCGGTTCTCGGTAAGTGTTGTTGATAAGTGTTTTTAAAATCCGCGATGCCAAGAACCATTCCAAGGGTCGTTTGAAGATCCCCCTGAAATCGAGCTATCACCCGCAGCTTGATAGGCTAATGGCCTTTTGGGTGTGAACGTTTTCATACTGAGATGTAACTGGGCATATTCATGGTCCACGGGCTTATAAAGAACGTTTGGATCATCGATTTTGCGCAATGCTTTCAAGATAATGGGATAGGCGTGATGGTTTATCGCAATCGCATTCGTTAGTAACCCGTAATCGACTAGGTTGAGACGTTCGGAATAGGGCCTTGGTTTTCCCTTCAACCATTCTCTGGTGACTCCACATTCTGCGGTGTTGAAGTAGAGCATGTCCCAATCTTCAGGGAGTTCTTTCATCACGTGTCGGAAATCAACACCCGCTCCACACATTTCAACAGTAGCATGAGGGTTCTGGGTATCGGGAGGGTTCACGAAGCCAAATCGACTATCATCTTCAAGGATCAAAATGCTACTATAAGCCTTCATGGTTTGTTCTGCGGTCATTATTAATTGGAGTGCTTGGTTTTTGTCAGTCTCGTTCTGATTATTTGCCAAAAGAGAGCGAGCCTGTAGAAGTTGCTTTTGAGCTGATTGGTATTTCTCAAATGCCTCTTCGATGATCCTTTTATGACTCATTAGACACCCCGCTTGGGCTTTGTGAGAGCGGTCGAGTTCATCTCCAGATAGGTTAAAGCTGTTATCATCCACACGACTCCAGACATCTTGGGATAATTCTGAGGCCCCATGTGTGGCACGAAGTCTTTTAAATTTAACGCTACCAATTTTATTAAAATCGGCTTCGATCTGTTCCAAACGCTGTTTGAATTTGGTTGGGGTCGCCGACGCAGTCCTGTCATCGAGATTAATGACACTGATGTGTCCAAAGAAATCGTTAAGGTTCCAATTGGTATCCAAAGTTGTCACCGGAAGTTCATTCAATTGTTTTGTTGCGATGACCTGATGTGGGATTCTGAGGGAAGATTCGGGAGCGTATCCCAGGTTTTCAAAATCAAATTTCTCATCCACCCAAATTTGTGTGTTGTTTTCCGATGTTCCAGCGACAGGTAAGTGGATGTGATGGCAGATAGCCCGTTCGATATCTTGGATACGGTTCCAGATGATATCAATAAACTCATGAGCTCTCTCTTGATACCTGATTTGAGAATACTCGAGAAGTGTTTTTTTAAGATCTTCTTTTGTAATAGATCTGCAGCGATCAAAAAATGCATTGATGACCTTATCTCGCCTTATGGCAACTTGATGTTCTCTGATACTCTTAAAAACGGCTTTTAATATCGAAACATCGGTATTGTTGTTGAGGTTCGAGTCGACGCTTAACCCTAAGCGAAAAATATTTTCACGAATAGGGTTGTTTTCATCTGTATTCCAGAAGGATTGAAAGGAATTTTTCTTGTCAAAGGAGATGACCTTAGAACGGTCTGAAAATGAATACTGAAATTCACTATTTGAAAGGATCCGATCGGTCAAAATATGGCAGAATAGCTGGCTGATTTGAGGGTGAAGCAGCTTAGAAAAATCGAGTTCGTTCGAAGGAAAAAGAGGTGGGCCCAAATGGAACCATTGATAATAGACCCCTTGTTTACCGTTTACTATCCCTAAGTTCGCGCGAGGGACAAGCCCGCCGGTAAGATGATGTGCGAGATGGGACCCCACAACTTCTTGCATGTTTAATAGGGTTTTAGAAGTATCAGGGCTGGATTCTTTAAAATAATAGGTTTCACCTTTTGCTGTGACTATTTTGGACATGTTCAGGCCTGTGTCACTCAGATCAAGTGCCGTTTGAAGTCCTTCCTCATCAAAATCGCGAGGTGTAAAAGACACAGGAGTCAATGGTACTGGCGGAGGGGGCAGTTCATCGATCTCTTCTTCTATCGGAATGCTGACATCTTTAGGTTTCTCGAATTGTTGTGTGGGAGGTTCGCTTAAGGATGGAAGTTCTGGCGATAGAATCTCTGGTTGAGCTTGATGAGTATCAACCTTTTCATTTTGAGTCATCGGAGTGGGAAGGTGGATGGGATTGTCATTTGGGTGTTGGGGAATAAAGAAATTTAACACCAGCTCACAAGTTCTCTTTATCCAAGAATGAGTTCGATTGTAGACAGTCACCTTGTCGACAAAATCTCGAATCGTTTTTCGATCCACCTCGTTAAGAGACTGATACTCGCTGTTGAAGGTCTCCTGATGGCTTTTGATATATTCACAGACCCGTTTGAAACTGGTGTTTCCGAAACCAAATTTCGCGAGAAGCAGCTGAAATCTGCTAATATCCTCGACTTTTCGAGCCTGGAGCTGACCTCCGGATAAAGTTAATCGTGTCACTTTATCAGGAGAATGCATGTAATGAAGAATAGGACCTAACATAAAAAAAACTCGCGATTTAAATTGCAGTTTAAAACAAAAGGATTTAAAACACAATCAATAAATAATAGATCAGTAATTTTTCGAAAGGAGTCAGAAGTCATGACTTAGGAGTCCTATCTCTATTACGGCGCGAAGCGTTGAGCGAGCTTGCGAGCCTAATTTTTTGTAGACATTTTATAGGGCTGGCCGGTAAATCCCTGTCTAAGGGGAATTCTTATGTTCTATCGGGTCTTTCAATTTTTTTCTTTCCTGATTCTAGTATTCGCTCACTCACAGATGCCAGAAGAGATCAAGCCGCCGTTAGGACTTCGACCTATTCCCTGGCCCAAGGACAACCCCTATTCTAAAGAGAAGGCCGAATTAGGACGTCTGCTCTATTTTGATAAGAGGCTATCCAGTGATGGAACTATCTCATGTGCGACCTGCCATAATTTGCCCTGTGGTTATGGCGATTGTCATATTCTTCCCACTGGCATCCGTGGAACCATAGGAGCACGGCATAGTCCTACCATCATCAATGTTGCCTATTCCACTCGGCTCTTCTGGGATGGGCGGGCTTCGTCTTTGGAAGAACAGTGCAAGGGACCTCTAGCCAATCCAAAGGAAATGACGACTCTAAAAGATGTTCATGAAGCCCATCGGGAGTGTACAGAAAAAATCAGGAACATCCCAGGCTATCGAGTCCTATTCAAAAAGGTTTTTAACCATGACGAAGTCTCCATCGACGATATCGCTAAAGTCATTGCGACATTTGAACGTACGATTCTGTCTGGCAACTCTCCCTATGATCGCTATCGCGCCGGAGATCATACAGCCATGACCGAGGAGCAGATCCATGGGATGGAGGTGTTCAAAAAGGTCAACTGCAACATCTGTCACACAGGCTTTAACTTCACTGATGATCACTTTCAAAATATTGGAGTTGGAATGGATGCAGCAGAACCCGACACTGGGCGTTATGGGATTACTCATGACGACAAGGACTGGGGGGCCTTCAAAGTCCCTACCTTACGGGACGTGGAACATACAGCTCCTTACATGCATGACGGGAGCCTTGGAACCCTGGAGGAGGTGATCGACTACTATGATAAGGGAGGGATTAAAAATAAGAACCTCCATCTTCTCATGAAGCCCCTTCACCTTTCTGCAGCTGATAAGAAAGCTTTAGCTAGCTTTTTGAAATCCTTAAGTGGAGAAGGCTGGCAGACCTTCCAGGACCCCAAGAAGTTTCCAGAGTAGCATATGAACGGCGCGAAGCGTTGAGCGAGCTTGCGAGTTCCATGGCACCCTCCCCCCCCTTTAAAGTAGCGCGAAGCGTTGAGCGAGCTTGCGAGCTCCCTGGAGTGCGGCGCTCCGCGCCGCCTTTAATTTAGAGTCGCTGAGACGGCCTTACACTAAGAGAGGGCAGCCTTTATTATGGCGTGAAACGAGGAGTGCGCTTTCATTGCTCTATGAAAACACAGCGACGCTAAATTAAAGGCGGCGCGGAGCGCCGCACTCCAGGGAGCTCGCAAGCTCGCTCAACGCCGCGCAGTGACAGAAAGGTCTGGTTTTGCTATAAAAAAGATTTCTAGAGGTGGCCATCCAATGCAGGACGCAGCAATTAACGAAAAGCAAGGTGAGTCAGCGGCAGAGCAGATGCTCAAAACCCTGTCGCTGGAGTCAGAGCGCCTTCGGCTTGCTCATACCTCATTACAAGAGCATTTCAAAGATGTGCAGTTGCACCTTGAAGAGACAAATACGAAGCTCTATGCCAAGATTGCTGAACTCGATTTTTCCAAGTCTTACTTAGAGTCGATCCTTTCAAATATCACCCAAGGCATCCTTTTCATCGATCTCAATGGCATGGTCACAACGTGCAATTCTGCCGCTGAGAAGATATTGGGAATGGCTTCTCCGGATATCTTATATCACACTTTTGGGGATCTCTTCGCTGATGAGGCTTTCGGGTTTTCGTTTAAGCAAGCTCTGCAATCAAAAAAGGCACCTCAGGGTGCGTTTCTCACCTGGGAGGGAAAACAAGGGGACAAAGTCGAACTCGAGGTTGAGGTGGCTTTTGTGGGAACAAATGGCAGCCATAGTGCTGTTGCAGGTCCCTCTTCTCAGACGTCCATCCAAGGGGTATTGATCCTTCTTCACAATATGACCGAGTTTAGGCGTCTGCAAATCGCTGCAAACCGGGTAGATCGCCTTAAAGATTTGGGAGAGATGGCAGCTCATGTCGCTCATGAGATCAGAAATCCTCTTGGAGGAATCCGAGGGTTTGCTTCACTCCTTCAGCAGGATCTGAAAGATAAACCTGAATTGGAACAGATGGCTGGTCAAATCGTCGAAGCCACGGATGGCTTGAATAAAGTTGTGACTCAGGTGTTAAATTATACGCGTTCTCTTCAGCCTAGTTATGAATCGTTGGATTTAGTGCCTTTTCTAGACGAGATCATCCAGCTGGTTTGTGCGGATAAATCGTTCAATCCGAAAATCGATTGTCAATATGAAGTAGGATCGAAGACACTGCTTATCCCCGGTGATGCCAACCTATTGAAATCGGCGTTTTTGAATTTGCTTGTGAATGCCTTGCAAGCTATGCCGGAAGGGGGGATCCTGAAGACTAGTTTATCGCAAAGGGATGATAAAGCTGTGATTGCGATTTCTGATACTGGAGTGGGCATTGCTGAAGAGAATCTGGATAAGATCTTTTCACCGTTCTTCACAACGAAGGAAAAGGGGAATGGACTGGGCCTCGCAGAGGTATATAAAGTCATCCAAGCTCATAGTGGGGTCATTGAGGTGGTGTCGTGTGTAGGGAAAGGAACCACTTTTACGCTGAAAATTCCTATTAAAACATAGGGGATATAAAGAATAGCGACTCCCGTGACCGAGACCGAGTCCGTGACCGAGACCGAACTTCTAATGTAAGGAGTCGGTCACGGTCACGGTCTCGGTCTCGGTCACGGAGATCACAGTGCAAATAAGGGAGTTTATTGTGGCTATAGAAAAAGTGCTTGTCATCGATGATGAAGTCATCATGAGGAATTTTTTAGTCGAGGCCTTAAAGCGGAAGGGAATCGACGCTGTCGGGGCAGAAACAGGCGAAAAGGGGTTGAAGATCCTCCAAGACGACCATTTTGATATGGTGATTACCGATATGAAGATGCCAGGCATCACCGGAATGGAGGTCTTGAAGAAGGTCAAAGAGATCTCCCCAGGGACCCTCGTCCTCGTGATCACGGCTTTTGGCACAATCGAAAATGCTGTGGATGCCATGCAGGCGGGGGCTTTCCACTACCTGATCAAACCGTTCTCGATCGAAAGCCTCATGGCAAATATCGAAAAGGCCAACCAACTTGTGGTCTTGGTGGAAGAGAATCAGTATCTTCGCGAACAAAATGTAGGCTCCTCTCCATCCAAACGTGTCATTGCCGAAAGCCCGATTATGAAACAGATCCTGCAAGATATCGAAAAGGTCTCTAAGAGCCATGCCAGTGTCTTTATCAACGGGGAGACAGGAACTGGAAAAGAGGTCATCGCGCACCTTATCCACTATAGCTCACCTCGTGTTAATAATCCTTTTATCAAAGTAAACTGTGCTGCAGTGCCGGAAAGCCTTGTTGAATCGGAGTTTTTTGGGCATGAAAAAGGGGCCTTCACAGGGGCTAATGCAAAACGGTTGGGTCGATTTGAGTTGGCAAATGGGGGATCTCTTCTCTTGGATGAGGTCACTGAGATCCCTCAAAATCTGCAGGCGAAGCTCTTAAGGGTAACCCAAGAACAGGAATTCGAGAGGGTTGGGGGTTCTAAACCCATCAAAGTGGACGTCAGGCTGATCTCGACGTCGAATCGCGATATCAAAGAGTCTTTGGCTAGCAAAGTGTTGAGGGAAGATTTGTATTATAGACTCAATGTGGTGCCGATCTCGTTGCCCCCTTTGAGGGAGCGCCGTGAAGATATCATCCCCCTCGCAGAATACTTCATCGAGAGATCGTGCCAAGAGAACCACCTCCCCAAGAAAAAGCTGACGGCGGAGGCTCAGAAATTGCTTCTCCATTATCCTTGGCCTGGAAATATTAGGGAGTTAGCCAATGTCATCGAAAGGGCTATTGTGATGGATCAGGATAAGTCAATTCACAGTGAGCACCTTCATCTGGATGGAAACAGAGCTAAAGCTGCAATTACAGGGAAGACTCTCCAACAGTTGGAGAAGGAGCACATCATCGACACGCTCCAAGCTCACCAAAACCGCACGGAAGCAGCCGAAACCTTAGGGATCACCGTCAAGGCCCTACGCGATAAGCTCCAGCAGTACGACCTGAGCTAAGCTAAAGGCGGCGCAGAGCGCCGCACTCCATGGAGCTCGCAAGCTCGCTCATGAGCGAGCTTGCGAGCTCCATGGAGTGCGGCGCTCCGCGCCGCCTTTTATTTGAGACCGCTGTGGTAAGGCTACTTTTTGGTAGGTTTGAGTTTCTTTTCCTTTTCAAGATCATCAATTGCATTTAGAATATCCATTCCGAATGTAGCGGTAGCCTGAGGGCCATAGAAGTTGTCCTCTTTAGCAAATTCTTTATAAAGGGCTTTTAGTTCTCGCAGACAAGCATCTGTCTTCCCCTTATCTTTCATCCCGTCCCTTTTGAGTCCGGAAATAAAGGTATCAACTTTGGTTTTTATCGCTGGAGGACTCTCTTTACTTAATTGGGCGGAGAAAACGTCTTCCTTAAGAGTAAGTTTGGTGAGTTTAACGTTTTCTTTGCTGTAGTCTGATTCTAATTTTTTTTGTTCAAGGATTAATTTTGATATTGTGTCATTATAGTCTTTCAGTTGATTTTGCCATGGTCTTAGCTTCATTTCTTTATCTTTGGGCTTAATATTTTGAGTCGTAAGTTGTTGCTCAGCGATTTTATTACGGTTTACCGCATAGTCCATATCCTTTTCTAATTTTTTAATTTGACCTTCAAGATCATTAATTTTATCTTTAATTACTAACATTCCGTAATTTGTTTCCTTGATTTCTTGCTTAACATCTTTAATTTGGGAAGTTAGCTTCTCCGCTTTTACATCACTAGCATCTTTTGTTGGAACTATGCCACCCGTATCTCTGATGAGGGCATCTAGAGCATCACTGCTGTTTTTTTTTAATTTTTCGTATTCTTTCATTTTGGCGGGACTCTTTTTTGCTTCTTCTAGTGTCATGAAATTTCCGACATCGATGAACTTGACATGGACCTCATCGGCATGAGGAGCCTCATTACTTTTTCCTTGGACTAACAGAATGCTTGAACCATAAAACGCAACGGGAGCTTTATCAAGAGCTGCTTTTAGCCCTCTTAATTCGTCATGGAGTTTAGTTCTATTTTCCGGATTCATGTTCTTTTTATTGGCTAATGATTTGACAGTGGCTTCAGATTGAGCTTTTATTGTATGATAAATGCGGCCTAACGTTTCTGTTATGGTATTGAAGCGCTTTCCAACGTCTGTCTCACCCTGTTTTGCTAGCTTCATATCAAAGAACATAATGTTTTTCTGTTCATCTTTTTTAGAACCCTGAACACTGTAAGTACCTCCAAGAGCG
>Ga0207159_1185_pt2 | contig 11086 bp, 12 predicted proteins | sample Alteio_BWMinHeat_23_FD_153511 | JGI IMG/M metagenome (GOLD analysis project Ga0207159, IMG submission 153511) | Enriched cells from forest soil in Barre Woods Harvard Forest LTER site, Petersham, Massachusetts, United States -... | ecosystem: Environmental > Terrestrial > Soil > Temperate forest >... | reverse complement strand
AATGGGAATAAAAATTGTCGACCTTGATGAGATTACGACAATTGGATTAAAAAGGGCAACAATAAGACAATCCCCATTTATTATAATAACCATAATCTCATTGGTATCAACTATAATATTTTATAAGCAGGACATTATAAATGAGTGGGTGACTTATCAATACATTATTAGTCTGATCATTTTTGGATGGTTAATAATAGAAGTGATTTACATGCTGACAAATGATAAGCGAAGAACCATTCATGATCTTTTAGCTAAAGACGTTGTGATAAAAATTCGCAACAGCCAGTGAATGATAAACCTCTTGTCTTGTTATATTATTTTTCCCTTCTGCACAAAGCATCCTTTGCCCGGGCGGTGATCACGCCGCAGAATTAGCCAGCCAATCGCACAAAAATCTTGGGGCTAAACTCTGTGGAGAAGGGAAGCTTTTGTTTTAGGCACACCCTACTGCCAGTGGGGAAAAGAACTATTCGTGCCTTTTCATTCGTGACACATCTCTGCAGAAAGTAAAAGCCCTAAAATAAATAGAACAAATATTCAGTAAGAAGCGTTAAACGGTAAACACCAATATGAAAAAATTTAAACTCGTTAGCTTTGCAGCGTTATTATTTGCCGGCACAGTACTCCCCGGTAATAAAATTTTTGCACAGGACGGAACTGTTGAACACAACTATTTACAGGGCAAAACAGGGGAGTGGTCCGTTGTAATGACCCTTCGCCCCTCAGCTGACGCACCAGCTCAAATTATTAGTGGCCTGGCTGCAGAACGAATAATGATAGGTGACTATTGCCTGCACGAAATAATGCACCCGGCTGCAAGCGTAAAAATGCCCGGCTTTAAAAGGCTATGTGATTTTGCTTATAATTTGAATGAACAGCGCTGGGACTATATGTCAATAGATACCCGCATAACCGCTGGAATTATGTATTTTACCTACCAGGGAACTGATAGTAATACGATCACCTCTTTCATAACCAGCTTCCCTAACCCGGGCATGGGGCCTGGCCAAAAAGGCAGGGGCCAGTCATTATACTGCCGCAATGTTGTTATCAAGATCGATAACGATCATGACATGGTAAGGCAATACTGGCGGTTAACTGATAAAACAGAATGGCTGGCCGTGCAATACGATTATACCCGCAGCCATTAAAATGCAATTGAAGACATAACCTTACCCTCATCCGCTGTTTTACAAACCTGCCTGCCGGTAGGCAAGTACCTGCAAGATGCAGTCTTTTTATAACACTCCGTAGCGGCAAGCTACGGAGTGCCTTGGTGGCTTATTAGGCAAACCAATTGAATGACTTACTCTCAATTTTATTTGAATCTGTTTTTAAATCTTTCGTCCAATCACATTGCTTATTCTTTCTTCTTCTGGCACACCAAGTTCATCACTATGTTCAAACCAGTATCTGTTCTCATCTTTACTAACGATAAAACTATTAGGATCAGCCTTGATTGCGTTAAAATTTATTCTAACTTTATACTCAGAGAGAAGCATGGGTGAATTTTCACCACCTATAAATAAAAATATCTTCAACTCGGAATTGATGGCTTTTAATTCATGATAGTTTAATTTAATCTCCTGACTGTTAAAAAGGGGTTGATTATAGAATATCCTATCAGCTCCACCGGTAAAGATAAATTGGTGTCCACTAAGTCCATATTGATCTGGAAAATATTTATATTGACTGAATATCGACCCTTCCGATACAACCATTTTACAAAATGGCTTATTCTCATTTTGCATTTTTGACAAATTGAAAACAATAGCAGTCAATGTTAGATAATAAAACGAACCATCACTATAGTAATTAGACAACGAAATATATCCCTTCAATTTTGGGAAGGTGATTTTTTTAAATAATGCTTCAATGTAATGATGCGGTGCAGCTTTGGTTTGCCCATCTATCCGCATATAATAAATATCCTTATACTGATGGGGACTGTATTCGCTCTGTTCAACTTCTATTAGATAAACATAACCTCCACTTTTTTCAAAAGGAAAAAAACGTACGAAATTTGGCGACGGGGTTATTAGGTTACTAATCTTATTTATGAAGCTATCTTTTTCTATAAACCTATCAATTGGCCTTAGTTCACCCTTATATATTGGCTCATTTTTCCCCTCAACTCTTTGCCCTTCCGGAGCGCCCCAAATCACTAAGCCGCCACTTGAATTGAGAAAGCCACATATCGTTCTGCTAATACCATCAATCTTGGTATTAAATTCGCCTTTTGGATTGTACGATTTAAATTCAATTTTATCAGATTCTTGTTGTTCTTCAATAAAATAATTCAAAACATCCTGATATAGCAAATCTTGTGCTTTTTTGCCAAAAAACAACTCAATGTAACTCATCTTCTAATTTTTTGGTTTCATCCCAATATACCATTTCTTTTCAGATAATGCAACTCATTTTTGTTTGTTTGACTTGAAACTTACTCAGTTATCTAATGTGTTTATACCTCAGCTACAAGTGGGGTTCAGTAAAAATAAAAAGCCAGATACTATCCCCCAGATTTCCTCAAAGTTCCGCAGGGCTGAAAAGATTTTTAATAAAAGCCACATATCTCTGGAATTGAAAGCGGAAGACGAAAAAGTAAAAAAATGCCCCTGCTAAGGTGGCTTAGCGGTGGCTCAGATCAGCCGGATACCTCAGGTCACTTTTAGCATGTAAATTAAACAAAAGCTGTTGCTGCTATCCGATTTTTCCCGCTTCCACCCGCAGGGGAACTAAAATCGTATAGAACAATCTTTCCCTTCTCCGCAGAGTGTCCTTTGCCTTGGCCTTGCGCGATTGTCAGGCACTCTGCGGCATGTTTTGCACCACAGCCCAATAATGAAAAAAATGCTGGCAATTTCGCGTAGCTTTATAACAAATGAGTGTACGCAAAACAATACCCGAAAACAATGGTGTGTACTTTATTACATTTACCTGTGCAAACTGGCTGCCACTGTTTAAAATATGTAATGCCTATAGCCTGGTATACAAATGGTTTGACCACTTAAAAAAAGAAGGGCATTACATTATTGGCTATGTTATTATGCCACATCATGTGCACGCAATAATTGCCTTTAAAAATACTTCAAAACCAATCAATACCATTGTTGGCAATGGCAAAAGAATAATGGCTTATGAACTGGTAGATATATTACAACAGGCCAATAAAACTTTGCTGATCACTGAAATGCAGCAGATGGTAAACAACACAGATAAGAAACGAAATAAGCTGCATGAGGTATTTGAACCTTCTTTTGACTGGAAAGAATGCCGTACCATAGAATTTATACAACAGAAGCTGAAGTATATGCATGGTAACCCCTGCAAATGCAGTCCAAAGCTTGCATACCTGCCGGAAGAATACCTGCATAGTTCGGCAAAGTTTTACATTACCGGTGAACAAGGCATCTATCCTGTAACAAGCTTTATGGATCTGCAGGACATTGATTTGACGGCATAACTTTGAATACCGCAGAGTGCCTGCAATCGCGCAAGACACGGCAAAGGACACTCTGCGGAGAAGGGAAGTTTTACATTACCGGTGAACAAGGCATCTATCCTGTAACAAGCTTTATGGATCTGCAGGACATTGATTTGACGGCATAACTTTGAATACCGCAGAGTGCCTGCAATCGCGCAAGACACGGCAAAGGACACTCTGCGGAGAAGGGAAGTTTTACATTACCGGTGAACAAGGCATCTATCCTGTAACAAGCTTTATGGATCTGCAGGACATTGATTTGACGGCATAACTTTGAATACCGCAGAGTGCCTGCAATCGCGCAAGGCACGGCAAAGGACACTCTGCGGAGAAGGGAAACATTCCAGGCAGAGTCTGGCCATCATAAAAAATTCGAAGAGCGCGATGCTAACTCTTAGGGTAGAAATCGTGGGAACTTATTCCAACTGCACCCTGTGAATACCACTAAGACAAGTTTCGCCAAAGTCAATACCGCCCTGCTCTTTTTGTTCGGTAAGGTATGTCCGTATTGGTGGGTATTGAGCAGCAGGAGGCACGCTAATTACCATATAGTCATCTGCTACGTTGGTGTTTACGCCACAATGTAATTGTGTTAACATGCTTATTACACTGTGTTTTGCCTGTGCATCCCAAATAATTACATGTATTACACTAAAGCCTGATTCTTCTATCAGTTCATCAAAATAATATTCGCCATCGTCATATTCTACTTTTACAATATCGCCGTATGCGATATTTGGTGCAAATGCCGGCACATGCACCAGCTTGTAGTAATCGCCGGCTTTCACAGCATCTACACGCTCCGAAAATATTTCCTCGTCTTCCGGCTCGTGCCTGAACACCAGCACCAGCTCAATCTTGTCGGGTGTATTCATTACGGTAAAGATAATTCATTGACGTGTGGGCCTGCCGGGAGACGGGATTTTTTTAAATCCGTAGCCACAGTTTTTGTCTTAGGCACACGCTTCAGCCAGCGGGGACTAAAAGTCAATCTTGCGGCAGGCTTGATTTTCATAATTTTGTGGGATGGCAACTTATAGTGCGTCCGGGGTTCCGGGATCAATTACCAGGGATTTAAAACTGAAGGGGTTCAAGGTTCATGAATTATCAGAAACCGTAAATGATTCAGTTGCCCATGGCAGGCGCGATTTTTATAAAATAGGCCTGGTAACCGGCAACATGACTGTTTATTATGGCGATAAAATATTTGAAATAAACGATACTGTTCTGTTTTTTGTCAACCCCAATATTCCTCATTCTGTTGTGAGTCATGCTAAAAGGAGAAATGGTTACGCCTGTCTTTTTACGGAAGCTTTTATTACAAGCAGGGAACGGACAGAGCTGCTGAAAAACTCGCCATTATTTAACATGGATGCATCGCCTGTAATGCCCCTTAATAAAGAACAGGCTGTTTTTATAACCGGTATTTTCCAAAAAATGCTGTCTGTCCATAAGGGCGATTACGATTACAAAAATGAACTGATCAAAAACTGTATAGAACTCATCATTCACGAAGCGCTTAGCATTCAGCCTGTGCAAAATACACTGCAATACAAAAGCGGGGCATCGAGGATAACAAATTTATTTATTGATCTGCTGGAAAGACAATTCCCTATAGAAAGTGCTGCGGAACCATTAAAGTTGAGGACTGCCCACGATTTTGCGGGAAAGCTGGCTGTGCATGCAAATTACCTGAACCGCGCCGTAAAAGAAGTGACAGGCAAACCAACTTCGGTGCATATTGCTGACCGTATTGCCACCGAAGCAAAAGCCTTGTTATTATACACCGACTGGAGTGTAGCAGAAATTGCCTACGGGCTGGGCTTTGAATATCCAACCTATTTTAACAACTACTTTAAGCGTTTAACGGGCATTACTCCGCGGTCCTTACGAAAAAGCAAGGTTTGAAAATCATACTTTTAAGTTTGATTCTTGTTACCGGTTAGCCCTGTTTCAACCGGAACTTTGCATTATCAATTTTAAATAGATAAAACATGAAAAAAGTTTTGATTACAGGTGCGACGGGGAAAGTAGGCAGCAGGTTTGTTTCGCGTATGTTAGCAAAGGGCTATGACGTTCGTATCCTGGTGCGTGATCCTGCGAAAGCACCGGCATTAGCCGAGCTTGGCGCCAGCGTTGTTACCGGGGATCTAAATAATACAGATACGTTGGCCCCTGCCGTAAAAGGTATTGATGCAGTTATACACCTGGCCGCATACTTCCGCACCATGAATGATAATGAGGGTATTATCAGAACAAATCATGCAGGGACCACAGCGCTTGCAAACGCATCAATGGCAGCAGGTGTAAAAAGATTTGTTTTTGCCAGCACCGGCAACGTATATGGATCAGACAGCCGGCACCCTGCTAAGGAAGATGATCTGCTTAACATTAATGACCCCCGGGCTTACTCGTCCAGCAAAATTGCTGCGGAGAATGAACTCATTTCCCTTTATAAAAACAAAGGCTTTGATGTACGTGTACTCCGTTTGGGTTTTGTTTATGGCGACAAAGATCCTCATATAGAAGAGATAATGCCTGTACTGAAAAGATGGAAACGTCACTCGGGGTCAAGAATGCACATGGTCCATCATTTGGATGTTGCACAGGCGTTGATCTTACTGCTTAACACGGATGGGCTAAACGGGGAGATATTTAATGTGGCAGATGATGCGCCCATTAGCCTGTATGAACTTGCTGATTCTTTTGGACTGGTGGCTGATACCTTTGATGCTGCAGAAGGGCCATTGATCAATCCATTTGAAGGCATAATGAACATTTCAAAACTCAGGAGCAAGACCAGCTTCAGGCCTCTTGTGCCAAGTTATTATGTAGCAAGGGACCTGGATATTTTGTAGTAATAGTTCTTGCACAAAGCAAAGGGTGCTCTGAGAAGAAGGGAATCAATTAAAAGTGAATTACGATAAAGATGATAGCGATCCTGCCAAGTTTAGCGATTCTACATAGTCTGGCAATAACCCAGGATATTCTGCTCCTCCTCAACCGCCTGGGCCTCCAATTGATGATCAAGGACCTTGTCCGGAAGACGGTCCCGGCGGGTAAACTAAAATATATTTTTGGAACCTTTATTTTTCTATCTTTTTTCAGTAAAAATGATTTGCATGCTCAAAATTTTCATGCGATTAAGAAGTATTATTCTTATCAAACAATAGGTCAGTCAGGGCGGGTTTTGAATTTTAAATTTTATTATATTATAGCCAACGAAACAATAGGTTATAAAGGTGAGACTTATAATTCTTTTGTTATTTCCGAAGACTCAACCGATGTATGTGGTTATATACGTTTTGATTCAACCACTAAACAAATGTATTTTTTAAGTAAACATTTTAAAGAAACAGATGTTACTTGCCCTGAAGCCAGTAGGGTACAAGTTCTTTTTTGTTTTTTTAATAATTCGGTTGAGGTTTGTAATGCGGGAGATTTAGGTGCAGCTAAATTTATCTCTAATACTGAGATAGATTCTCAAAATAAACCGCAGATTAAAATTACACTTTTGCCTGACTTCCATCCATCAGACATGAATTATATTGATGCACTAATTTTTGCAGGCAGTTTGTATCCGAAAAGCATATTATATCATGATGAAAGATTAATGAAGGATGTTCTTTTGAATGCGAATGATTTTTAAAAAAACTACTTCCGTTCGCACATTAATCCATAAACAGGGGCATTTTAAATAGCAGAAATTTATGCCAGAAAGTTGGATACTGCTTGACAAGCTGCCGTAGCGAGGGCTTAGATCAGCCGGATACCCAAACCTCTGAAGTCATCAAGCCTGGGGTCATCGGCAGGCAGGTCTGTTATCAATCCTTTGATCTCTTTTAATTCACAAACCTTATAATGCTCTGTAGCATTTAATTTCGCAATATTGGCCAGGGCATAGGTTTTAGCAGCGTTTTTCAGCATTTGCTGTTTAACTTCACCGTCAGGTTGAAAAACGGCGGAAATGCCAAAGTCTTTTTGCAGCGCACAAGTTCCCATCAGGTACAGGTCTGCAATGTATTTAGCGGCTTCGCTGCAGGTTTGCCCCCCTGTGTTAGTGGCCGTGTCGCGATCATATATTCCCCCCAGCACGATCAGCTCGATATGCCTGAATGCTGAAACAACCGGCACCAGGGCCATATTGTTGGTTATAAGCCTGAACCTGGAATTGGCGGGCAGGTGTGACGCCACTGCGCAGACGGTAGAGCCGCCATCCATAAACACCGTCTGCCCCTCCCTTATCAGCTGTAGCGTTTTTAAGGCAATAATATTCTTTTCTTCAAGCTGGTAGCGCGTCCGGTCCTGGAAGCTGAGCGGGTTCTTTGAAAGGGATATGGCGCCGCCGCGTACTTTAAGGAGCAAGCCATTATTATGAAGCGATTCTATATCTCTCCTGACCGTGTCTTCCGATACGCTCAGTTCATCCGCAAGGGATTCGTAATTGGCTTTACCCTTTTTTTTAATAAGGGTGAGGATATGACTGAACCGTTCTTCTTTTAACATCTTGCTTTTTGTGAATTAGTCAATAACATTTCAGTGCTGGTTATAGCAGGCCCATTGCATGAAGCTCTTGTCGCAGATCTGTTTGCTCGGTCACATGGATCGTGGAAAAGCCCATGCCTTTTGCGGTAGCGATATTATTCCGGTTATCATCAATAAAAAGCGTGCTTTCCGGATCTAAATGATAACGTTCCAGGATCACCCTGAAGATCCTTTCATCCGGCTTTATCAGCTTCTCTTCGCCGGAAACAACAATACCATCGAATAATTTAAAAAAAGAAAATCTTTCCAGCGCTATCGGGAAGGTTTCTGCCGACCAGTTCGTTAATCCGTATAACTTATACTTCTGCTTCAATTTCGGCAAAAGTGCAACATTTTCGGGAATCTCTCCCTTCAGCATCTTGTCCCATTGATCATAAAACTGCTGGATCTTTGCATGGTAATACGGGAATTGGCTCTGAAGAAGTTTGGTAGCTTCTGCCAGCGGCCGGCCTTTGTCCTGCTGAAGGTTCCATTCTTCCCAGCCGATATGCGCGAGGAAAGCTTCCATTGCCGCATCATCCTCAAATTCCCAGCGATAAAAGTACCGGGGGTTCCAGTCTAACAGAACACCTCCAAAATCGAATATTATTGTTGTTATTTTCACTTGTAGTGTTTATGCCGATATTTCTAAAATATTTCCTTCGGGGTCCAGTATAACGCTTTCATAATATCCATCCCCTGTTGTCCTGGGCTCGCCAAAAATGGTATAGTTATCCTTTCTTAGCCTTTCTGTCAGCGCATTCACTTTGTCTTTCCCGCCAACTGAAATAGTAAAGTGGGCAAGGCCCATATTAAACCCTCTTTTTCCGTCGGTAGAGGTAATATCTGGACGGGTCATTAACTCCAGCCGTGTTTTGCCTTCCCCGAAGAGGATAAAATAGGCGGTGAACTGCTTACCGGGATTTACATATTTTTCTCCAGAGGTGGTATCGAAATATTTCAGGTAAAAATCTCTCATGCCTTCCAGGTCGCGGACCCAAAGTGCGAGGTGTTCGATTCGCATATGTGTTGCTGTTTTTACTTTGGTTTAATTATTCGGCGATTATTTTACCCTGCATAGTTCCCCAATGACCGGGGAAACTGCAGATATAATCATACACGCCTGGCTGGCTTATTATAAAATCCACTTCATCGGATTGCCCGCCGCCGACCAGTTTTGTATGTGCAATCATTAACGAGTCCACCGAGGCAGGAACATACTGTTCGTTTTTTGCATTATGCACCGCATCTGCAAAGTCGGCGATATCGGTGCCTTTCTTTAGAATTACCACATTGTGCGCCATAGCCGTATTGGTGGGGGCGCCGGTGTTTTTGAATATGAGCCTGATCTTTTTTCCTGTTTTTATCTTAAACATGTCTTTATCAAAGCGCATGTTTTCGTTAGCCTGTAATTTAATGGTATCTGTGAATTCAAGCTTTTCGGCGCCGGGGATTGTTGTTTGGATGTTTTCGCTTTCTGCCGGTTGTTGGGCTTTGGACAGTTCCTTTATCTTGATATTCCTGAATGCTACGCCGTTGGTCCAGTCCTGTAAGGCAAGGTGCCCGCTTACGGCAACGCCGAATTCGGGGTATTTACTTAGGGAGCTGAGCGCCACCAGGTTTTTCCATTCAGCGCTTAGCAGGTCCACCTGCACAGTTTGTATGTCGTTCAACCAAAATGTCAGCTTTCCGTTTTGCTGAAGGATACGCGATTGGTTCCATTCGCCGGACTTCGGCATGGAATTGCTGTTGTTCGCAACCACACCGAAAATGGCAGCCGCTTTATGTGACGGATTCTTTAGATAGTCCGGCTCTACGTTTTTATCGTCCAGTAACTGGTATTCCGGGCCGGTGGAGAAGGTAGTTGCGAGTTCCGGCCGTTCCTGTACATTTATGAACAGGCCACTGTTGCCGGCCCTCGATATCTTCCATTCGAATCGCAGATCAAAGTCCTGGTATACTTTGTCTGTCACCAGGTCCCCGTGTTTTACATCTTTTGCATGAGGATTGCAAATAAGGCGTCCGCTGTCTACGCTCCAGGCTGAGGGGATAATGCCTTTGTTAAACAGGTGCCAGCCGTTCATGGTCGTTCCATCAAACAGGAGTGCCCAGCCATCCTTTTTTTCCTGGTCGGAAAGCATATTTTGCTGCTCCGTGGTAGAACATCCGTACACCGAAAAAAGGATCACTGTGAAAAGTGCGGCAATGGTTAGATTATGTTTCATTTTTGGCGAGGTATAAGTTTGAATATTGTGTGCAATATTATGCAAATTTGCACAATATTGCAAATGATTTTTGCTAAACTTTTCATTGGCGCAGTTCTCCGGACCTGTGCTTTGGGCTCACTTATTTTAAAAGAATAAGAAACAAAAAGAAGGCAAGCCTTATAACAAAGGCCGCTTTTTGCAAAAAATAAAATCTTATGCTTTACCCATGCCCGGTTGTTTAATAACCAATTTTTTATAGTTTGTACCAATTTGTATGAACTTGTACAGCCCTGAATGGTTTCGTGCGATGTTACTGCTTACTTTTAAGAATTTCAATCAATAAATGGAAATATTAACTTTGAAAAATCAACAAATAAAAGCAATCAAATGAGAAAATTAGTCTTCGCAATCAACACCACCCTGGATGGCTGCTGCGACCACACCAAATTCAGGCCAAATGAAGATACGTTTGACTATTTTATGCACCTCACGCGAGATACCGGCACATTCCTCTACGGGCGTATAACTTATCAATTGATGGTTCCTTACTGGCCCGACATGGCGAAAGACCCTGAGGAGCAGGCAAGCCCGGATTACGAATTTGCCCGGGCATTTGACGCAGTGGAGAAAATTGTTGTTTTCTCGCGATCATTGGACAGCGCTGAAGAAGAAAAGACGAGAATTGTTCGTACCGGACTCAAGGAAGAAGTGCTTAAATTGAAACAAGAAGACGGCAAGAATATTTTTACCGGTGGTATAGACCTTGCTTCGCAACTTGCAGCGCTTGGCCTGAATTTGGTGTGGTCGCAGCAGCCATCCAGGGTGGTGTTGATTGCGAAGACTAATTTTCTCATTTGATTGCTTT
>Ga0207159_1226_pt1 | contig 11108 bp, 8 predicted proteins | sample Alteio_BWMinHeat_23_FD_153511 | JGI IMG/M metagenome (GOLD analysis project Ga0207159, IMG submission 153511) | Enriched cells from forest soil in Barre Woods Harvard Forest LTER site, Petersham, Massachusetts, United States -... | ecosystem: Environmental > Terrestrial > Soil > Temperate forest >... | reverse complement strand
CGGCGTCTTCCGCGGATGCTCGTCCCAGTCGCTGGTGTCGATCTTGTCGCCGATGATCGTGTAGCCAAGACTCTGGATATAGTCCGCCGGCGCAGCCTGATCGTTAGTGTCGGGTTCCTGATCGATCGAGTAGGGCGGCCGGAAATACAAAGGCTGAACGCCCAACTTACTCGCAAACAACCGCTCCGTCAGGTTCAACTCCAGCTCAAGCTGTCGCTGCGAAATGTTGCTGATGTCCGGATGCGTAAAGGTGTGATTGCCGATCTCATGGCCTTCGTTCACGTACCGCTGCAGCAGGCCCGCGTTATTCTGCGCCTCTTCGCCAATCACCATGAACGCCGCTTTTACGTTCTCCCGCTTCAGCACATCCAGAATCTTCGGCGTCCACTTCGGGTCCGGCCCGTCATCAAAAGTCAGCGCCACCTTGTCCGGGTGATAGCCATACTGCGTCACCGTATACGACTGCGGGAAAACATCGATCGACTCGCCCGTGATTGTCCGATAGTCGAAATCCGTCGGGTGGGCACGCTTATCCGGTTCGATCTCAATCGTCCGCTTGCCCACCACCGGCCGCTGCGTGATGCGCAAAATGTCCCCATCGCCTTCCGTATCGACATCCTCGCCAGGTGGAACATTGGCCAGAGCCGCAGGTGCGTTCGCGCTTCCCGTCTTGTCCCACACCGCCCACAGCGAGCGGTCTTCTGAACCCAGCCGCCACAACGCAAATGTCTGAATTCCCAACTGCCGTGCCGCACGCATCTCGTTCAGCGCGGTCACCGCATCCAGAAACCACACATGATGGCGTACTTTATTGTCCTCGTCGTCGTACGCGAAATGGACGTTCAGCGAGTCATCGTCAAGCTCCGGCGACGCGTCCGCATCTGACGCCGCCTGCCACGCCTCCTGCGTCGAGACAGGACTGACGCTGATCGCCTTCTTCGACTCGGGCTTCCCCTTCGCCGGCAGCGGAATCGTCCAGTCGTACCCATACGCGCCAATGCCGCAAATCAGCTTGTTACGCGGCACTTTGGTCAGCGCAACCTGCAGGTTCTTCACAAACCAATCCTGGCTCGCAATCGGCCCCGGCCCGCTCTCCGTCTGATGCTCGTCGTAATTCATCAGCATCACGCCATCAGAATTCGCCGCCAGAAACCTCAAATCAAAATCGTCATCATCCACCGGAGCATTCACATACAGCCGCAAATTCTTAGCATGCAGGTCCGCATACAACGCCCCAATCAGCGTTCTATAACCCGCCTGCGACGCCGTAGGAATGTCTTCGAAATCCATCGAGACCCCGCGATACAGCGGGTTCCCGGCCAGAAACGCATCCACTTGCTTTTGAAAATTCTGCCGCGCCCCCGCATCTCCCAGTACCGCCGCGGCAATATCAGCCTTGAATCCGCTGTTCGGGTCCGAATTCTGAATCAGCGGCAGCACATCCGTGTTCTCCTTCGACTGCGCCAGGATCCGCGCCACGCGGTTCTCGCGGTCCACATTGTGCACACCCTTCTGGTCCACCACGTCGAATGCGCGTCCATCAAGCGTGTACGCCGTCAGCTTCCCATCCGGCGTCACGACATGCAGCCACTCCGGGTACAGCAAATCGATAGAGTGAATGTTTTCCTTTAGCGACGAGTAACTCGCCTCGTCATAGTCCACGAGATACGCCGCACGCAAGGATTCGCCCTGATTCAACGGGACGTCCGTTGGCTTCACAGCCGTCTTGCGCCGAGGCTTGGCCGCAAGCTTTCTCTTATCAACCGCGGGCTCAGTCTCTTTTAGGGCCTTGTAGTTGCGTTTGGGAGTGCTCAGCAGCAACTCCGGCAACTGCTGCCGCCGCAGAACGCTAATCGCGAACGCCGCCAGCACCAGCGTCGACACCACCGCGGAAACGTCAAAAATGCGGCGCAGCCGCTTCCAGCGCTTGCGTTGTGGATCGAGAAAAACCGCTTTGGTCGGGGTCATCACTACTACTTAAATCCTAGCAGCGATTGCTCATACTCACCGGCACGGCCCGCCGCCGCATCTCACTCAAATCAGATGCCGTATATTTCCCGACAGTGATCCTGACCCCTCGCACGCGCAACTGGTTCTCCATCGCACTCGCTCTCGTCGCCGGCTTCGCCCTTCGCGGGTGGCTCATCACTTCCTTTTCACAAGTAGCCGGCGACGCGCTCAACTACGGCGACCTCGCCAAAAATCTCGTCCTCCACCGCACCTACGGATACTCCACCGTCGGCGGCGCCGTGCGTCCCACCCTCATCCGCCTTCCCGGCTACCCGCTCTTCCTCGCCGCATGCTTCCGCATCTTCGGCGTCGAACATTACACCGCCGTCATCCGCATCCAGGCCTTCATCGACATGGCCTCCTGCATCCTCATCGCCGGCACCGTCCGGCGTTGGCTAGGCGCACGGGCCGGTCGCGCGGCCCTATGGCTCGCCTGCCTCTGTCCCTTTACCGCAGACTACGCAGCCGCACCGATGACCGAAACCCTCTCCATCTTCTGCATCTCTCTCGCCTTCGCCGCTTTCGCTCGCCTCCGCGACAATCCGCGCTCCGTCGGGGCGCTCATCGCATTCACCTTCGCCGTCTCCTACGGCGCCCTCCTCCGCCCCGACAACGTCCTCCTCGGCGTCACCGTGCTCCCGGCGTTGCTCTACACACTGACCCAGCGCAAAGGCCTCAAGACCGCCCTCGCCTACACCTCCGCAATCGCCCTCGTAGCCGTCATCCCATTCGCCATCTGGGCCGCCCGCAACCAGCGCACGTTCCACGTCTTCCAGCCGCTCGCCCCACGCTACGCAAACGATGTCAACGAACCCGCCTGGCTAGGATTCAACCGCTGGGTCGCCACCTGGTGCGTCGACTTCGCCTCAACCTCCGAGGTCTACTGGGTCATCAATGACGGCCGTCTCGACCCTGCCGTCCTTCCCGACCGCGCCTACGACTCGCCCCAGCAGCGCACCGAGACCCTCCAGCTCATCAAGGACTACAACACCACAACGTCGCTCTCTCCCGAACTCGACGAGCGCTTCGGCAACCTCGCCCACCAGCGCGCCCACTCGCATCCCTTGCGGACATACCTGCTTCTCCCCGCAGCCCGCCTTGCAAATATGTGGCTCCGCCCGCGCACAGAAATGTTGCCCATTGACCTGCGCTGGTGGGACTACGCCGACGACCCGGGAGGCACCAAATTCGCCGCCGCCTACGGAGCCCTCAACGCGCTCTATCTCTTATTAGCTTTGTTAGGTCTGGTCAGAGCCTTGCGCAAACACGCCCCAGCATGGCTGCTGGTCCCACTCATTACATTCGTAGCCCTGCGTTGCGCCCTGCTCCTCACCCTCGAAACATCAGAGCCACGCTACACCCTCGAATGTTTCCCGATGGTCTTCGCCTTCGCCGCCGCCCTCTTCGCCCGCTTCAGTGCCGCACCACATGCCCAGCCTTATGCACCTTAAACACGTTCGGCGAAAACTTCGCCGGCGACTCCACATGTTCATACGTCGCCGTCCGCACGTCGTCTGAAGGCGCATAAAAAGCCTGCTTCAGCGATACTCCCCGCGCGGGATCAATCCACAGAGTGATGTGCTTGAAATTCGTTCGCACACTTGGCAGCTTCGCCACCAGATCCAGCTTCGCCGTCTGCACACCATTCACCGGCTCGCTCCCCAGGTAAGTAATATCCCAGTTCTTCTCCAGATCGCGCCCGCTCCCGCCAAATCCCAATGTCAAAAAACTCTCATACTGCTCGCGATTCTGACCGGCCGCAAAAATCGTCAGCTGATCAATATTCGGCTGATACAACGACAACTCCCCACCCGTGTAAACCACATCTTTCGGCGAAGGCTTCCCATTCATCATGCGTACCGCGGCAGCCATATCCGTCGTCCCGCCCTTGCGCTGAAAATAAATCGTCCCCGTCTGCACATCATGCGAGTCAACCACCTTCTCATACTGGTCCCAGGAGAAATCCGCCTGCGCCGACTGAAACTTAGCCGATGCCTCATCCATCTGCCGCAGCACCTTCTCCAGTTCCGGCGGATTCGCCGCCGCATATGCAACAGTAGCGGTTACAAATAGAAACCCAATCGCCGCCCACATCAAGCCAAGTCTCATCGTTCTCCCCTAGCGCCGCGCCCAAACGCGATACTGCGCGATATTTCCGTTCGCGTCCTTCACCGGCTCCCATCGATCGATAGTCATCTCTCCTGCAATCGGCTCAATCGCCCCGCGGATCGCCGCTTCCAGCTGTCGATTTCCAGAAAAGCTCCCATCCGTGTGCGGCAGTCCTTTGGCGCTGATCTGATACACAATCCCGCGGCTCCCATTCGAAGTCACCAGCACCTCGCCCGGTCGCGGAGCGCGCTCCACCGGCTTCTCGCCATAGTTAATGACGCGCGGCGACAAAAATATAAACAGCAGAATCAGCGTCACCATCACGTCATAGTGAAAGCTGCCCCGCTGATCCGTCCACCAGATGTATCTGCGAAACGTACCCGCCATTATTTCTTTGCCTCAATCACAGTCTTGCCGCCCATATAAGGCACCAGGACCTTCGGAATCTCCACGCTGCCATCTGCCCGCTGATAATTCTCCACAATCGCCACCCACGTGCGCCCAATCGCTAGCCCGCTCCCATTCAGCGTATGCACAAACTCGCTCTTCCCGCCCCCACGCGGCTTGAACTTGATATTCGCCCGCCGCGCCTGAAAAGCCTCAAAGTTAGAACACGAACTAATCTCGCGATACGCGCTCTGCCCCGGCAGCCACACTTCCAGATCATAGGTCTTCGCCGCCGAAAACCCCATGTCCCCCGCGCACAGCAGCATCCGCCGATAGGGCAACTCCAGCAACTCAAGAATCGTCTCCGCATTCCGCGTCAACGTCTCGAGCTCGTCATAACTCGAATCCGGCCGCGCAAACTTCACTAGCTCCACCTTCTGAAACTGATGCTGCCGAATCAACCCGCGCGTATCTTTCCCATAAGAACCCGCCTCCGCGCGAAAACACGACGTCGCAGCCACCAGCGAAATCGGCAACGCCGCCTCATCGAGCACCTCATCGCGATAAAGATTCGTCACCGGCACTTCCGCCGTAGGAATCAACCAATGGTCCCCCTGCTCCGTCTTGAACGAATCCTCGCGAAACTTCGGCAACTGCCCCGTGCCAAACATCGAAGCCTCATTAACCATCACCGGAGGCAGCACTTCGGTATAGCCATGATGCCGCGTGTGCTGATCCAGCATCCACGACGCCAGCGCCCGCTCCAGCTGCGCTCCCTCGCGCCAATAGACCGCAAACCGCGCACCAGAAATCTTCCCCGCGCGCTCCGTGTCCAAAATTCCCAGCGCCTCGCCAAGCTCCCAATGCGGCTTCGCCTCAAAAGCCAATTTCCGCGGTGCACCCCACCGCTTGTGCTCGACATTTTCTTCCGCAGACTGCCCAGCCGGCACCGACTCATGCGGCAGATTCGGCACCCCGGCGAGCACCGCGCGCATCTCTGCCTCCGCATCCGCAGCCTGTGTCTCCAGCCCTTCCGACTCAGCCTTCAGCACACGGTTGCGTTCCACTACTTCAGCCGCATCGTCGCCACGCTTCTTCGCCGCGGCCACTTCCGCTGACAAGCGGTTGCGCTCCGCCTTCAGCGTTTCCAATCGCGTGATCGCGTCACGCCGCCGCGCATCTAGCGCCGCAAAACCGTTGAGCTGCAAATCCCCGCCACGCAACCCCACTCGTTCTTTCACCAGCGCAAGATTCGCGCGCACATATCCCATATCAAGCATCACTTCGATTCTAGCGAACGGGACTCCAGCCAACGTCTTCTTCGACTAGAATTGGCGTCCCATGCCTACGCCAGTTCCCACCACTCCGCTTGAGCCCAGCGTCTCCCCCATGCTCTCGGTCCGCAATGGCGCGCACGCCGTCGATTTCTACAAGTCCGCCTTCGGAGCGACCGAGTTGTTCCGCATCCAGGCCCCGGACGGCGCCGTCGTCGCCCAACTCGGCATTGGTAAGACGAATTTCTGGGTAGCCGACGAATCTCCCGAGCACTCCAATTTCAGCCCGGAATCTCTCAACGGCAGCACCACTAGAATGGTCTTAGTTGTCGACAATCCTGACGCCGTCTTCAACCATGCCGTCGCCACCGGCGCGCAGGTAGTCTCGGCCGTCACCGACCAACCGTACGGCTGGCGGGTCGGACGCGTCGCCGACCCTTTCGGTCATCATTGGGAGATCGGCAAACCCATCAACCAAGGCTGAGAAGCTTCATCGGTCCAGTTGACGAAGACCCGGTTCACCAACCCAGTTTACCAATCCGGTTTCAGCATATGAGCATCGACTCTGCGCCCACCTACACCCTCCGCTCCGAGCTACGCCCCATGCTCCGCCTGGCATGGCCCCTGGCCGTCGGCGAAATGGGCTGGATGCTCATGACCATAGTCGACACCATCATGGTCGGCCGCATGCGCAACTCTGCCCTCGCCATCGGAGCCACCTCCCTCGGCGGCGGCATCTTCTATACCGTTTCCATCTTCGCCGGCGGCATGCTCCTCGGCCTCGACACGCTCGTCTCACAGGCCCACGGCCGCAAGGACACGCCCGACGCCAACCACTCCCTCCTCCAGGCGCTCTACATGGTGATCGTTCTTTCACCCATCGCCATGTTCCTCGTCGGCCTCGGCCCCACCTTCCTCACTCGCTTCGGCATCGCGCCGGACCTCGTCGCCCAAACGGCGCTCTACCTCAACGCCCTCAACTGGTCCGTACCGCCCCTGCTCTGTTATTTCGCCTTTCGCCGCTACCTGCAAGCCTTCAACCACGTGGGCATCGTTATGTTCGGCCTGCTCAGCGCCAACCTCATCAATCTTGGCGGCAACTACATCCTGATCTACGGCCATCTCGGCTTCCCCGCTATGGGAGTAGCCGGTTCCGGCTGGGCCACCGTCTGGGCGCGCGTCTATCTGCTCGTGGTCCTCCTCGCCGGACTGGCCTACTACGCACGCCGCGACTCACTCCATCTCACCAAGAGCGTCTGCGCGCCCGACTTCGCGCGCATCGCGCATCTTCTCCGCCTCGGTGCCCCCGTCGCCTTTCAAATCGCCGCCGAAATCGGCGTTTTCTCCGTCGCCGCCATCTTTGCCGGCAAACTCGGCCCCCTCCCGCTGTCAGCCCACCAGGTGGCCATCAACTGCGCCGCCTTCGCCTACATGGTCCCGCTCGGCGTTTCCTCCGCCGCCGCCGTCCGCGTAGGCCAGGCCATCGGCCGCGGCCGCCCGCAACAGGCCCGCCGCGCCGGCCACGCCGCCATGCTCCTCGGCTGCGGATTCATGTCTCTCGCTGCCATCGTCTTTCTCGCCGCACCCTACTACTGCGCCCGCATCTTCACGCCCAACCCGGCCATCATCGCCGCCAGCCGCCCGCTGCTTTACATCTGCGCCGCCTGGGCTTTCTTTGACGGCCTGCAAATCGTCGCCACCGGCGCACTCCGCGGCCTCGGCGACACGCGCACGCCCATGCTCGCCAACATCCTTATCTACTGGTTCCTTGGCCTCCCCCTCGGCGTCCTGCTCTGCTTCCGCTTCCATCTCGGCGTCCTCGGCCTCTGGGTAGGCCTCTGCCTGGCCCTCATCATCATCGGCAGCGCCCTTTTCGCCATCTGGGAACGCAGTCCCCAATTCGCGCTTCGAACAATCCCGTCCAGCCCGTGAAAATCGGCCGCGAATGAATCGTATCTCTCGCGCGCACATCCATTTACAATCGGAATTAATCTAGGCCCCAACGGAGGAACACGCGCGTGACCCATCCCCGCGAAAATCACGAACAGAGAAAGCTGCCCATGATGCCGATACGCGACATGGTCATCTTTCCCTACATGATGACGCCCTTCGTTGTCGGCCGAGAGTCCAGCGTCCGCGCCCTCGAAGAAGCCCTCACCGGCGACCGCAAAATCTTCCTCGCCACCCAGCACGACGCCGGCATCGATGAGCCCACCGCCGAAGACATCTACACCGTCGGCACCATCGGCAACATCGTCCAAAGCGTAAAAATGCCCGACGGCAACATCAAGGTCCTCGTCGAAGGCGTCGAGCGCGCTCGCGCCACCAATATCTCCGACGCAGATGGCTTCTTCGTCGCCACCGTCACCACGCACCCTTCTGAGCTCGAAGTCACCAAGCCCATCGAACAGCTCATGCAGCGTGTCACCTCGCTCTTCGAGCAGTACGTCAAGCTGCAGCAATCACTGAACTACGAAACCATGGTCACCGCGGTCCGCACCGACGAGCCTGCAAAACTCGCCGACACCATCTCTGCGAACCTGCAAATCTCCATAGAAGAAAAGCAGCAGCTGCTCGATGTTTTCGATATCGCCGACCGCCTCGCCCGCGTCGCCGGCGTGCTCGATGTGGAAATCGAAAAGCTCAACATGGACCGCTCCATCCAGTCCCGCGTCAAGCGCCAAATGGAACGCGCGCAAAAGGAGTACTACCTCAACGAAAAAATCAAAGCCATCCAGAAGGAACTAGGTCGCGGCGAAAAGAGCGAGTTCGATGAGCTGAAGAAAAAAATCGAAACTGCCGGCATGCCCAAGGACGTCTTCGAAAAATCAATGCAGGAGCTCAAAAAGCTCGAGGCCATGCCGCCCATGTCGGCCGAATCCACCGTCTCGCGCAACTATCTGGACTGGCTCCTCGCCGTGCCGTGGAAAAAGAAATCCAAGGAAATCCGCTCCATCGAGCACGCCGAAAAAATCCTCAATGCCGACCACTACGGCCTGGAGAAAATCAAAGACCGCATCCTCGAGTTCCTCGCCGTCCGCCAACTCGTAAAAAATCCAAAAGGCTCCATCCTCTGTTTTGCTGGACCCCCCGGAGTAGGTAAAACCTCCCTCGGCATGTCCATCGCCAAAGCCACCGGCCGCAAATTCGTCCGCATGTCCCTTGGCGGCGTGCGCGATGAAGCAGAGATCCGCGGCCACCGCCGCACCTACATCGGCGCGCTCCCCGGCCAGATCATCCAGTCCATGAAGAAAGCCGGCACAAAAAACCCCGTCTTCCTCCTCGACGAAGTAGACAAGATGGCGTCCGACTTCCGCGGCGACCCAGCCTCCGCTCTCCTCGAAGTCCTCGACCCCGAGCAGAACACCACCTTCCAGGACCACTACCTCGACGTCGAATACGACCTCTCGCAGGTCCTCTTCGTAGCCACCGCAAACGTCCTCCACACCATCCCCGGTCCGCTGCAGGACCGCATGGAAATCCTCCGCCTCCACGGCTACACCGAAGCGGAAAAGCTCGAAATCGCCAAACAATACCTGGTCAAGAAACAGCGCGAAGCCACCGGCCTCTCCGACAAGCAAATCGTCTTCACCGACGACGCGCTCACCGAAATCATCCGCGCCTACACCCGCGAAGCCGGTGTCCGCAACCTCGAGCGCGAAATCGGCAACCTGTGCCGCAAAGTAGCCCGCCGCGTAGTCAAGAACGGCGCAAAGCACAAGGAAGAAATCACCGCAGCCAACCTCGCCGATTTCCTCGGCGTGCCAAAATTCCGCGACTCCCAGCAACACGAAAAATCAGAAGTCGGCCTCGTCACCGGCCTCGCCTGGACAGAAATGGGCGGCAGCATCCTCTCCACCGAAGTCCAGATCCTCGACGGCAAAGGCAAGCTCACCCTCACCGGCCAGCTAGGCGAAGTCATGCAGGAGTCCGCGCAAGCCGCCCTTTCCTACGTCCGCAGCCGCGCCCAGCACCTCGGCCTGCCCAAAGACTTCTACCGCAACATCGACATCCACGTGCACGTCCCCGAAGGCGCCATCCCCAAAGACGGCCCCTCCGCCGGCATCACCATCGCCACCGCCCTGGCCTCCGCACTCACCCGCATCCCCGTTCGCCGCGACATCGCCATGACCGGCGAAGTCACCCTCCGCGGCAAAGTTCTCCCCATCGGCGGCCTCAAAGAAAAGCTCCTCGCCGCCCACCGCGCCGGCATCTTCGAAGCCATCATGCCCCTCGAAAATCAAAAAGACATGGCCGACCTGCCCGCCAACCTTAAATCAGCCATGAAACTCCACTTCGCCGCCTCAATGGACGAAGTCCTCAAGATCGCCCTCGAAGGCCCGCTACCCGAAATTCGCGAAGAAACCCCAGATGTACTCGTCACCGTTCCGCCACCAGCGCAACAACCCACCGCCCCACAGTAAACTCCCGCACCATCCACAAAAGAAGAAAGGCCCAACCACTCAGGTTGGGCCTTCTCTCACACGCCACAAGAAACTTACTGAGGAGGAGCAGGCGGAGCCGGTGCCATCTGATGATGCATCTCCGAGTGCATCCCACCAGATCTATGCATCGCCTGCAGCTTGCTCCACTGATCCGGCGTCAACACCGTGCGTATCTGCAGCAGCATCCGCGCATGCGCCTTCTCCAACTCCGCACGTGCCTGCGCCACCCTATCGATCTGGCTCGTAATCTTGTTCTCATCCGGAGTGTCCGCCTGCATCATCGGCTCCAGAGTCGCTTCCTCCTTCTCGAGCGAAGCATGTAGATCAATTAGGTTGATCCTGTTCTGCTGCCTGATCGCGTCCAGCTTAGTCCTCTGGTCTTGATTCAGCCCCAGTTGATCGGCCACTTTCGACCACATCTCCGGCGGCGGCATTTCCCCATGCATGCCCGCCATATGATGGGCATGCATATCTGCCGGGGGTGCAGGCGGCGCATCCTGTGCAATCGCAGCCGCACCACCCGCCATCAACAACATCGCCAAAAATCCATGAACAAGTTTCATCTCTTTTCCTCTTTCCTCTGTTGTTCTTGCTGACCATTACCCGCCATACCGTCTTCCCGCCACGAAACCAGCGTCGCCAACGGCCGCATCGCATCCGGCTCCGACTCCTGCAATGCCGCATCCACCTGCATCAACAAAACGTCATCCGCCTGCCGACGCACCTTCTCCGCATGCCGCTGCTCCACCACCGCCGCCGGCACCAGCAGCACCAGCAACGCCGCCATCGCATACTCCAGCACCCGCAGATACTGCCGCCGCTGCCGCCTCGCCGCAATCTTCTGCAAGAACGCCGCGTCCGAACCCTGCAAAGATCCCGTCCA
>Ga0207159_1214_pt1 | contig 11112 bp, 10 predicted proteins | sample Alteio_BWMinHeat_23_FD_153511 | JGI IMG/M metagenome (GOLD analysis project Ga0207159, IMG submission 153511) | Enriched cells from forest soil in Barre Woods Harvard Forest LTER site, Petersham, Massachusetts, United States -... | ecosystem: Environmental > Terrestrial > Soil > Temperate forest >... | reverse complement strand
CGGTAAACATAGAAGTAATAATGTCTGTGTATTTATAATGCAGCGGCAATGCTTCATTGTATCTTCCGGCAAGGCAAAGACGTACCATTTCTGGTAATGATTAAAAGAATATTCTTCTTGCTGGCCTTCATTATAACGGTTCTGTTATCTTTCTCTCAGCATTCTGTTCAATTTATCATTTCATTACTTCCTTTAAGTTCTGCAGATACTGATTTCTTCGTTGCTGGTTCATTCAACGGTTGGGATCCTCAGGATAAAAATTTTCATTTCGAAAAAAATGCAAACGGGAACTATTTTTTGGGAACTAAACTTGCGAATGGCATGTATGAATTTAAAATTACAAGAGGAAATTGGGACAAGGTGGAGTGCAAAAAAGGAGGGACCGATATTCAAAACAGGTCTTTCAATCTTACATCTGACACAACAATCAATTTAGTCATAGAAGAATGGGCCGATAAAGTCGAAAAAAAACCGGGAGTCAGTACTGCAAATAGTAATGTGCATATTATAGATACAGCGTTTTCAATTCCCCAATTGAAAACAACGAGACGGATATGGATCTACCTGCCGCCGGGATATAAAACTTCTAAAAAAAATTACCCTGTGCTTTATATGCAGGATGGGCAAAATGTATTCGATGAAAAAACATCTTTTTCAGGCGAATGGGGCGTTGATGAAACACTGGATTCGATCAGCAGGTATCGTAGGGGAATGATCGTAGTAGCAATAGATCATGGTGGCACAAAAAGAATAAATGAATATTGCCCATACGATATGAAAAAATATGGAAAAGGAGAAGGGGATCAGTATGTGGATTTTTTGGTAAACACATTAAAGCCATTCATTGATAAAAATTACAGAACACTAAAAAACAAACAAAATACTTTTATTGCGGGTAGCTCAATGGGCGGCCTGATTTCCATGTACGCTGTTTTAAAATATCCTAAAGTATTTGGAGGCGCCGGAATTTTTTCTCCTGCATTTTGGGTTGCACCTGAAATTTTTGACGATATAAAAGCAAAGGGCTCACATGTCAATTCAAAGATTTATTTCTATTGCGGCGGACAGGAACGTGAAACAATGCAGTCGGATATGGTAAAGGCTTTTGAGGAGCTGCGGGAAGTTTCCAGGTCACCCATGATAACTTGCGTGCGACCTGATGGAAAGCATACCGAATCTGCGTGGAAGCAAGAATTTCCGCTTTTTTATTTGTGGCTGATGGAGAGATAAGTTGCTGAATGGTTAAATTGCTTAATTGTTGTATTGTTAAGTTCAAAACAATTTGACAATTTAACAATGGAACAATTCAAACCTTATAAGTCACTCCTTCAACAGCTAATTCTGTATTCAAAAAAACTTCCCTGGCTTCCTGTTCAAAATCTTCCAGCGTATCGTACTTACTGCTGAAATGGCCTATCAGCAATTTTTTTACGTTTGCTTTTTTTGCAATTAACGCTGCTTGTCTTGTAGTAGTATGAAATCTTTCTGCGGCACGTTGCTGCAACGCATCCAGGTAAGTAGTTTCATGATAGATCAAATCTGCATCCCGGATATGCGCGATAATCGATTCATCATATTTCGTGTCGGCACAATATGCATAGGTTTTACCCGGTGGCACATCCTCTGTCACCCACTCATATTTTATGATATTGCCATCAGGGTGAATAAAGTTTTCACCATTTTTTAAATGGTCATAAAAGGAGATTGGAATTCCATATTCTTTTGCATTGTCAGGAAGTAATTTTCTACTGCCCTTTTTTTCGTGGAAAGAAAAGCCATAACATTCGATGCGGTGGTTGGTTGGAAAACATTTTACAGTGAACTTTTCTCCATCTACTAACACTTCTTCCTTGCTGATCGTATGAAAAAATAATTTATATGGTAAGGAAGTGTTCGCCACTTTTAATTGCCAATTTATGATTTCCTGTAACGGCGACGGAGCATATATGCGCAGGTCCTGTAAATGATTTAACAAACCAAAACTGTTGATGAGCCCCACCAATCCGAAATAATGATCACCATGAAGATGAGAAATAAAGATGTGAGAAATTTTACTTCGCCTGATCTTGTAGCGTATCATTTGTACCTGTGTACCTTCTCCGCAATCAACCAGAAAAAGATTACCATTGATCGTCACCACCTGGCTGGTTGGGTGACGATCAAAAGCGGGAACCGCAGAATTATTGCCAAGAATAGTTACAGCGAGCATGGGTAAAATTAAAAAGTAAAAAGTCAAAAAAGCCCAATTTTTAATTTTGACTTAATAAGTTATTTGAATTTTCTCAGTACACTTTCGATTTGATTTAAATAACCACTGCCAAAAAGATTGAGATGAATGAGTAAGGGATAAAGATTACAAATGTCCCGTTGTTCTTCATAATTATCCGGAAATGGAAAGTGATAATTATAGGATTCGTAAAAAAACTTATCAAACCCACCGAACAGAGTTGTCATGGCAAGATCAACGCTGCGATGACCAAAATATACGGCTGGATCAATTAACACGGGTTCTGAATTTTGATTGCACATGAAATTTCCACTCCAGAGATCGCCATGAAGTAAAGAAGGTTCCTCATTATTAAATATGACGGTAAGTTTTGAATAGAGATTTTCAAATGCATTCAGATGTTTCATTTGAAGCAAATGCCTCTCTGCTGCTATTTCAATTTGGGGTTGGAGCCGGTAATGAATGAAGAATTCGGGCCAGTTTTTCTCCTGGTTGTTCAATTGTATTAATGCACCCATGTAATTGTTTTCTTTAAAACCAAAATGCGAATTGGTTACATGATGCAATGCGGCCAGCTGTTCACCAAACTGTTTCCAGAACTTTTCAGTTTTCAAACCGCCTTCAATCCATTCAAGCAATAAAATTTGGAGGTCATCAATTTCATCACACTCAATTTCTGAAGGCACATTAATGATTTTTTGTTTGCCGAGAAACTCAAGCCCATTTTTTTCTTTTTGAAAAAGTCCGGGAAATTTTTTAACAGAATTGGTTTTTAAAAAGAGGTTGACCTTATGATTAATTATAACCTGGTATGTCTCGTTGATTGATCCACCACCGACAGAATGGAACTGCAGGGTCGAAATTTCCAGGCGTAGTTTATCGGAGAGAAACTGATTAAGATATTTTTGAATGGATGCATTCATTGGTGTGAAAAGGATTTGGTTTGTTCGTGAAAGGTGAGACGTCAGCCGTGAGTTGTTCTCACGTCTCACGTTTCACGACTCAGCATCCTCCCCGTCCAGCAATTCGCGCTCGATATCTTCCATTTGAATAATGTCCCAGGCCTCGCTTTCAGTGGGTGTCACGTTCATCATTTCGAGTAATTCAGCTTTGTCGAGGAAGTCTTCAACCTGCGGTTGCAGCTCACATATTACAAAAGAAGCATTGTTCTCATAAAATTTTTGTTGGACCTTAACTAACTTTTCGGCGGAAATGTTGTCTATAGACTGAAGTTCTTTGAGGTTAAACACCAGATTTTTAATATCCGCCCGGAGGTAAGAAAGTAAGCAATCAGAAAGTTCTTCTGTCATAGTAGCAGATAAATTAGCCTGTAGCAGCGTGATGACATGAAATTTCTCTTTGGTATCTATTTTGACCTCCATACAACTAAGATTATCAACATTACGTTTATAATTAGAAATTTAGAACAGTCAAAAATATTCGTTATTATTGTACAACAAGCAATTAACCCAAAATGGATAATAATTTTTCAACACAAGTAAAAGAGATCATTTCGTTTAGCAGGGAGGAAGCGTTGAGGTTAGGAAATGATTTTATCGGTACCGAACATCTTCTTCTTGGTTTGATCCGGGAGGGAGATAATACCGCCATCCGGATTCTGAAAAGTTTTAATGTTGATCTCTATGAGTTGCGCAAAGAGATCGAGTTAGCTGTAAAAGATAAAACCGGAAAAAATATTGCGAACATAAATAGTCTTCCGTTAACAAAGCAAGCCGAAAAAGTAATACGGGTGACCGTACTCGAGGCGAAGGCTTTAAAAAGCACGACAGTAGAAACGGAACATCTGATGCTCTCCATCCTTAAGAATAAAGAAAACATAGCAACACAAATCTTAAATCAATTCGACGTGGACTACGATCTGTTCAGGCAGGAGTTGGGCATCGTAAAATCAAATGACGTTCGCTCCGAATACTCCGAAGAAAACGATGACGATTTTGATGAAGAAAAAAAATATTCCCAGTCAAAATCGTCCAGGCAACAGGGAACTGCAAAAAGCAAGACTCCTGTTCTTGACAATTTTGGTCGTGACATTACGAAGCTTGCTGAAATGAATGCATTGGATCCTATTGTGGGTCGCGAATCAGAAATTGAAAGAGTTTCACAGATACTTTCACGCCGTAAAAAAAATAACCCGATACTTATCGGTGAGCCCGGTGTAGGTAAAACCGCAATTGTAGAGGGACTTGCTCTGCGCATTGTCCAGCGTAAAGTATCAAGAGTGCTTTTTGATAAAAGAGTGATCTCTCTTGACCTGGCTGCGTTAGTAGCCGGTACAAAATATCGCGGCCAGTTCGAGGAAAGAATGAAAGCCATTATGAATGAACTGGAAAAGAATCGTGATGTAATTCTTTTTATTGACGAGATCCACACAATTGTTGGAGCGGGTGGTGCGAGTGGTTCACTTGATGCAAGTAACATTTTCAAACCTGCATTATCAAGAGGTGAATTACAATGTATCGGTGCATCGACATTGGATGAATACAGGATGTATATTGAAAAAGACGGCGCGTTGGATCGCCGCTTTCAGAAAGTAATGGTTGATCCTCCTTCTGTTGAGGATACGATTAAAATACTCGTTAATATCAAAACTAAATACGAAGATTATCACAATGTAATTTATGACGATGAGGCTATTGATGCCTGCGTGAAGCTGAGTGACCGTTATATTACTGATCGTCTCTTGCCTGACAAGGCAATTGATGTGCTGGATGAAGTGGGGGCAAGAGTGCATTTGAAAAACATTAATGTGCCGCCCAATATCGTAGAGCTTGAAAAGAAAATAGAAGATGTAAAGAACGAAAAAAATAAAGTGGTCAAAAGCCAGAAGTTTGAAGAAGCAGCTTCACTGCGTGATACTGAAAAACGTTTGGGTGAAGAATTGGAAAAAGCAAAGACGGAATGGGAAGAAGAAAGTAAACATAAACGTTACCCGATTGGCGAAGAGCAAATTGCCGAAGTAGTAAGTATGATGACGGGTATCCCCGTTAAAAGAATGGTGCAGGCAGAAAGTGAAAAACTTCGCAAGATGGCAGACGATATGAAAGAGATGGTGGTAGGTCAGAAGGAAGCCATACAAAAAGTCGTCAAAGCCATTCAGCGTAATCGTGTTGGTTTGAAAGATCCCAAAAAAACCAATTGGCACGTTTATCTTTCTGGGTCCAACAGGTGTTGGAAAAACTGAGTTAGCCAGGGCACTTGCGCGATATATGTTCGACTCAGAAGATTCGCTGATACGGATCGATATGAGTGAATACATGGAAAAATTTACGGTGAGCCGATTGATTGGTGCACCTCCGGGATATGTAGGTTATGAAGAAGGTGGTCAGTTAACAGAAAGGGTTCGCCGCAAACCATACAGTGTGATCCTCCTGGACGAAATTGAAAAAGCACATCCTGATATTTACAATATTTTATTACAGGTATTGGATGATGGTCAATTAACTGATGGTCTTGGCAGAAAAGTTGATTTTAAGAATACGCTGATCATCATGACATCAAATATTGGTGCCCGCCAACTGAAGGATTTTGGTGCGGGTGTTGGCTTTGCTACTTCTTCGCGGGTTCAAAATGAAGATGAAGCCAACAAGGCTATTATTGAAAAAGCTTTGAAAAGAACTTTCTCTCCTGAATTTTTGAACAGGATCGATGACGTAGTGATATTTAACTCACTCACTAAAGAAAATATTTTCGAGATCATTGATATCCTTATGAAGGGAGTGATGAAACGGTTAACTTCCCTTGGATTCAGTCTTGAGTTAACTGAAGACGCAAAATCATTCCTGGCAGAAAAAGGATACGATGTTCAGTTTGGAGCAAGACCTCTTCACAGGGCTATTCAAAAATACCTGGAAGATCCGCTGGCTGAAGAGATATTAAGTCTGCATGTGAAAGCGGGTGATGTTTTGATAGCCGATCTCGATAAGGAAAATGGTAAACTTACTTTTTCTTTCAGGAAAGTGGAAGAGAAATCAAAAGCATAATGAAGAATCTTTTTTAGAGAGCCATTCACTAAAAGTGAGTGGCTTTTTTGTATAATGTTTTGTTCTGAATTTTAATTATTGCATACGATTATCCCGGTAGCTATCGGGAGGTTGGCTGAATTATAAAAACCACAACCCCTCTTTTATATTGCCGTTTTTTTCTTCGGCGAATTGTATTCATTTTTGCAGCCATGAAGAAGATCATCATCGCGATTGATGGATGGAGCAGTACAGGGAAAAGTACATTGGCTAAACAACTCGCACGGGCGCTAAGATATATTTATGTGGATAGCGGAGCCATGTACCGGGCGATCACACTTTATTTTTTACGAAATCATACTGACTGGACAAATACGAAAGGAGTAAAGAAAGCACTGAAGCAAATTAATATTGAGTTTCAGAATAATCCCTCCAATGACAAAACAGAAATTTACCTGAACGGGGAAAATGTTGAATATGTAATTCGTGATTTAGTCATCGCAGAAAAAGTAAGCGATATAGCTGCGATCAAAGAAGTAAGAGAGTTTGCCGTGGCGCAACAGCAAAAAATGGGAGCACGAAAAGGGATCATCATGGATGGAAGAGATATTGGCACTGTTGTTTTTCCTAAGGCAGAGCTGAAAATTTTTATGACTGCTGACAGCTCGGTGAGAGTGGAAAGGAGATTTAAAGAACTGTATGAGAAAAACCCTAACATAACTATTGAAGAAGTAAAGGCAAATCTTGAAATGCGTGATTATATAGATTCTCACAGGGAAATAAGTCCATTAAAAAAGGCAAAGGATTCTGTTTTGCTGGATAACACGAATATTACTCCTAAGGAACAATTCCAGGAGGCAATGGAATGGGTGAAGAAAAAAATTTAATCCCAAATAATTACCACATAGTTTCACATAGAAGTACAATGTTTTCTATTGGTCCAGGTGATTCTATGTGGTGAAAAGATGAATAGAAACAAAATCACAATCTGCCTGCCATGCGTGGCAGGAAAATCGTAAGGCATAGAGTATGATTCTTCGATTACTAAATGGCAGATCGATGAAATGAAAGGGAATTTGAGGTAAATTCAAAAATCAAAAGTAAAAAGTCAAAATAACAAGGGCTCTCCGGATGGCGGAAGCAGTTTTTTAATTTTTAGTTTTGACTTTTAATTTTTTACTTTCCCTTAATGCTTAATAATTCTATTTCAAAAATCAGCATAGAGCCTCCCGGTATACCATTGTAATCGCTGCTTCCATATCCTAACTGGTATGGCACATACACTTTGTATTTTGAACCAACTGGCATTAACTGCAATACTTCGGTCCAGCCCCTGATCACGCCTGTAACCGGAAATTCAGCAGGTACTCCACGTGTGTACGAATTATCAAATTCGGTTCCGTTCAAAAAACTTCCTTTATAGTTGCACACTACCGTATCTTTTAAAGAAGGTCTTGAGCCAGTGCCCTGGGTAATTATTTCATATTGTAAACCTGAAGCTGTAGTAGTAACACCTTGCCTGTTTTTATTTGCAGCAAGAAATTTTTCGCCTTCGTCGATGTTTGGTTTTGATTTTACCATTTGTTGTTTGTTTAAATAAGTCATCATGCAATTATTGGCCTGCATATCATTAAGCAATAATTGTTTTCCTGCCATCACATCACTAATTGCTTTTGTTACGATAGCACTGTTGATCTTTCTTACACCCTGTTGCTTATAAAAATTGGCTACACTAAGACCCATTGCATAGTTGGCAGAATCTTCAAGTGTTTTTAATTGAACACCCGGCGTCGCAGGTTTTTGAGCTGGTTTCGCAGTCTTTTTAGTGTTGTTAGTTTGAGCATGCGTCACGATCATTAAAAACATCAGAGCACAGTAAGCAAAAATTTTTTTCATGAATAAAGAATCTTTTTGATGAGCAGCAAAAATAAAGTTTAACCGAGTAAATCAACAGCTTTCAATCATTTAATTTCGTTAAGATGATCAAATCGTCCATTGCTGTTTACCGTAATGCATACCTGGGTTTATCTGCACCAACCTGGTGGCTGGCATTCGTCATGTTAGTGAATCGTGCCGGTACAATGGTCTTGCCGTTCATGACTGTATATCTCCGCGAAAAAATGAATTTTTCAATTACTGAAGCAGGTTGGGAGATCGCATTGTTTGGCCTGGGCGCAATTATTGGAAATTTTACAGGTGGCAAACTTAGCGATCAGATCGGGTTCTCACAAGTGCAGTTCTGGAGCTTGTTTTCAAATGGAATACTGTTTATTGTTTTAGGACAAATGCAAACTTTTTGGCAGATCGGCGCTTGTATGTTTATCATTGGCAGTGTTGGCGAAGCGTTCCGCCCTGCCAATGCTGCGGCCATCGCATTTTACAGTTTGCCCGAAAACAGGACGAGATCATATTCACTAAACCGTCTTGCTATTAATCTTGGCTTTTCTATTGGACCGGCTGTGGGGGGATTATTATCTTATCAATATTTATTTTGGGTGGATGGGTTGACCTGCATGCTCGCTGCACTTTGTTTAAAAGCTGCACTGCCACCGGTTGTTGCAGAAAGAAAGCAGCACGAACACCAGGAAAAAACGGGTTCTTCAGCCTGGAAGGATAAGGTTTATTTACGCTTTGCTTTTTTTGTTTTTCTGACCGCCTTATGTTTTTTGCAAATGTTTAGTATGCTTCCCATTTTTTATAAGGAGCATTTAAACTTTAGCAAACCGGTCATCGGCCTTTTGCTGGGAATGAATGGACTTGTTATCGTTATTATTGAAATGGTATTGGTATTTAAGCTGGAAGGAAAACGCTCGCCTGTTCAATATATTTCCATTGGAGCTTTCCTCACGGGTCTTTCTTACCTGATGCTGAATCTGCCAATAGCCGGATTATCGCTTGCTGTTTGTGCGATGTTTACGATCACTCTCGGAGAAATGTTCATGTTTCCCTTTATCAATACTTTTTGGATAAGCCGGAGCAGTGAGCACAATCGCGGCCAATATGCATCTATATACAGTATGTCGTTTGCATGTGCGCATGTATTGGCGCCGAGCTTTGGTTCGCAGGTAGTGCAACATTCAGGCTATTCTGTTCTTTGGTATGCAGTTTTTATTCTCTGTACCATTGCCTCAATTGGTTTTTACAATTTCAAAAAACATTATCGCTAATGGAAAAATTCATAAAAGAAATTCAGCTGCGCTGGTCGGACCTCGATCCCAATTTTCATCTACGTCATTCGATATACTATGATTGGGGAGCATTCTGCCGGATAGAATTTTTAAGAAAATTTGATCTTACCGCGCAAATCATGCAGCAATTACATTTTGGTCCTATTCTTTTCAGGGAAGAATGTGTGTTTAAAAGAGAGATCCGTGACGGAGATAAAATAACGATAGACCTTAGTTTATTAAAAGCAAAAAAGGATTATTCAAGATGGAGTATTCGCCATAACATTATAAAGAATGAAGATACCCTTTCGGCGATCCTTACTGTTGATGGAGCATGGATGGATACTCTCCGGCGAAAACTTACAGTACCACCGGTCGCAGAAAAAGTATTTACTCAAATGCCTGCTGATGAAAATTTTCAGTGGCTTGACTAAGCATGACAAGTTTTGAAGGATACCTGGCGGCGTAACCATTTACAATATTGTGAATGAAACTATTTTCTTTATAGGGTTGTAAATATTCCTTCAAATCTTCTGCAGATGCTATCTGTACATAAGCAGGAAGATAGCCCATACCATAGAGTTTTCCATTCAATATAAGAATGCACGATTGATCATCTCCATTGATGCCTTTGTCAACAATCGCAAATGAAGGTTGTGAGTTCAACGAACCAATAGCTTCTTCCACGCGTTTATTATAATCCCGTGGTTTTTCTTTTTGTTCGCAGGCACCTGAACAATTTTCACCACAAGGCTCATTATCTTTTTGCATAAAACAAAGCCGCGGGCATAAATGAAATTCGCTGATGAGCTTTCTTAAAAGAGAATGGCCATCTACGAGATAATGAAAATTGTGAACAGGAATGAGGCGCTTTTTATTTTTTTCAATGGCAAGTCGCAGGTAGCCATTCTGGTCTTCATAGGCAAATATTCCATAGACATCTTCCCATCTTTTTTGTGAATAATTAAAGATAGGCCAGAGACGCCTGATCTCGGACGATTCAAGGATACAAGCCATCAGCTCAGTGCCGCAGGTTTGAAAACTGATCGCATGCGTATATCGTATGAAATTTTGTTTTTGTCTTGTATCCAGGTTATTGCTGAAATGACTGTTGACGCGGTAACGGATATTTTTCGCTTTGCCTACATATATAATTTTTCCTTTTTCATTATGGAAATAATAAACGCCCGGCTGGTAGGGCAGTTTCTCAAAATGTTCTTTGGGCACATTCGGAGGAAGCCTTTGTTCTTTCGAACTGCGCTGTAAACTTTTTGCAATATGCTGTTGTGAATCGCCCTGTAATAATTTCTGAAAAACTTTCACCGTGGCTTCGGCATCGCCACCCGCCCGGTGACGATTTTCCATTTGAATATTCAAAGAGTGGCAAAGATTGCCAAGGCTATAAGAAGGAAAGCCGGGAAGTATCTTACGACTTAATCGTACCGTGCAAAGTCTTTTTGCATTGTATTCATAGCCATAGGCCATCAAATGGCTCTTTACAAAAGAGTAATCAAAATTTACATTATGCGCTACAAATATTTTATCATGCAGGAAATTATAAATGGTCTCAGCCACTTCTTCAAAAACCGGCGCGCCGGCCACCATTTCATCAGTGATACCTGTCATTGCCTGTATGTATCTCGGAATAGATTGACGGGGGTTGATCAGTGTTTCAAATTTTTCTACTACTTTGTTGCCATCGAAGACATGAATGGAAATTTCAGTTATACCATGAGCT
>Ga0207159_1224_pt1 | contig 11209 bp, 12 predicted proteins | sample Alteio_BWMinHeat_23_FD_153511 | JGI IMG/M metagenome (GOLD analysis project Ga0207159, IMG submission 153511) | Enriched cells from forest soil in Barre Woods Harvard Forest LTER site, Petersham, Massachusetts, United States -... | ecosystem: Environmental > Terrestrial > Soil > Temperate forest >... | reverse complement strand
GATCATAGGTGACACTGAATGGAAGCACACCCTCGAAGGGCTAGCTCCCAGGCTTCGACAGCTTCCACATCGAGATCTAAACTGGTTTCAGGCTATTAAAGAGAGATTCAAGCTAATCGCAGCCCTCTACTCTGGGATCGACTGTACAAACTTACTGAGTCGTGGATGATGCTCGAGTGAGTTTCTTCCTTTGAATGAAGCCCACATAGTATCCTCAAACTAAAGGCGGCGCAGAGCGCCGCACTCCAAGGAGCTCGCAAGCTCGCTCATGATCGAGCGCTGCGCTATGCGCCGCCTTTGATTTCAAGTCTTGAGGAAGCAGAAGCGGTCGTGGCCGGACCAGTCCTTTTCAAAATGGGCGGAGGGAAAGAGCTTCCGAAGGGCTGTGCGTTGGCTATGTCCCATCTCAAAACAGACCATGGATGAGGGGTTAAGATGCGACGGCAGCTCCACAGCCAATCGTGCGTAGAATTCCGTACCTAGAGGTCCTCCCACCAACGCCCCGCGCGGCTCATGGTCGCGCACTTCGCGGTCAAGTGTAGAATATTCCCCCTCAGCTATATAAGGAGGATTGCACACAAGGAAATCTGTCTTTTGACCCGCAAAAGGTGCCAAGAGATCACCTTGGACGAATTCGACCTGAACTCCATTGCGTTCCGCATTGCGTTGCGCTAATTCCAACGCTGCAGTAGAGATATCGGACAGGGTGACTCGCAACTCGGGAAATTCTTTCTTGAGGCTGATTCCCATACATCCAGAACCACAGCAGACGTCCCAAAGAGACTTATCTTTCAGATCCATTTTTGAGAGCTGTTGCGCGATCGTATCGACTAGAATCTCTGTTTCCTGCCGTGGGATCAGCACTGAAGGATCCACCAGAAATGAGCAGTAGTAGAAATCGACCTCTCCACGGATATATTGTAGGGGCTCACCTTGAGCACGGCGCCCTAAGCGCTGGCGGCATATCGACAACTCATCGTCAGTCAAAGGCCGCTCAAAATTAACGTAAAGTTGAACACGATCGAGGCCCAAGGCATCACCAACGAGCTCTTCAGCCTGTCGGCGAGCATGGGGAATACCTTTCTTTTGAAGGTATTCGGTCGAAAGGGTAAGGACTTCAAGCAGTGATTTCATTGGATGACTTAAAGTGCCCCTTGGAGCTTCTGTTGGTGGAAATGGGCGACGAGGGCCGCGGTGATCTCATCTAAATCGCCTTCCATGACATAATCGAGATTATATTTGGTCAGATTAATACGATGATCTGTCACTCGATTTTGAGGGAAATTATACGTTCGGATGCGCTCAGAGCGGTCGCCAGACCCCACCTGCAGAGCTCTGGTGCTGTCGCGAGCTTGCTGCTGTTTCTGCTGCTCGATCTCTGCCATCTTAGCCTTGAGGAGGCGCATCGCTTTGTCTTTGTTCTTATGCTGGCTACGCTCTTCTTGGCAATAGACGACGATTCCAGAGGGGATGTGGGTGATACGGACTGCACTATCGGTGGTATTGACATGCTGTCCACCTGCACCGGAAGAACGATAGGTGTCAATGCGCAGCTCTTTCTCATCGAAATGGACCTCTTCGGCCTCATCGGGTTCCGGCAAAACTGCTATGGTGATGGCAGAGGTATGAACCCGCCCTTGGGCTTCAGTTTCAGGAACACGCTGAACGCGATGTGTTCCCGCCTCATATTGCATGAACCTGTGGACATTAGGTCCTGAGAGGACCATGACATATTCTTTAAAACCGCCTATCTCTGAAGGAGCGCAGGAAAGAAGTTCGTAGCGCCATCCTTGGCGGTCCGCGAAGAGTTTATACATTCTCACGCAATCGCCAACAAATAACGCCGCTTCATCGCCGCCAGTTCCGGCTCTAAGTTCGACGATGGTAGATCTATTGTCATGGGGATCGGGAGGAACAAGCAAGTTTTCGACTTTAATCCGCTTCTCTTCGCCCAGCTTTTCTAATCTAGCGATATCTTCACGCAAAACGTCAGCAAATTCGGGGTCGGTCTCCTGTTTGAGAAGCTCCTGATTATCTTTAAGCTGCGTTTTGGCGCGCTGGAGCTCCTCCCAGACCACTTTGAGTTCGCTTAAGCTGGCATGCTCCTGAGTGAGAGCCCGGTATTTTTTCTGATCTTCATAGGCGTCAGGACTGCCCAGGATCTCTTCGATTTCCCCGAGGCGTCCCAGCAGCTGTCGAACCTTATTTTCCATAAGTCATGAGCCGTGGAAGGCTTACTTCTTAGCTGGTTTAGCGGCTTTAGCAGCTGGTGCAGCAGCAGCTTTAGCTGGGGCTTCAGCTTTTGCAGGAGCCTTAGCAGAAGCAGGGGCTTTAGCAGCAGGTGCAGCGGCTTTCTTTGCTGGAGCCTCTTTCTTGGCTGCTGCTTTCTGCTGAGGAGCTTCCTCTTTAGATTGCTGATCTTGAGCATTATCTTGAGGCACTTCCTTTTTGCTTCCAAAACGCTTTCTGAACTTCTCGACGCGTCCTTCGGCGTCCACAAGGCTGCGGCTTCCGGTGAAGAATGGATGCGATGCAGATGAAATGGATAGATAGCAGACGGGGTACTCAACACCTTCGAATGTCTCTCTCGCATCCGTTTGGAGTGTCGAACCACAAACGAAGCGGTAACCAGAGGCCGAATCGACAAAAAGAACCGGCTGGTACTTGGGGTGAATCTCTTTTTTCATTACTAGCTCCTTCTAATGAAAATATTTTAAGTTGTAACTTGCTACAAGGATACGTTCTCTCTGAAAAAAAAACAAGAGCGTTTTCACATCTCAGTGATTTTGGGTGCGAGCGATGGCTGCATTGATAAACAATATTGTATTGCTCATGATATGCGCGCCAATACTAGCCCCAAGGCCATAGTTGGCTGCGAGTACTCCGTATACAATTCCTATCCCTGTGGCATGGAGAGCTTGAAATTTTTTATATGAATGGTTGTTGGTTAGGTGCATAAAACCAAATAAAACGCTTGTGGCTACAACAGATATCATAGAAGCTAATGCCATTGGCGGGATAAAAGCGACTTTTAAGCTAACATCAGGCAACCACACCGATACGATCCATCTTAGGGAAGGTTGGAGGACACCTCGAAAAATGACTTCTTCAAGAATAGGACCTATCACTGCCGATTTAAAAACGCTCTCTGTTACTAAACGAACGTACTGCTCATCTTCTTGAGTTGGGGGGACTTGTTTTAATAAAAGCTGCGTGAGGGCAATCGAAGATATTGTATTGACAACGCCTACAGCAGCTCCCACCAAGAAAACGCGGGACCACAAGCACGCAATGCTTAAAACAGCGAATGTAGGAATATTGTGGCTCAAAACTGTAGTGATGGCTCTTCGCTGCCCTTCAGGAACAAAATAATTGAAGTGTGTGCGAAGAAAAGAAACCGGATTCATGATTACCATTATCTCATAGTTCGCCCATTAATTCTACAGTATTATTGAAATAAAAGGCGGAGCAAAGGGCGTATGAAAAAATTAAACGCAAAGACGCGAAGGCGCAAAGATCCGACGCAAGACTTAAGGTAATATAACATGATATGCAGGATCGCAAGCGGCAGGATAAGAACAAGATAAGCATTTTTTTTGTTTTTATCCTAATTATCTTGCTCATCCTGTTATATTTTTTTTGCGTCTTGGAGTTTTACGTCTGATCTTTGCGCCTTCGCGTCTTTGCGTTTAATACTGCTGACTCCCGCCGCCTTTTATTTCATGCTCCTTCTTATTGCGTTGGAGTTGGAAAAAGTCGCGCATGAGCTGTGAACAGTACTCTTGCAACACCCCTTTCCGAATGGTCATCGTATGGGTAGGATGGGGGTTGCCAAACAAGTCGATCCAGCTTCCATTAGCCCCGTGGCGGATATCAGGAGCGCCCCACACAAGCGTAGGCACCCGAGATAGTAACATTGCCCCGGCGCACATGCTACAGGGTTCTACAGTACAATATAAGGTAGTATCGGAAAGCCGCCAGTTCTCCAATGCCGAGGCCCCTGCAGTGAGACATAGCATCTCGGCATGGGCTGTGGCATCTTTGAGCATCTCGACTTGATTATAGCCTCGGGCAATGACGCGCTGATCTTTAACCAAGACGGCTCCCACAGGAACCTCATCGGCCTTGAATGCTTTCCAAGCCTCTTTGAGAGCCTCGAGGATGAATTTTTCATCGTCGTTTTGGGGGGTAATATGGAAAGGAAACGTCATTGCTTTTCGTTAAGCTTGCGTTGCAATGCCGCGATCTGCTTCTTCAGATTTTCTGTATCGGTGATATATTTCTTCTGAAGGCCGGCGATTTTCTTCTCATACTTATCCGTTGTGCGTGCTATTTCGGCCTCAAAAGACCTCTGCATATTATCCAACGATTGCCTTTCTTGGCTAATTGTAGCTTCTTCTTTTTGCTTCCCATGCTCTTCACGCGCGTGATGCTGCAGCTGGTGGAAGATGTCGCTAGGGAATACAACAGAGTTTAAGACAGCGAACAGATAGGTAGGGAGCGCTCCAAACGACTGGACAGAGCCGGATACAATCTCTTTTGCAGCTTCTGTTTCAATTTCATCAAGCGCAGTGAAATCGGGGCTGATCTGAGACAATTCTCTTTCAAAATGCTCATAGAGTTCGGAGTGTTTTAGCAGCCAACGCGCGGTGATAAATTCTCCTAGTTCGTTGGCATTAGACTCATCAGCAAGGGCCCGACGATAGGCCTCTACCATCTCATCCGTGCTGATTTTCTGCGGATTCTTTGAAGAAAAGTATTTTTTAATGAAGGCCAGATCTTTTCTCAGATGCTCATTTTTGAGATCTCTTTTAACCACTTCGATAATAGAAGGAAGCCACTCGTCCAGAGCTGCATATTTTTCCTTATAAGAAGCATTCTTGTACATCGTCATCTCTCCGTCTTGAGTTTTATTGAAGCCACCAATCTAACAAGAGTGGTGCGAAAAATGCAAGGTTTTGTCACAATTACGAAGAGATGACCTGAGGTTTTTGATGCCCAAACACGAAGATTATGAAGACTCACACCCTTTTTACGGCACCGAAATTGTTCGAAAAAAGGAGCAGGAATATATCCAATATTTGCTGAAGAAATACAGAGATCAGCCTGCGACGGAGTCCTTAAAAGAAAAAATATGGGATGAACTGCAAATAGAAAAATATCTGGGCCGCATCAAAATCCCTTTCAAAGTTGTGTTAAGACGCGATTCCTACCACAAATATCCCGATTATATCGAGGTGATTCTGGATACGAAAGTGTAAGGACCCCCCCCAAATTAAAGGCGGCGCAGAGCGCCGCCTTTAATTGTAACCTTTTCCTTGCATAAAAATTGGGATTTTGTTAAGATTTCATTAATGTAAAAGAAAAACCAGGCCTTAGCGACCGTTTAACTGCGGCATAAGTCTTAAAATCAACTATGTGGGAGATCTCGAAATGTCTCTAAATAAAGGCACCAAAGAAGAAATCACCAAGAAGTTCCAACTGCATGACAAAGACACGGGTTCAGCCGATGTTCAGATTGCGATTTTAACGGAGCGGATTACAGAGCTTACAGAGCACCTCAAGCGCTCGCCCAAAGACCATAGCTCGCGCCTCGCTCTATTGAAACTTGTGGGACAAAGACGACGTCTGCTGGATTATCTTAATTCAACAGATACCAAGCGTTATCAAACGCTCATCAATAAATTAAAGCTGAGAAGATAATCAGCGAAATGGAAAAAGGGCTCCTCGGGAGCCCTTTATTATTTAAAAGGTATAAAATCTGACAGATGGAGATAGAAATCAGAAAACAGACTTTAAGCTATTTATACCTCGCGCGGTGTATATATTAAGGCTTGCTTTCTGAGTTCTATCCATTCTCCATCTTCAAATTCAAAACTTCGCATTCCTGCGCGGAATATACCGCGCGCGGGCAGGATGTAAAGTTTTTTGCTGCGCCAAAGCCCCGGGGTTGAACGATCGTAAGTCACCCAATATTTCTAATATTGGGTGACTTACGATCGTTCAACCGCGGGAGCTTTCGCGCTGCACAAAACTTCACAGCCTGCCCGCGCGTGGTATAACACACATTAACTATTTGGAGAAATTTTATTATGCAACGTGAAATCATCACAATCGACATAGGCGAACAAAAAGTCACCTTTGAAACAGGAAAAGTCGCCCGGCAAGCCAATGGCGCTGTCATCGTACGCTGCGGAGAAACAATCGTTTTCTCAACTGCCTGCGCAAACCCTACAGCCGACGCGGCAACAGACTTTTTACCTTTACGCGTCGACTACCAAGAGAAGTTTTCATCCGCTGGCAAGACACTAGGCGGATTCATTAAGCGAGAAGGACGACCCGCCGAGAGAGAGATCCTCGTCTCCAGACTCATCGACCGCCCTCTGCGCCCTATGTTCGAAGAGGGATACTATAACGAAGTCCAAGTCCTCTCCTACGTCTGGTCTTATGACGGCCTTAACCTCCCCGATGTGCTGGCGATATGCGGAACCTCAGCTGCCCTAGTCCTTTCCGATATTCCTCTTATTAAGCCCATTGCCGGAGTCAGAGTCGGTCTTGTCAATAACCGCTTTATCGTCAACCCTACAAACGAACAACTCAAACAGTCTAAACTAGACTTAGTTCTGGCCGGAACCGAAGATGCTGTCTTAATGATCGAAGGCAGCTGCGACTTCCTCACTGAAGAGCAACTCCTCAATGCCATCGAAACAGGCCATGAGGCCATCAAAAAGATCTGCCACGCCCTCCTGGAATGGCAAGGACGCATCGGCAAACCAAAAAATCGAAATTCCCTACGCAAACTCTCGCATGAGCTCCATCAAGATGTGGCTAACCTTGCAACACCCCTTCTAGACAAAGCCCTGCGCATTGCCTTAAAGCAAGCAAGGGAAGAAGCCCTCGGTGCCGTGACCAAAACAGTTCTAGAAGCTCTAGCCACTGAAGGGGCCGAACCAAAAAAATACTCTGCACATGATGTCAATTATGCGTTGAAAGAACTCTCTTCGAAAATGATGCGGAAGATGGTCCTGGACAGCAATGTCCGATCCGATGGCCGTAAGACCACTGAGATCCGTCCTATCGACATCGAACAAGCCCTCCTACCCCGCGCTCACGGAAGCTCCCTCTTCACACGCGGTGAGACGCAATCTCTTGCCGTATGTACCTTGGGCGGCGACAGCATGGGACAACGTTTTGAAGACTTAGATGGAGAAGGCACCCAACGTTTCTACTTACAATATTTCTTCCCCCCGTTCTCCGTCGGTGAGGTAGGCCGTATGGGAGCCCCCGGACGCCGCGAGATCGGCCATGGCAAACTCGCCGAACGAGGTCTCTCCGCAATTTTACCTCCTAAAGAGCAGTTTCCTTATACGATTCGCCTAGAGTCTAATATCACAGAGTCAAATGGCTCTTCGTCGATGGCTACGGTCTGTGGAGGCTGCTTGGCCATGATGGACGCCGGGGTTCCTATTAAGCGTCCTGTAGCTGGTATTGCGATGGGTTTGATCTTGGAAACAGATCGTTATGTCATCTTGTCGGATATCCTCGGCCTCGAAGACGCCCTTGGCGACATGGATTTCAAGGTCACAGGCGATCATGAGGGCATCACAGCCTTCCAAATGGACATCAAAGTGGAAGGCATCACTGTCGCCATTATGAAAGCAGCCCTTGAGCAAGCCAAGAAAGGCAGAATTCACATCCTCAACAAGATGCTTGAAGTCTGCCCAACCCATAAAACGCAGATGTCGCGCTATGCTCCGCGCATTGAAACAGTCCAAGTGAAGCCAAGTAAGATTGCGACAATCATCGGACCGGGTGGTAAACAAATCCGTGCTATCATTGAACAGACCGGTGTGCAAATCGATATCAACGATGATGGCCTTGTCAGCATCGCAGCAGCCGATTTGGAAAGCATCGAAAAAGCCAAGACGATCATCTTCGGTCTTACCGCTGAAATTGAAATTGGAACCGTCTATTCTGGAAAGGTGACCTCGGTTGTGCCTTTTGGGATATTTGTCGAGATCCTTCCCGGCAAAGAAGGGCTATGCCATATCTCTGAATTTGATATTGGACGAATCAATAATCTAGCAGACTTCGTGAAAGTGGGCGATCCGGTGAATGTCAAGGTCTTGGATATTAACGAAAGGGGCCAAATCAAGTTGAGCCGCAAAGCCACACTCCACGTCGCCGCACCCTGAGGACGATATCGCAAATTTTTTTTACCACAGAGGACACAGAGAGCACAGAGGAGAGACAGTACTTAGACTGGATCTCTGCTTTCTTTACATCCTCATCGCCGTGGAGAGGCGACCTTGAAGAGCCTTCAAAAAGCGGCCGCTCTTTTAAGGGCCGGCCTCTTTTTGAAGGCTCTTCAAGGTCGCCTCTCCACGGCGATAGAGTCAATCCTAGCACTACGTGCAAGGATTGTAATAGCTTCTCCTCTGTGCTCTCTGTGTCCTCTGTGGTAAAAAATGTGCTAAATTGTGTTTAAACGCGAAGACCCAAAAGTGGAAAGTGCACTTTTGGGTCTTTGCATTTATACCTGAGAATAAAACTTACGAGGAACGTTGGATCTCGTTTTTCTTGACCTGCTCAGCGGTGACTTCGTGCTTCAGGTCTTGTTTTTTCACTTCTGAACGCTTAATATCAAAGTGTTTATCTAAATCCTGTCTCGCCTCTTCTTGTTTGATCTTCTTGATTTGCTGTAGGTTCTCATTCCAGGCTTCTAATATTCTGCTTTTGATTCTCTCAGAGATATGAGCGATCTTGAAAATAAACTGTGTGAATGTACTTTCATATTGGACGCTTGCCAATCCCGGCTGAATACGACGCCGAGGAGCGGCGGGGCGCGATTCAACCACAATGGGTTTAGCGATTTTTTTATCGGTCTCTGCTTTTTCCTTTGCTTCGTTAATAAGTTCGCTGATTTTCTTCAATTGTTCATATTCTTCATCCGACAACTGCTTCACAGTCACACTCTTCCCATCAATAGTGAGATCTGTACCAACTTGAGCTGCTTTATTAGCATCCATAAAAGCCACGAAGGTACCGTGTGTAGCCACAACCACCACAAGGCGGTGCTGCTCTTCATACTTGTGCAATTTGTCGAGAGTGAGTTTTTCAAGATTGAGCTGTTTGATTTTAGGGGATTTCTTCGAGAGGACATAAAAAGACACAGAGGCATCACCATTATGATCAGCTAAGAAAGTTTTACAAAGTGAATTAAAAGAGTCCATTTGTTGAATTGGCAGCATAATAAATTCCTTTTTTTATTCGTTATAATCTCCTGCCCATCATTATAAACATTGGACCTATTTTCAGTCAATGACAATTGCTTTGATCCTAAAAAGAAAATCATCTATATATAAAGAAAAAATTTGAGGAGGATTCTTATGTCTCGGAATAAAGTCAATGCTCTTAGCAATGGCGTATTTCTGATCTTACTTGCTCTTATCATCTATACGAATACCGTCTGGCCGGGCATACTTTTTGCCATCGGTGCAGCCCTTGTGATCCGTCAATACTTTACCGGCCGCAAGATCGATCTCATCATCACCTTGGTTATCCTTGCCATTCTGTTTACAATCTCATTCACAGGACTCTCCATTTCCACATTGGCCCCCCTAGCTCTTGTTCTGGGCGGGGTTTACATCATCTTACGAGAGTACTTCTTTGCTGAATCCTCCGATAAGGACGAAAAGTAGGAGTGATTCGATGGGCGCTGAGGATAAACTTGGGAAGCTCATCCATGTGGGGTTCCTACAAGAAAAAGGAAAAGGGACCATCAACCTTTTTTTACGTCAGGTCTCTCCCCATGAATTTGTTTGGTTCCGAGAGGATTCTCACTCAGAGGAAAACCAAACAGATCTCAGCGCTCCTAATGCCGAAGATGCAATCCGGCTTGCGGAGAGAGAGTGGAGTCTCGAGGGATTTAGGCTCCTGCGTTGCGGCTTTCGTTACACCCTACCGGAACGGGATGAACATGGCACAAATGCCCTCTTTCATCAAATGGTGTCATCGTATTCTACCCCTTCAGGGGTCTATTTTGATGACGATTTAGGTCATTCCTGCATTGTTCACGCCGCCTCTCAGGAGGCACGTGATCTTCAAAAACGCTTGCAACAGCAGCAGCGGATCTAGAAACCCTTTTGTTCCCATTGACAATTATTCCCTATTGATATAGACTTAAGTCTTTCAATTTATTAATAGGGTAGAAACATGTCATTTTCCATTGAATCAACATTAATAACACAACAAGACAGAGCGCTTTTAACGAGCAAAGGTGTCACTGTTATACGAGATGGCATCACGAGTTATGTCTGCTATAACGGACGTAAATATGCTGTTAGACTGGACTATGGCACCTCCAAAGAGAATCTCGGAGAAACCAACTGGGAAGAGGTAGCATGTAAAGTGGCACTTATTCTCGTGAAAAAAGAGATTTTCAAACCAGATGCGGCCTTTAGCGGAGCTAAAATTGATCAGCGAGGAATCCAACTCCAAGACCAAACTTTAATCCAGCACGTTGACACCGACCCGAATAAAAACACCTTCGAAGACTATAATCAGCTCCTACCCTTTGTCGAAACACCCTCACCTAAACCAGTAAATACAACACCAACAGATGCTCCTAAAAGCACAGAGAGTAAGCCCATAGCAAGTAAGCCCCCAGTTAACCCAGAGGCCATCATAAACGCTACAGATAAACCTCCAGTCGTTCAGAGCGAGAGCAGCACAGTCACCCCCATTTCACAAAAAAATAGAAAAATCCTAGAGCTTTTAAAAATCAACCCCAATGAAAAAATTCTTGATATTGAAACATCAAGTGATGATACAACAACCTCCGACGAAGCAGATGATGATGAAACCGCAATACCTAATGCAAATAATCCATCCCAGAATACCCCCACAACGACCACCAACAGCGTAGTTACTAAGGTTACTCAACCGCCTGAGCCTAATTTTGTAGATGTTACCGGCCAGACAGACTCAACAACAGTTGTGTCTCAACCAGTAACACTACCAGTTAATGATTCTAGTACAGTGCAAACAGGAAAACGTTCCGACGAGAAAAAGAAGAAAAAAATAAAATCTGTGCCCAACCCTACGGATCAGCAACCAACCAATTCAACGGTCGCAATAGTACCAACTGAAGGCAATACAACCGGAAATAATACCGCGACAACTGTCAACGACACCAATTCTGACAACA
>Ga0207159_1223_pt1 | contig 11211 bp, 10 predicted proteins | sample Alteio_BWMinHeat_23_FD_153511 | JGI IMG/M metagenome (GOLD analysis project Ga0207159, IMG submission 153511) | Enriched cells from forest soil in Barre Woods Harvard Forest LTER site, Petersham, Massachusetts, United States -... | ecosystem: Environmental > Terrestrial > Soil > Temperate forest >... | reverse complement strand
GCGTAGGTAGGCAGATCCCTCTCGGGCAATGCCTTCTTCCTTCTGGAGGACCAGTATCGTCATCTTGTGCCTTGGGCTAAGTCTCCATCGAGTTAACAGCGATTCATCCCCGCTCTCGACTTTCACGACCTCGAAGGTCCAGAGCAAATAACGGAGAAAGAAAGCCCTTTATGGGCGAGCATAGTTCAAACTGGTTCTTATCAGTTCCCAAACACGGTCGAGTTCGCTACGCCGCACCGTCCCGGTCAGCAAAGCGCCCGCACAAAAACTGACGGCAGCGAAGAGGAGCTTCCACCAGAAAAACCACGGAAGAAACATCAACACGACGGTGATGCCGAGAGCCAGAACAAACGGAGGGAAAGCAATTAGCAATCCTTGCACTGCAAAGGCGCGTGTGTGTCGAATGCCCAGGAACAGGAAGATGCTTGCCAAGCAATAGCTGACCACCGTAGCCCACGAGGCTCCGAGCGCCCCCCATCGAGGGATGAAAGCCAGGTTTAAGGCAACATTGGCCACCGCACCCAGGACCGTTGAAATAGGTAGGTACCGTTGCAAGTTTTTCGCGATAATGGCGTTTGTTATGACTACTCCGAAGAAGATTGGCACCTCCGACCAGACCAACACTACGAGCAAACTGGCCGAGGAGTGATATTGCTTGCCGTAAAGGAAATCCACTAGCGGGCCAGCGATGGGTATGAACAGCACACATACTGCAAACACTACAGCCATCAGAAAGCGATAGCTCACGCCCAGATAGTGGCGGAATTGCTCTTCCTGACCGGACACTTGCGAGAGTACCGGAAAAAGTGATGAAACCAACGCCACCGGCAGCACGCTGAACTGCTCGACCAACTGTACCGCCACAACGTACGGACCGAGCGTCTGATCGCCCGTCATCTTATGCAGCATTACCTGATCAATCCGGTGGTAAATGCCCACTGCAACAACGGTTAGCGCGAGGGGAAATCCATAACGTACGAGCTGCCGTGCACGGTCTAAGGAAAAGGTCCAGGGCCGCGAAAGAAATCGCCTTCGCAGAGTCACAAAAAGAATCAGTCCCACCTCCACAAGCGCGCAGCCAGTGCGTGCCAGGATCACCCAAAGGAAGGATGCTCTGCCAAATGCGAGAAGCACAACTGCGAGCAGCCACACCGCCTGTCGAGCCAGGCTGATGCCGACGTTGTACCATTGCTGCATATCCACCTGGAAAACGATTCCAAAGAGTCGAATCGAGGGAAACAGCAGGATGTCGATAGCCGCGAGGAACAGCAAAAGTCGCAACTGTCCGCCATAACCGAAAAGGGGCGCGAACAGAAGCGCCAAACCCGTACCGGCCACAGCAAAGGCCACGCTGACAGCGGAACCAGTAAAGAAAATACCGCTGGCTTCTGTGCGCCGCTGAGCTGCCTCACGCGCGATGATCGGTTCAAGGCCAAATGTTGCAAGCCAGCTGTAAAGTGTCAGATAAGCATAGAGCGCGCCGTATTCGCCAAGTCTTTCACGGCCCAAATAGCGAGCAAGAACTATCGAGGCAGCCGCCGACAAGAGCAGTCCCGCTCCCCGTCCGCCGAGCAAGACAACAGTATTCTGAAAGACGCGGGTACCCACACCAAAATGCGGGCGTTGCCCTTCTGGGGACGAGGCTGATTTCTGATCGAATTGTGACGACACCCGGATCATCAAAACACAATCACCTATACAATTTCAGCTTAGCAAAGCTGCACGAGTAATTCATGGCTCATGCAGAACCACAACGAAGGATGAAGTTAAGCGTGCTCGGTCAAGCTTGTCAAAAAAAGGAAGACCGGGAAAACGAGGAAGCGAAGGCGCTTTCAATTGAAGCAGGATATGACCTGAAAGTCATTCCCAGAGAGTGCCCTGCCTCATTCGTTCGCAGGGATATCGCCTGACACGACTGATGGATTGACTTCCGAGCCTTCGATGAAAATGGGTTGTCCCTGCATGATGCCGAACTACTTGGCACGTCAACCGAGTGCTAGTGCGGAATGATTCCTCTCGGCGGCGTATCGGCAACCCTGCAGTCCAAACCGGGCCGTAGGATCAATGAGGAAGCTACGACCTCGCTCCAGGACGTTCGCTTACTCGCCATACCTCGCGAAGAGATGCCGCGGAAATTTCGTTGAGCTTTCGAGCCATTCGCACATATAGCCCCGCGCCAGCAACCAGTGGGTTACGTCGGAGGAAGCTTGTTCGTGATGAATTTCGCACACGAGGAGAGGTTTTGCGGACCGGAAGATTTCTTCGCTGCCGTGTAAAACGGCCGCTTCGGAGCCTTCGACATCGATCTTGATCAAGCTGGGCATGTCGTGCTCCCGCGCAATGGTGTCCAGAGTAATCGATTCGACTTCGATGGTGGATTCTTCGGCTGCGGTCGGGTCCTCCGCAAGAACTCCACGATTCATGCTGGACTGAAAACTAGCTCGTTGAAAACGCAGGCGCCCGACCGTGGAGCACGCTGCTTTGGGAATAATTTGCATCGCGTCGAGCTGATTCCGAGACACGTGCTCTTTGATGCGTCGGACATTCGCGGGATCCGGTTCGAAAACAAATACAGAACCGTTAGCGCCCAGATTCCGCGCCGCAATCAGACTAAACACGCCGATGTGCGCTCCGACATCATAGAAGACAGTGCCTGGCCGCAAATTCGACAGCAGAACCCGCTCGACTGGGGCCTCATAATTGCCTTCAAGGTATTCCATTTCATACCGGGGATTGACATGAATCCAGAGGCCCTTGCCTGGGCCGGAACGAATCGATTTCCAGACAAGTGCGTCGGAGGGAACGGCGGCACGCGAGAGATTCTTAAGAGCGGACCCGAGGACGGGAACACGATTCGCAAAAGTGTAGAATTTCCGTAATGGCAACGAAGTGCTAAGTTGTTGGACAACTGACTTCCAATTCATGAGGCGCATTCCCTCGCACAAGGTGCTTACTCGTAACCTACGCTACAATGCATCTGTTTCAGAGCTCAAATATGCGATGGAATTCAGTCAAAACAGCATCTCGGTAGAGGAATGCATCGCCCCACCGCTCGTTCAAGCAGGCCCTGAGAATTTGACACTTCGAGGAGTCCCCGCTATAAGTTGTTACGTCGCATTGACCGAAAAAGCGATTCTCCATGCTAAGAACATTATAGCTTGATACTGATGCGCTCTCCGGTAGCGTTCACGAAAAACCACCCGACACCATCGCAGGGCTCAGCGGGTCTCTTCGCCCCGAAATATGTGGCCGCCCTGCTCGTCCTCATTTTGTCTGTCACATTCTACGAATTTCGAAGCACCGTCTTTATCGGAGACGGGCTTCGGCACCTCCCGGCATTGCGGACGATCACAGAAGGTCCACCCGTCACTTTCCACTCGAAGCCCTGGTTGGAAGTGTATCGATCACACTACGATCGCGTAGTGGTTCACCATCATTTCCTATTTGGCCTAACAATCAGGGCTGCCTTCGCATTGCAACAGGCACTTGGGGTTGGAGGAGATGCGATTGTTGCGATACAGGCGGTGAATGCAATTTCTGCAGCGATCTCTGCCGGACTCTTCTTTCTTCTTGTTGTTCGGCTTGGAGTACCTATAGGGATTTCCTTGGCTGTTATGGCTGGCGTCTGCCTTTCTCCTGCTTATGTGCTTGCAGCGACGAATGTGACGGAAGTGGCTCTCGCATTACCGTTCTTTTTGGGCACATTGCTCGTCTTAGCCGATCGCGAGTTTCTGGGGCATACCGCTGGCCTGGCAGGCATTCTCGTTGGGCTGGCAACTATAAGCTATTTACTGGCTGGCTCATTGGTGCCCTGCATCGCCATCGCAGCAATCGTTTCCGGATCTCCCTTTCGATCAACAATTGAAAAACTTTTCCTGTTTCTTTCTGCCTTCGCGCTAGTCGTTCTCGGCATTTGGGTGGTAGTTCTCTACCTGAGCGGCGTCCACAGTTTTGCTGATCTCGTTACTGCAATCTTGAAATTCCCTGAGCAAGGTACTTATGGCCGGTTCAAGTTGGGTTCACTGATTGCAACGCCGATAGGACTTACCCAGGCATTTTTCCAGATTCTTCCGGATGACTTTCGCGGGCTACGATCTCTTTACCATCAGACTCCTGTGGTCGCTCTATTTGCGGGCATATTGAGTCTAATCACATGTGCGTTCCTTGCGAGAGCGATTTATCTCTTGTCAAAGGGAAGGATGCTTCGGAACTTAGTGCTACTCTCTTCCCTGTTGACCTTTCTGCTTGTGGAAGCTGTATGCCTGTGGTGGGATCCGTATTACCTGAAACTCCAAGTCTTTGCTCTCATTTTGTTCTGGCTGATTGTCGCTGCCGGTTTCACTAACAGCCAAAGCGATAGAGCATATCGTTGGTATTTGCTACTATTCGTGATTGCGGTTGCGGTTAGCGGGGTAAGAGTACTAAGCACTAATATTCAACCAAGTCAAACAAATACGAACGCGCAGCAGTTGCATGCCATCGTGCGAGAAGGTGTGTTGATTACGGGTTGGTCTAGCGACGTTGCGCATCTTTGGCTGTATTCGAACGGCGAAAACATCATACCTTTGCCTGACTTCGCCCTGGCGCGAAATCTTCAACCGAGTCGAGTTGAGTCAGATTTGAAGGCCATAATAGACAAAGCCTCTGCCAACGGAACGAAAGTTTATTTCTACGCATTGTTCGAGGCAAATGACGAGGAATTGACCAATGCGTATGATATTAGATTTAGACTGAGCGGCTTTGCCTCCTACCTTCGCAGCTTGCAGCAAGATGCTCGACCGGTGGGACGCTTTGTGCAACCCGGGGAGCATTGGAGCGTCCTGTACGTCTACAATGGTACGGTTTCACACCCCTGATCAGCCACGCGGAGAATTCTCAAGTAAACTAGTTGCGGCAACCTTGATTCGACACAGTGCATCATTGCCGTGAGAATCCTTGTTACGCATTCACTGCGATAATTCGAGAACTCGTTCCCACCGATAAGAGGCTCCTTGCTCCTATCTCCGACCAAACGTTCTGGAAAAACGGAACAACTCCTTCTCGGACTTTGCTCGCAAGCTGATCATGACAGCGATCGGAGGCGTGATACCATGCATTGGCTTTCCTTTGGCGGCCCAGGACTCATTCCGAAACATCCTCATGCCGCTGCGAGGCTAGCTGTGAAACTGGGTGATGGGCTTAAGCTGTCGACTGCATCTTCAACGTCGGGAAATGGTCCGGAAATGAGAAACAAGCGACTCGACGTCCTCAGGTGCATCGCTGTGTTTTCTGTGATGATCCTCCACGGAAATATCTGGCCCTTTTTCGGTAGGATTGGATGGGTGGGTGTGGACTTGTTTTTCGTACTAAGCGGCTTCCTCATTTCGGGGCTGCTTTTTAGCGAATACAAAATACGGAACTCGATCAACTTTAAGCGTTTTTTCATTCGCCGTGGCCTGAAAATCTATCCCGCTTTCTACCTCTTCCTATTTCTGACAGGTGTGCTCTCACGTATTGTCTTTCGCACTCTTTCACCGGCGACCCATTATCTTCATGAAGTCTTCTTCGTTCAGAATTATTGGCACGGAGTTTGGGATCATACTTGGACGCTCGCGGTAGAAGAACATTTCTATATTTTCCTACCGCTATTGCTGCTCCTCTTGGTGAGGTTCTCGTCCAATCGACAAGATCCGTTCCGCGCTCTTCCTTGGACCTTTGTCGTCGTAGCGGTATTGTGCATTGCTTTCCGCGCTGCTTCCGTCTATTTGGGCGTACCCAACTATCACACTGCTTACACCGCATCCCATGATCGGATGGACTCGCTGTTTTTCGGGGCACTACTGGGCTATCTCTATCATTTCCATCCTCATATTCTTAACGATTTGCTGCATTCCCCTAGGAATCGGATATTCATCGCCGTTTGCTCTGCTGGGTTGCTTTCAACGATCTGCTTCTTTCCCCGGAACGGAAGGTTTTTCTCTGCGTTCGGTTACACGTGGCTTTATCTTGGATTCGGCGGGGTTTTGCTACTGAGTCTCTACGTGAAGGGGATTCTAAGGGGTAAGATCGCGCGGTGCTTCCAGATAGCCGGGACCGCAGCCGCGTCTGTGGGAATGTACTCCTACTCGATCTACCTATGGCATGGTCCTGCAGGAGCATGGTTTCCAGGCCTCGTGCGCCGGGTCCTCCACGTTTCTCAAGGGCCGAACGAACGGTTTCTGACCTATATGGTCGGAAGTCTCGCAATTGGGATCACGATGTCGAAGATCATTGAATATCCGATTCTGCGGCTGAGAGATCGAATTTTCCCCACCCAACAGGGTATCGCGCCCACTTCGGACGCTGCCCACCCGCAGCCGTTCCTACCAGCAGGAGTGATCGAGAATCAAGAACATGGGTTTGAGAATCACAACTAGTTTGCAATGAGCCTGCAAGGTCCGAATGACCGCCACATCGCCGGACCTAGGAGGGCATTCGCGCGGGTTGGGTCTAGCGTAGCGAGGTAATTTGGCACTGGTCCGATACCGACGTCGAAAACAGGTTGAGCATCAGGAAGACAACGAACCCTAGCAAAGAGTTCCTGAAGTCCAAAAATCGAATATCCATTCGACTTTAGATATTTGTGGGTAGGGGCAGGGTACGAAGCCTCTTCTTCAAAGACAATATCGCGCACGGCACGTCGTTTGAGAAGCTGTGTCATGCCTTGAAGGACGCCGAGCTCATATCCTTGTACGTCCATTTTGAGTACACCAATTGTTTCGCCTGCGTTTAGAAAGCTATCAAGATTCTGAATCGGTACCTCAATTAGTTTGGCGTCTGGACTCGCTTCTACTTTGTTGGAAATCCATGCAGTGCCGCGATTGGTCCGAAACCAGTCACTTGTACGAAGCAACGCCTGCCCGTTCTCTGCACCTAGGGCTGCTTTGTGGAGAACAAAAGAACCGCACCTGCCGTCTCTTTTCCAAATTTCTACGTTTTCCCTAAGCGCCTCAAAAACCTCAGGATGCGGCTCGAAGCAAATGACCTTTCCTTTTGGACCAACTCGGATGCCGAGAATGCTAGTCATGTATCCTATGTTTGCGCCTGCATCGATAGCCAAATCCCCCGGTTCGGTCAATCTCCAGAGTGTTTCAGTCACACCAATTTCGTACAACCCCTGGCTCGCAATATTAAATCCTATAGTCTCATGTGGATTGATCTTTATTGGCAATCCCCATGGAAGTGTTACAAACGCTTCTTGCTTGGAACGCCAGAGATACTCAAGCCTCAGTCTCCTCAAGACTTGTAGGGGTTGAAAGAAGTAGGGAGGTGTACCGAGCCGCAGAATGCTTCTTGGCGTAAACATGTGAAATGCTCTCCCTCTAATTTTTGACACTTGCGCGTCGAAAGTTTGCATAACTGCGGACACTGACAACCGGTCATGTGTCGTTCGAGGCCGCGGCCCCGACAAAGATACAATCAATCGCCTTGGGCCAGTATCTCAAAATGGGGTCAAGAAACGGGGCTCGAGGCAGGTTGAAAACAGCAGCTAGAGTGACCGGTTGCGGTAAAGAATGGTAAAAAGAGGGAAGGATAACCGCAAGTCAATGCAACCATTCGGACCGAAGCTTACTAGTAGTTCAATAGAAGGCCGAATTCTCACGCTGGACGGACTTCGAGGAGCTGCAATCCTTCTGGTCGTTGTTTGGCATTACTTTTATTTTTATCCCAGTCCGAATCATCATCCTGCTGCTTTGTTGCCCAAGCTATATGTTTATTTCGAACGATGCATTGCCGCCGGATGGAGTGGCGTCGATCTCTTCTTCGTGCTTTCTGGCTTCCTAATCGGGGGAATCCTGTTAGAGGCCCGGACATCCCCATCTTACTTCGGCACCTTCTATCTTCGAAGGTTTTTTCGCATTATCCCGGTCTACTACGTTTGGGTCGCGCTCTACGTCCTACTACTTCTAGGATTCGCTTTCGCAAAGCACGCTGATTCGCTCGGCGAGCCCAAAACCTGGTATGAGGTTGGCGCTCAGTTCGTATTCTGTCAGAATTTGGGCTTCATTCACTATTCCGGTGTGGGAGGGGCTTGGTTTACTGCGACCTGGTCACTAGCTGTCGAAGAGCAGTTCTACTTGGTTGCTCCGGTGATAGTACGATGGCTCACTTCTAGAGCCCTATTTTGGCTTCTCATCGTCGTTGTCCTGTTCGCTCCCCTCCTGCGTGTCTTCGTGCACTACTACTTTCCCGCGACGACAGAACTAGATCCTGCTTATACTTTGATGCCGTGTCGCGCGGACAGTCTCGCGGTAGGTATGTTGGTGGCGTTTCTTTGGCACAGGCCGCAGTCGCATAAATGGCTAGAAGATCATCGTCAGATCCTCTATCGCCTATTCGGTGTGTTTTTAACTGGTGTCGTTGTTCTTGGAACTTATTGGCCGTCCTCCGGTTCGATCGCAATGCAGTCGATCGGCTTCAGTTGGTTAGCGATCTTCTTTGCGCTCCTTCTTTTACTGACGCTTGTGAATCCCGCAGGGCAACTTGCGTCGCTGACCAGCATGAGGTGCCTACGTGAACTCGGCAACGTCTCTTATTGTCTGTACATAATCCATCAGGCTGTAAATCTCTGTTGCCATACCATCTTGCAGCCTGCGCAGGTCAGCCAATCGGATTGGCGGGTAATTGCCGTGCCAATGGTCGCATGCCTTGTCTCCTACTCAATTGCAAAGTTGAGTTTCACTTACTTCGAGCAGCCCCTGCTGCGTCGCGGGCACACATTCAAGTACTAGCAATTATTCTGCTGCGTCCAGGTTGTGCGAGGCATTCAAGTTTGGAAGACGTCATGACAAACTGACAAACACAAAAACAAAGCTAGGAAATATTTCATGGAACAGTCACCAAAGGGTGCCCAGGCATGTTGCAAATAGAACCAACTGGACAGGCTGAATCCACTGAGGCCATCGTGCTCGCAAACTCCAACGCATCATCATCCGAAATAGTTCCGCCAGGAATGACATATAGCACTGGTCCATATGCTGTAACAGGAGAAGTCGAGAATTCACAATAGAGCGAGAAATATGTCGCCGGACCGCCAGAAACCTTGTAGGCCAGCCACTGCCACGACCATTGACCGTCCCCCTGTAATATTCCTTGTTGGTAGACCTTGTAACTGAACGTGGGCGGCGGATACCCGCAGAATGAAAGCCCCAACCCTTGAATCGAGGTTCTGCTATCCCCTTTGATCCATGCACCGCCAATAATCCAATCGCCAGCGTTCGGAGTGTACTGAGTCGCCTGGCACGCTTTAGAGAAATACATCCCCTCATTTATGGCTGTCGTAGAAGAAGCCTTTGTTGCACTCTTTCCACCGAAAGGGTCGGATTGCCCGGTGCTGAGTGTAGTTGCTCCGGAATGCTGAGTAGCGACCCAAAGCGAAGAATTACTCACCGCAAGGTTCTTGAACCTTACAGGCACTAGCCCGGCGATGCGCCGAGCTGAGTCTGTTTCTCCCACCATGTAGCCGTTAAAGAATCCTGTTTGCCTTGAAAAAATCGGGCTGCTAGCTTGCGCAGTAAAGTTCTGGATATTCTGGTTTAAGACAGTAGCTGGACCTTGTACACCGCCTCCGCCTGTTGTATTGGCTACGGTTGGACCTGGACCACCGCCATCATTTTGAATTGCTGGGGTCGGCGTTGGTCCTCCATCTGCCATTTGGATGTTCGAAAGATAAGCGTCCACAGCACCGCCAAAACCTGTGAACCAAACAACAGGAGGAATGTCATGTACACGGTCACCTAAACCCTCTTCGGTGATGTTGGATACATACAAACTGCCCCCGTTCGCTCCTGGTATGAACTTGATGCCGCCACCGGCTAAGTTCGAGTCGTTGATGTGAATGAGGCCGTTGCCAGAGTTTCCAGTTCCGTCGATAAGAACAGCCGCAGCATTGTTGGCGAAGCGTCCTCCCGCCGCCTTGTAGGCGTTCCCTCCGCAGCCATAGTCGCGGAGCCAAATCCAGAATGAGCCTCCAGTAATGTCGGTGCAAGGTCCGCTCGTAGGCCGATTCATAATAAGCGAGCTCACGCTTTCCAGAACTACTCCAGACACGCCACATCCAGAGCGGGCATTGTTCGAGCATTCACCAATGACTACAGCGCGGCCTGGATACGCTATCCCAAGATTTGAGAAATTCTGGGATTGCTGTGTCCCTGATAGCCAGATAGCAGGCTGATTGTTGTTCTGATTCCCCCCAGCAGCAATGCTGGCCAGTGGCTTATGTCCGTTCGGGCCTCCTGACTGATTTGGCATTCCGATTATATTGATTGTGCAGCCGTTGCACTGCAACCAGCCAGCAGGGGGATTCGAGTAGTTTGGGTCGCTGGGAGCCATCAACCAGATGCCTGCATTCGATGTAGGATTTGCGGAAGACCCAGGAGCGACGTAAACCGTTCCGCTCCCGGCGAGCGGTCCTGTTGCATTCCCTCCGGGCAAGGAAACGAGAGCAGCAAAAACAGTTGCTTTGGAACCTCCCCACGAAAGACCGTCATTAGAATCTTTTCCTGTTTCTGAAACGTAACGAACGGCTGCCTGCTGTCCATAGGTAGGTGCGGCAAATAGCAGAATCGCTAGAAGGGCTTTTTTCATGTTAGTTGCTCAGAATCGCTTGCCAAACAAAATATTCCTCGAGAGAGCATGATTGTTTCATTTTGTTCGTAGGCCAGTGACAAATGCTTCACCCCGAGCACACTCACCGATTGACGCAAACAGTAGAGCGATAATCATCAGGATTTCATATTTGATCATCCTCATTCACTCAGAATCGGTGAAATACTGTACGACACCGAGAAGTTGGCTGGTAGCGTCGTGCAAGTCCCAGCCACGTTGAAACAATGATGGCTTCGCTGGTCGTGCCACGAGTGCCTCCGGCCGTTGTATAAGTCACAGCAGTAGTTTGTTTTTTCAGAGACTTGCGATTTTGCGCCTTAGCACGCACCATATGTGAGCGAGTTTGTTGAGTTTAGGATATGCCAGAAGCATTGTACCGGATTCTTATCGTCTGTTCGCACCCCGTGCAGTATATGTCCCCTCTGCTTCGGCGGATGGCACAACACCCCCAGATCAATCTTCAAGTCGCCTACTGTTGCCTGCGGGGAGCTAACTCCGCCTACGACCACGATTTTGCAACGGCCATTCAATGGGACGTTCCTCTTCTGGACGGCTACAATTGGGTGGAGATTCCCAACATTGGTA